>Ga0316213_1000104_pt1 | contig 11972 bp, 8 predicted proteins | sample NRE2metagenome_FD_207798 | JGI IMG/M metagenome (GOLD analysis project Ga0316213, IMG submission 207798) | Spruce roots microbial communities from Maridalen valley, Oslo, Norway - NRE2 | ecosystem: Host-associated > Plants > Roots > Unclassified | place: Norway: Oslo | collected 2017-09-14
TGTAAGCATGGTAGGGAAATTATATATGATAAAAGCGTAATGACGTATATAACGAGCGAACGCACGAATGAATGCGAATAACCACATTCGAAAGGGCAGTCGTTTCATGCTCAAAATAGCTATAGCGTAGCGTCATACTCCAAGAGGATAAATCACTAAGATCAAAACGCGTGCTCACTCACTCAAATGAGGATTTTCCCGATTCGTTTCGGATTGTTATCTTCGCGATTCAATCTACAAAATAGCATATATAAGGCGCTCATAACATTGTTGGAGGCGAAGCCTTCCCCGACCTAACTCAGTCGTCGGAACTGCCCTTTCTCTAGACAGACAGACTCTTTATCTTGTAAGGGCTTGGGCACTTAGACCATTCATTTGTATTATCTTTAGAAGCAAGCAAGCCTACTTTATGAATTTCTGTTGGTTGGACAGGTTGGATCGTTGGAACTGCTGCCCTCTTTAATTGAGTCAATACAGCTATACCCCTTCTCTTTGAAGAAAGGGCTTCTTGGGTGGGCACTTACTCCTTTTGTATTTACATGCACCCAGACTTCCTTATGTTCTATATACAGCAAAGCAACCAACCACCTTTACTTTTTAGGAGGGGAAGTAGGGTAAGCGGATGTCACCTCTTATCGGGCCGTGATATGTGCTCCTTACTTATCGGGCTGTGAGAAGGGTATGAAGGTGAGATTGGCCACTTTTCGGGCCGTGAGATTGGGAGTTGATTGGGCTGTGAGAAGGGTATGAAGGGGACGTGCTATTGGTAATGAAGGGGATGTGATCTGTTAATGAAGGGTACGCTTTTCTTGGGAGATGGGGCATTTGTTGTTGGGAACTCCTTTCATGTAAGATGGGTCATTTTTGTTTTTTAGCTTGCATTATATATGTTCTTATACACCACTGGTCCCAGCTTCTCTCAAAAGTTGCATTGTAAGTAAGATCGTGCATCGGTTCCAAAATATTATCCAAGAAGACGTCCTCCATCGGTTCCAAAAGAGAGAAGAATACATCTCCAAAACTGACAAGAAGACATCGGTTCAAAGAAAAAAAAGAAGAATCCATCGGTGGGTACGTGAGATTGTCTCATCTTGGGCCGTGAGCTGGTAATGAAGGGTACGTGGTATTGGCAGATGTATCAGTTGGAACGCCTCTCTCGGAAGCTGGAATCAAGTGAATCAAGTCCAATGAATCAATGCCTCCCCCCATAAGATGGGTCATTGTTTGTCGGGAACGCCTATTCCGGAAGATGTAATCAAGTGAATCAATCAAAGCCTTTCCGTCACCATCATGTCTGTAGTCCACCATCTTGTGGTGCGCCTATCTTTCTCTCTCAGAAGACTGATCAGTCCCCTTTGGCCGCTCCTTCCCGGCCAGCCAACTCAGAATACATTCAGTATCGAACCAATAACTCACAATCAATCCAAGCCATCCTTGTATTGCCCCCCCGACTATGTTTTGTCAGGTGCGGCTGGTCCCAATCATGTTTGTCCTCCTGGTACTTCTTTTCTTTGTCCTCCGGGTACTAGTCAATGCGGGAGAATGGGTTTAATTGGGGAATGCGGACTGTGCCTTCCTGGGTGAGTGTACTGGGCAGTTGGCGGTGTGCTGTGATTCGTTCGTCCGTTGGCAAAAACCATCTTGAAGACCTCTGGCCCAAACCATTTCTGAGGATGTGTGCTGTGATTCGTCCGTCCGTTGTACCACCCACCCTCGAATATGTTATCAATCAATCGAATCAATCTCTCTCCATCCCAGCAGCCCGGGATCAAAGCCAAGCCACTCCGCCAAGCCAAGTAGCCTCTTATCCAAGCCAAAGGGTCGAGGGTCTATTTCGAGGGTCGAGGTAGAGATCGAGGTGTAGCTGAAGTTTGAGGGTTGAGGTTGCATGGAATCATAGATAAGATTCCTGACCTGCCAATCTTGAGAAAGAAAAAGGTTTTCTTTAAGTGCCCCGATGACTTACTACTAAAAGCCTGTACCTGCTAAAAAGGGAATTGAAATAGACGAAACTGGCGAATGAGGCTGTTTTAAGACCCGGTAGCGAGGCAAAGTAACCAAGGCAAGCTGAGTATAAAAGTATGGGAGCCAAGCGGAGTATCCAAGTCGAGTATCCCTGCGCAGTAGCCCAGTCGAGTCTCCCGGCCCATCAATTGAATCCATCCCGCGAATTATAGAGAAAGTTCCTTGCCCTAGGAAGGACAAGCGGCTTCGCTCCTTCCCCGATGCGGGAAAGCTGCTTAACGCTCCTAAAATGTAAATCTTTTTTAATAAAAAATCCATTTGATAATCCCCGATGAGTCATCCTCGCCTTGTACTCACTAAAACCGAGGTTTATCTAAATGAAAATGGGGAATGAGCATATTTTTGAAGATCTGGTCTACCCAAACTATGTGCCTGCTCCCAACGGTGGTGCTGAAGATGCCATAAGCGGATCCACTCGGTCCCCTTTAGGTGCGGTAACTTGCTTGCATTATATATATATATTAGCTTATCCATTTTCTTTTTTTCCACGTTCCTTGTCCCCCCTCATCAATAAGTAACTTGGACAAGCGACTACGTTCCTTTGAGGGGAAGAAATAGGACTAAAGAACCTACTGAAACCCTTACTTATGATTTGATGCCAAAAAGAAAAGCGCAATTACATATATAAATGAATGACTGTATAAATGAATGACGGATAGGGTAGGCTTGGAGTAGATCAATGCCCACCTTCATTTCATATATCTATATTTATACACTTGATCTCTCCTAGTCAGCTTAGATCGATAAGGAATGCCGCTAATACCGCCTCTTCGATCGGTATAGATCAATAATTTATATTGATAAGCAGGCAATGGACGATGAATGTAGGTTCTTAACGCCCCATCAATCCATCTTAACGCTTAACGCCCTAGCTAGTAGGTAGGTTTGTCCCATCCATCATCTTATAGTAGGTAGGTTCGCCCCATCCATCCATCTTGGGTGGGCCGGGAAGACCGCATCTTTACTTTCTCTCTCCAACCCAAGCACGCACAGGAAGTACATTGGAGAAGTACGACGTTCGTTCTTGCTATTGATGTTTTCGAGCAGCTAGTGACGTTAGTCGCCCTATAACGCCCTTTCATCCATCCATCCTTCCCTCCATCCATCGTCCATCGTGCGGTAGGAAGATACGTGCAGGTGGGTTGCTATTGACGTCAGCGCGTTGCTATTGACGTGCGGTAGGTGGTATGACGTCAGCGCGTTGCTATTGACGTGCGGTAGGTGGGTCGACGGATACCGATGCTTATTCTTTTCTTTGCCTGTAGACGGAACCTATTTATGAACCTGCCGACGGAACCTGGAGCTTATTTCTGACTTATTTCTGACTTATTTCTGAACTAAAGAGCTTATTTCTGAGCGTGAGTCCATTCAAATTAGAATGGGAAGAGTGTGCATGGGAATGGAGGAGGTTTCAATTTTCATGAGGATGGGGTCTATTACACTTCCCCATGATGCTTGTAACCAGCCCCCATGCCTTCATAACTATGTGAAGTAGACTTCCTCACCAACCACCACATGCATTCAATGATTGGGTTCTATGTAAAAGATGGTGGATGGGATTGAAATAAGGCACATGATAAAAAGGTAGAAGTTAGGAAACATAGGATTCTTTCTCCTCCCCTTAGACCCCCCCCTTTCTTAAGACCCCCCCCCTTTCTTACTACTAACAGGCAGCATATATAGATTCCCTCAACCACTCCCACAGGGGAACAATAAGCTGCCAACCCAGCAGAGACAAGCTCTTACTTCAGGCCAGGCAGGAAAGACAAGCGTTAGTTACTTTAGTAACCTCCATGACACACTGGCAAGCTTACTTCTAGGGCATGCTACCCCTACGAATGGATGCGGACAGTTGTTCCCACAGAATGGCTGGGGACAACCTGATTCATCGCTGGGGACATTGACTACTCCTACAATGGCTGGCACATAGGCTCCCGAATATATATATCTAATGGCTGGGGACAATTAATACCCCTATTATTTCTTTATTGCTCGGGAATAGAAGAAATATTGCGCGGGTTCACCTCCGCCCTACTGAACTAGCAAAACACAGGCTAGGGCCATGGCTACAACAACACAGGGGCCCAGGGCCCCCTACTATGGCTCCAGCTTACCCTTCCACTATGGCTGCAGCTTACCCTCTATTACCACGGGGTACCCAAGGCATGCTCCCCCTCCCTTGGCTTACTGTTACGTCGGATTTACTTCCTTAAATGCCGAGGACAAACCCTTACCCATTGGCTAGCAATCTACGGTCGCATCCTCTTCATCAGGAATCCTCCCTTCTACCTTCCGTAGTTATTCAGTCATTGCGTTATCCCCCTACCCCCCCCATTACGGGAAACCTACAAACAGGGCAGGTTCAACCCTACTGCTAAAGCTTGCACACCCCGGGCAAACTCCCTCTGAAGCAGGCATGCCCACCCGTTGGGGACCACGTACAAATAGTGGAAATACGATACGCTGCCCCCCTTCACGAACTGACTATGGCTTGCAGTTACCTACATGAACATCAGGGGGACAAACGCTACCTATGGGTCAAAATCCTTCCTATCCGGAGCTTACTAATTAGAATTAGATGGAATCACCACCGCAGAGGGAGGTGTAACCCCAGTGAGGAGGCGAAACACCCCTATCAGAATCTGGTGGAACAACCCGCTCCGAATCAATAGGAACCCTACTACTCAGAACAGATGGAACAACCCGATCCTATTCCTATGGCACCCGATCAGCAACATAAGGAGGAAATATTACCTGATTATGAGCGGTACCCTAACCAAAGTGATCCCCAGCTGCACCTATCCTTTCAATTTGGCCGAAGCATTTATACGCTGGTAGATGGTTGATCAATGGCTTAGGTAATGAAATAGGGTAGGCGGATCTAGGTGCATTACGAAGTTCGATCATTCATTCTCGTGTTTCGGATTCATCGATTATACCCATAACAAGGCTTCGATGAGCACGCAGGGCTTCGATTGCTATTCACAAACACTTCTCATTGACGTATTTATCTCTTGATACAGCGCCCGGTAGATGATTATTAATAATAGGAGTCTTGGATCTGGATTCACCCGATAATAATTCTCCAGTTGTAGATTCATTGAGTTTATTTATTCATTCCAATTTGAGAACGGAATGAAAGGAATAGAAATGGGGGATGGATATAGTAGGAATGGGCTTCTTGGCTTAGTTCGTATTTCATGAGGACTGGTATATAATGGGAACATTATTTCCCCATAACACTTATATGTCGCTACTACTTAATAATCGTTCAAGACTGCGCTGCTGAGCCCTGAGCGATTATTAAGTAGTAGGAAGGGCGGTGATCGATTTGTCTAGTTTCAATTACTGTAACCTAGCACCCCCTCCTCAAATAGCAAGCGCTAATTACCGTTCATAAATAGCAGGCTTTAATTTAGTGGCAAGTGCTCAATAACTTGGATTCAGATTCGTTCAAGCTTTACTGCGCTGCTTAAATGAAAGAAATATAGATTTAGGGTATGTATGAATATAGATAGCTGTTAAATTCATATGTATGCGATTCAGATTAATAAATGAACTAGCTGTCTTATAGCGCTGCTTCAATTGAATGCAAAACAATAACACTTTCCAACAAGCGACACATAAGTATTTGACCTTATTTGACTTTCGGGGCAGGGTTGTGGGTAGGATAATAGGTATAGTGGGTTTTTTATATTGAGGTAAAGTGGGAATTGGTAGGAATCCCGGTTATTAATATACGTTCTACTTGTTGACTGCTATTATAGGTCCTTGCCGAATCAAGCAAGCTATTCATTCTAGTGCCTTGCCTCAACAACATATACGCTATTTATCCCACCCAAGTATTAGAGTGCCCCTTTATGTGTATAAGTAAGCCGGGCAAGAGGGCAAGACCTATAGTCTAGTTCGGACCTGGATCACGTCTACGCTATTATCATTCCTAGTAGATCAACGTCCTGCTTTCAGACTCAGGTCACTCTATTAATTGAATGAGGCGTCTACTTTCCTATTATGTGTATTATAGGAGGGGCAAGCCTTGGAATGTGTTATATAGGGGAGATACTATTACCTGGTTTTGAAGGGTAAGGTCCTCGCGTAAACCCGAGAGATCTCACCAGGAACAACATCAGGTAAGGACAATTATTATATAGGGGTGAGAGATCCGTACCTCAGGCCAGAGCTGGTTGACCTTTATTTCAGGACCTTACCAAAGCAGAGCTCAGGAAGTTCTTAATCCCTAATCACTCACTAACTATTAGCGGGTTTTATATCTATCTTCTGTCACTATAGATCTACGTTGAATTGCCCAAATCCTGTCTGCTAGGCTGCCCACCCATATGCCCTCCACGCATTCTTCGCCTTTTCCCCTTCTTTATTGGAATAGAAGTTTTGGGGGAACTGAAGAGAGATCAGAACGGCCCCCACTTCACTGTGAGTGCCTTTAATTGAAATAGAACTTGTAGTTCGCTCAGCTTTTTGATCGATCGCTCAATGCAATGGATGCGACCCAATCCCCTTCTTTCTCCGCGTGATAATGGAGCGAACCATCCGGCTCGTAGAGAGATATGCCTATTATGTATGGGAGTATTGTTGGTCACCGAATTCTGCAATACCTACATGTCCTGATGATTGACCAGAATCACATATATCTATCTATATCGATTGGTCCAGAGGTAGATCTCCGGTCTATATCGCGATAGTAGCTCCGTCGTTGATCTCTCCTCTTCCCGCTATATAGTTAATTTCTTTATTTCTTATTTCAACGACTATCTGAGATTCCTTACCCACTCAATGCCCCTTCTCTCTCAATCATCCCCGAGCATGGCACTTAATCAGGATCTAAGGTGGATTCTATTATTTTGGGGAAACCCTTGCCCTAGACGGGCCTTACCACTATTAATGAGTTGTCCTTGCCTGGCAAGACCTGATAGGAACTAGTTTTCATAGCGCCATCACTCTTCTATCGGGCAAGAACTAGCGGACCCATTTACCGGGATTTCTATCAATATTCAGGTGTGATTTACCTAAAGCGAGGACCGTGCCGGTCGGTATCAAATTATGGGTGGGATAAATAGATATTATAGTTGGTTGCTTCCGCTGTTATTCAAACTAGTTTCTTGCTACGCCTTCCAAGACCGCCTTGCAAGTTCTTATAGTACCGGTGTTTTAGAGCCTGCGGGGCCTATACTATTGAATGATAGCGCCTTACTTTGGTGGCCTATACTATTGAAAGAGATGTCTTACTTGCGGTGGTGGCCTATACTATTTATCCTTACTTTAAGTTATGGCCAAGGGATGCCTTACTTGAAGTGGTAGTCCTATACTAAAGGGATGATTCATGACCAGCAGCCACTTACTTATTGGCTTGGTCGGCATTACGCTTTTTCCTTCGCCGAGGAAATAAGTGGCTGCTATTATATATGTAATTACGCTTTAGCATCGTATGGGCTCTCCGCTCGAATCATCGATCGTACCATAATTGCGTATACAAAGATAGATAAAATGCTTCTATAGGTCCGCCTATAACGTGCACCTCGCTATGCCTGCTACTTTGAACCTACACCTGGTCATTCCGAACAGATGTCTCTTACTTATCTGGTTCATCATCTCATCAGCACCTTCACTGTCTGTGTATATAAAATAAATCCCATAACGAAAGTAGTCACCTAACGCCGCCTTAAATGAGTGGGCTAAACTTCAGTGAAATAGTGTTTGAGAATAATATATTGATGAGATATAGATATATCTCTAGATATATATCTATAAATTAGAGAACTATCTCTATATTAATATAAATATCATCTTGTTCCAACTACATTATCGGGACTTACCTTTCGCTGTGTGAAGGGGTTGTCCCAACTACATTATCGGGACTTACTCTTTCGGTTGGTTAAGGTTGAAGGCGTACTACATTATCGGGACTTACTCTTTCGGTTGGTTAAGGTTGAAGGCGTACTACATTATCGGGACTTACCTTTCCGTTGTGGCTGGGTTAAGGGCCTGTTGTACATGATACTAAGGTGCCTTGCTCTGAGTCGTGGTATACTCCCGTGTACAGGATCGGCACTATCCTTTCTGGTGTGTGGTGTGAACGGGTTGTTCCTACTACTCTGGCCTAAGGGCCTTTCCGGGGTGGGTTGTTCCTACTACATGATCGTCACTAAGGTGCCTTTCTGGTGAGGTGAAGTGTATTAGTTTCCTGGATCGGCACTATCGTGCCTGCCTTTCCGTCGGTGATGGGGGGACCTCCATGATCGGTGCCTTGCCAACTGGCTTGAACGATCGAGAAGCGAAGAGGCCTTTCCTCCTTGGCTGGCTTAAACTCTCTCACCCTCCCTCCCTTGTGGCGCCCCATCCACCCCACATGGGCTCGCTCCGCTACATCGGGCGATTCGTTATAAATCCTCCGGTTATGCCCTCTTCCGGTTGGTCGTGCCTCTCCGCTAGGGCGATAAATAAGGTGTAGTGCTTGTATGCCCTGTGGTGTGGCAGGCCCTCTCCTGCTGGTGATAGGGCGAGAAGGGGTAGTGTAAGCGTTTATTGAAGTGGCTTTTTTTTCGTGCCGGAGTCTATCCTTTTCCCTGATGGCCTACCTAAAGGCCCTTATGGACCTACGGCCCTTATGGAGTGCCTACCTAAAGCTCTTCCTCCCTATCCTATCAGAGTGCCTCAAGGTTATAGTGCCTGTTCTACCGAGAGGAGGTTATACCACCTTTCCCGAGAGAGAGTAGCAGAGAGCAACCCACGAGAATTGGGATAGATCCCTGGTGATAGACTATTCAAGCGAAACGCGGAACCCCGACGAGAGGCGTGAACGTTGAAAGCTATGCCGGGAGATCATTCCTACCCGTCTGCCCCCCCCCCTGAATGGAAACCATAAATCCATCTTGTTGCCATCGCTACGGGAAGGGGACGGGATATCGGAGACGTAAAATTGAGTGGCTATCGGTAAGATACAGACAGTTTAGGAGCGCATCCCGCGACAATAGACGGTGGTCAGAACTTGGGGGAAGCCGATTCGGGAGAGGCCTTCATAGTACACCTAAGAACACATCCATCATCGTGCGGTCGGTGAAGACAGCCCCATAGTGAACTCGAGGTCCCGCTGGGCGCATGCATCGGGATAGAAGGGAAAAGATATATACTAAAAGCATGGGTGGCTTTCTGCGTTCCTTAAGTTAGTCCGAACGGGGGATAGTAGCTATGCTCCCTGGGTAAAGAAGGCTCGCAAGATAAGATAAGGCATCAGGTGGTCGTTAATAAATGAGTTAGCGAGTGCAAATATATCTCTCCGGAAAAGCTGACTTAACGAAGATCTACAATAACGTCTGCCTTTCGGAGGGATATAATAAGGCCAGGGATAATAGTACATAACTCCATAGAACTATGGTTATTTTTATACCCCTGTATTTATTAAAGTGTGGTGTTTTCTCTTTATTATCTCTCTCGTTATTATAGGATCCTCTGAATTGACGTTTACATATACTTTATTCTGTGGAGTTTTTATCTTTATGCTATCTCTAGTTACTTTATTATACGTCATTACCGAAAAGAGATACTAGATCTGGTCCCAAGTCTCTGAATCTCCGAAGTATGGCTTTGCTATTAAGTAACTAGAGAGATATAGCATAAAGAGGAAACACAACACCGACCGCAGAATGGAGATTAAGAGGATATTGAAAGCCTAGTAATGACATTATACTATGAAAGGACATAACACCGAAACAATAGACTCGGTGCTTTAATGACATCTAATATAGCATAAAGAAAGGACACAGGAAAAGAAGTTGAATATACTCCTACTATTAATGACGTCACATTAGTAAAGAGATAAGAGATGACACAACACCTTAAATAAAGCTTTCAATAGCCTCTGAATTGAGTGAGTGTTTCTATAACGTAAACATAATAAAGTAACTAGAGATAGCATAAAGATAAAAACTCCCTAGATCTTTAAATAGACTCTGAATTTAGCCCCAGAGAGCTTTTAAGTAATTACATCTGTGGAACCACCATAAAACAGCAAGAAGGAATAAAGGCAACTATATATATATAATATTATGGCGGGGATACATGTATATCGTTTCAGTATTTCCCTCAATCGCTCTTTGAGGGGAAGAAATATGAGTGATAACTCAGGTAAGTTATAACCTGAGCTACGCTTCTCTCTAATGAGATTAGCTTGCTTGCGCGTAGAGGTACAGATCCGTGCGTTTTTTTTTCTCTGTCTGTAGAGGAACAGTACGATCCTGGACTGGACGAGGACCAAGAGAGAAATCGTTTCCTATCCCCGGCAGGCAGTGGTGGGGAAATGTTAGGAAAGGAGGAGAGACTATAGCTTCTATGGTGTTGTATGGGGCTCTATTCTACCTCTAGTTACCGAAAATGGACTACTTTCTTTCTTGAAAGCTCAGCTCAGTCAATCGACCCGCCTAATAAGTGGGGTGAGGATGCGCAAGCAGGCTCTCAATTGTAGGGGAGAGGAAATGGCTCACCTGACAGCGGAAGGTGAGGAAGAAGGGAAGCAATCCCGAGCATTCGGGGAATAAGCTAGAATGGGAATTCTGCTCATCTCTTCTCGTTGCTAAGCTAAGGTCCTGGGTCTCCGAGTCAGCCAGCGGCTTTTTCGAAGAATCCTGCACCCATGGGCATACGGCCTGGCAGGCCTTTCCTTTCAGCTTCATGGGCGTTGCCCCGTTCCCCAATCAGATGTTTGGATGTGAGCTATACTCCGCGAGGAGCCCCACGAGCGTATGGCCTTGCCATTTGACCTCTCTTCCCGTGTGGCTAGGAATGCTCAGTGACAACCTCTCAATCGTCACCGCCTGGCCTCTCTTGCTACCAGCAGGTCCCCTAGTCTAGTGTGGTCAGCACCAATCGCGTTCGGGCAACGAAGCTTACACTCATTCACACACATTGGTTCATCCTGCTACGCCCCGGGCCTTTTGCTCCTGTAACGTCAAGGCAAGGGTGGCCGGCCATTCTTTTGTCAAGGCCCAGGAATCAGCTGGGCATCCCAGCGGCGGGATTGGATACCCGCATCCGATCGAAGTTCAATTACTCGGGGGTCGCTTCGCAAAATACATTGCTTAAGACCAACGGGTCACACGACAGGTGCACGATCGACTTTGCACGCTTTCGGCCCTTGATCCGCCTTCGGCCTTGATTCGTTATGCTCAGCAGCTTCAACAAGCCTGAAAGTTTCTTGCCGCCAAGAACTCTGCCGGGAAAGCGCTGCTTTACGTTTTATCCTATGTGCCCTCCGAACGCTATGCGCTCCCCACCTTCGGACCTCGCAAAGAGAGAACTTTTTTTTCTTAAAGAGTTCTTCTCTCATTCGCGGAGCGAAGAAAGCGGGCTTCGCCCCAGCTACCGCTATCCTTGGTAAACCCAAAGAGCGTAAGGAAGGGGAAGTTGCAGCCTCTCTCTGGGCCTCTGGAGAGGAGAGGGCGGGTAAGAAAACGTCCTTGATCTCCACGGGTAGGGAGGAGAACGAAAATAGGCCGCCGATGGTGGCCATAGTAGGTTCGAGGATCTCACGCGGAGTGTTGCAGCAAGTCCTACTCTGGCGGCGTAGCAGCACCCCGGAGATCCATCGTACTAAAGCAATCCGAGAGGAACGATTTGGGTCATATTCGATCCTTTCCACAATGCCCATAGGCGAAGTGCTTCGTTTCGAATCAATTCTTCGCTGCAATCGCTTCGATCCACCCCCTCGGTGAAGAACCGTAGTACGCCCCGATGGATTTCTCCCAGCGGACTTCTCTGTACCAAAAGTGAATTGTCTAGGTGCTTTTCCCCGTAGGCAACTTTCTCTCGTTGTGTATTTCATAATCTTTCGATCGATTTCGGAAGGATACTGACTCCTCCTGCTCCTTCTCCGCGAGCGAGATCGTCGTCTTTTCGCGTTTATGAAATCTAGGGGAAGGGAAATGGAGGGAGGGGGC
>Ga0316213_1000105_pt1 | contig 11965 bp, 7 predicted proteins | sample NRE2metagenome_FD_207798 | JGI IMG/M metagenome (GOLD analysis project Ga0316213, IMG submission 207798) | Spruce roots microbial communities from Maridalen valley, Oslo, Norway - NRE2 | ecosystem: Host-associated > Plants > Roots > Unclassified | place: Norway: Oslo | collected 2017-09-14
GCTGATATGCCCTTTTGCCTAGAGACAATCAATTGCCTTAAGAACTGATGGGACAAGGAACAAGGTAGGCGATTATCACTTTCCTCATGATTTGCCATATCTCAGTACCTGCATAACCTATATTTATTCCCCTCAATTCCGACGAAGGTCAGGTATTTGAAGGAAGGAACTCAAACAAGTCATTCTCCAGGGAACATTCAAGGTAAACATTGCTTGTCGGGAAGCCCGAGGTGTCTCACTCCTTCTTAATGGATCTTACTTTCTTTCTTAATGGAAAGGAAAAGCCGAAGGTGAAGGTCGGGCTTATCCTTAAGAGTTATAGGTTGCACTTCGCTTTAAGTAGAGTCTCTCCCTTATTCCAGTGGGCTATGTATATATATATATATGTATTACTATCTAGTTTAGTAGAAAGAGAATCCCGTAGAATCTGTACTAGCTTTCATGAGCTTACTGGATTGCATACCGGAATGGAACTCTATGCTATGGCTTGCTTGCCTTCTGTCTTTCCTTCTGTACAGAATAAGAACTCCCGTGCTGTTAAGTGATAGGTTGGTTATTAAATAGCTTCTTAAAGAGCTTAGTAATAAAAACACATACAATTTCCATATTAATAGTAACCTCTTATAAGCAGTGATCTACGACCATTATAACACTGATAACATGGTATACAGCTTGACAAGTAGTAAGCCTGTGAACTCTTTTCTTATTCTTCCGGGCGAAGCAGGAAACAACCTCATGAGCGTGGAATGTCTTATCTAATATATAATGTATCTGGTCTGGGCTCCACAGGAAACCGCCCAACCCCAAGAAAGGAAATACATTAAGGTTAGCCGTGCGGGTAATCGCGGGTGCTCTAAACTTTCACTTCCAGTCACTGAGAGGTTTTTCGAAGGAAATAACGATGGAAGTATCCGTTGTGAAGTATTCGGGCGTTGTAACGAAGTCTCCTATTGGGCTGTTCTACTCGCTCGACTCTACTGGTTAAACAACTACTCTATTTGTGGCCTGCCTGTCTTCCACAGGACCTGACCTGATAGGTTTACTGGATAGATGTTATTTATTGGGCTTGGTACCTAACCGGGCCTGCTGACCTGACCCTCCCTTCCAAGCTGTCTTCCCCATCTATTTCGCCTAGCTTCCAACCTAGCTGCTTTATTCTCTAGGAAAGAAGGAAGGGTAGGGAGAAGTAAGCTTTAGGGGATATTGTTGTTATTGATTACTTGTGCGTTACATAAGAAAGAATCCCATAAAGCGGTTCAAGCCGGTCGGTCTTTGGGTGAATATAGTTCTATTGGCGCTTTAAAAGAAAGGAGCATAGTAGTTCCCACACTTGCTTTATTGGTACTGAACAAGCACTATCCATATGAAGCACGACTACCCATCTAATTCCGGAACCAAGTCTCCTCACCTGAAGGCAAGTCAGAAGGCAAGTACCCGGCAAGCAACCAAAACCTTTGATACAACACCTCTGGTTCCTTATCCCGGCAAGCGACAAATACTAAACCTCCCTTTCTCGGTCCACCTTCGCAGACGATACTTTTTAAACATATACAGGTCAGCATAAGAACCCGACAAGCAGATAAGAACCCTTTTATTCTCTTGGTGCGCCTCACCAAACTATACGTTGTTCGTTGGCTGTTGTCCGTCTGTCCTTTGAACCGCCTCACCTAAACTACGTCCGTTGGCTGCTTTTTTGTTACAGAATGCCGACTCTGTAGGTAAAAACCAGAGCTAATAAAACAAAGACGCCTAATCGTTGACCCTTGTTCTACTCACCTAAACTACGTGGACTATTTATTTGCCCGTTGGCCTGCCTCACTCAACTCCTCCGTGGCTATGGTCCAGAAGGCAAGGACTACGCATGATTGGCATCAAAGTTTGGAAAAACGGTTATCCGAGAGAAACGCTCAGGGTATAGTTTATAGCGAATAAAATCCAGTTTGATGCCCCGATGATGATATTTTTTATGCCTCGGACATCCCGAAATAGCATTTTTTATTACTAAAACCCTCTCCCATACGGTCGAGCGGCTCGTACCTCGCCCCTCCCCCTCGTACCTCAGGAGAGCGCCTTCGGTCCAAGAATGCTGAGGTTTTTCAAATCTGTTGTAAGCGAACATGTTACCTTTTCCGATTCCGATCCGGTTATGCCAGCAGGGAATGTGGGGCGTATAATCCATCGAGCGATAGCGATCCAACCAATGATATAAGGCCACTCATGTTTAACCTCCTCTTACAAGGGGGCAGAAATCCAATTGATAACTTCGATAGATAGAAGAAGCTAAGCGGAGGAAGGCAATAGATGTCCAAAATTGTGGACTCGAGGAAAATAGGTCCACTCCGAATAAATGTGATAGTTCCCACTCTAGTTGAAGTAGTGGTTGGCATTTCCTCCCACCTATATAAAAGTAATGCTGTTGGGCCTATCCATTCAATAGAAATGGATCTGAAGGTTCTGTAATGGTAGTGAACTTGTGCACTGTATAACGATCGGAACCATTGATAGATATGTCAACAGGTGGAGTTCGCATATATACCCCATACCGAGAGGAGGAAAACGTAGTCCCTATTGGAAAAACCTGTTTCTTAAACGCGAAACCCCATCCCAAATAGCTATCCATGTCTGTCTGCTCTTCCTGGTTGAGGACCTTTTGAACCACTTGCTATTGCTCATTCAGCAAAGTATTGAAAGCCCACTCGATCAGCCTCATGTTTGGTTGTGTCCAACCGCAGGTCAGACACTTGGGCCTGAACTGCTCTGTAAGACTTCCTTCATTAAGGCAGTTAGGTCCTTCCTCTGCCTCTCGCCCTAAGCATGTCCATTTTTGCATTTGCTCCCAAGACTCAAGCTATTTGTGACTCATCCTCGGGCCTCCTTCGATCCAGGTGCGCAGGAGGAACCCCTTGGAACTGATGATCGTAGCGGGGGGCATGAAAGAGGACATTTGTTGGGCCTCATAGGTCTGAATCATTCCCTGCTACTGGGGAGCACTCGTACCCACTTGATGGCTTCCCCGATAGGTCCGGTGAAAGAGAATCCCATCAAGGTCAAGCGAAGCTAGTCATTGATACTGAGATTGAATAAACTGAACCATGAGTCCCTCCCTAGCGGTCGGAGGGAATAAGATAAGGTTATATATCCCCTCAATGAATAATATAAGTAAAGGTCAAGTTCCATCCCACCACTAAAGGCAAAGGAAAGGTGAAGCTAGCCCTGGAACTTAACTGACAGGCAATCTTACACACACCAATCATCGATAGCACACAGCCAAGCTACGAACCAACTTTCTATGTCTTTTTGTGTCTTTAACCATTCTCGGAACACCATTCCTGGTCCTTCTCGGAACCTTGTCCCATCTGTCTCGGACTTGATTCTGAGTAAGTCACTTGCTGGTAGGCCAGCTTTGAATAGTGTTTCATATATAAGGAAAGGCCTTTATTCTGAGCAGGAAGGATGTCATTCAAGCTTGTAAAGGAATAATGAATTCGGTAACTAGAGATAGAAAAAGGAGACATATTTCCTTAGCCTAGTTTAAGCCGGTCAAGAGTTTTCCCAGGTCATATCCCAGGTCTTGATTGCGACGCGTAATTACATATATAATAGCGGCATAGAAATGAAATTCGATCAATCCTGAAGAAATAGAAAGATAATTTCATTTGGTCTCCCTTTTATTGCTCTATTCGGTAGGGGTCTGTCGGGGCCCATTGGGCAGGAATCTTCCCGTTATCCTAAACATTCCCACTTATATCCTGGGCTAGCTAGCTACTTAATTTCTTTAAAAGAGCATAGCGATTGAGGGAAGAAAATAGGTATGCGGTTAAAGGTAGCATTTATTTATAAAAGGAGCAGTTCAAGGCCTAAATGGGCTTCGGGTCTGGATGTGTGGGCATGCCTTCAGGTGGGTTTGATCCTACTCTTCGACTTTTACACCATGAGAGCGGGTATACCTTGATGATAAGCTATTGTTCGATGACAATTCCTTGATCAGGATATCAGGATCTATTGTTCCATAAGAATACCTTTAGGAATAGGTATAGTTCGTAAACAATACCTAATAGAGTTATACACAGCTTGTCATTGTCTTAGAATCCGAGGCTCTACTATATATAGGGCTATAATTTATTTCCTACTTATTCTCTCTTGCAAGAGTCAACTATATAGCTTCCTCTCCAATAGACTGATACATAATATTTCAAAAGCTTTCTCTTCTTATTTCTTCCTGATATCTTCTGAATTCCTGATATAGAGTTTAGGGTTTAGTCTTTCTTTTCATCCCTCTTCTACATGAGAATAAGGAGCCCTCAATATAAGAATGAGGATAGGAATCCTTGAACCACTTGTCTAGAAGAGATCCTAGTATGTGGAATTATCCCTACCTAGTTTGTGCTAATCTGTAGGAAGCGTGGCAGAGTAAGAAGGGTTCCTGGGTTCCCTGGTTGCTTGGATATGTGTTTTAGCTATTCGTTTTCTGGGTGCTTTTGCTGATCAAATATTACCTCTAAGGCGTGTGAAATCTGTCTTTCAAAGAATGCATGATGTTAGAATCTGTCTATCAAGGAATCCAGCTAATCAAAGTACCTAGGACAGTCATCCCACTTTCGATAGTAACTCGTTTCATGGATAAGTCACTTCCATAGGCGCTCACCAGCCCTTCACTCTCCGGGCGATCAAGGCAATCAATAATCCAAGGTAAGGTGGTTGTAGTTGTACTCTTTCTGTCTGCATCGTATATAGTGATGAGATTAGAAAGTACAGTATAAGCCAATCCAATAGGAATAGGACAGAATTGATCTTACTTGATGACCTGACCCGGCCACTTGTAAGCCAATCGAAGTATAGACATTAAGGCATTGGGAACACGTGTAACACCGAGGTATCCGAGCTAAGATCACCACATATGGCTCATCCAGTTAGTTACAGAGAGCAAATACGTAATGATCTTATTTCACGATGCACTCATGGCATTTTCATGGGTTGTTCAACATGGGATATCCGGGCTTTCAATTATAGGAATAGCATCAGTCAATGCAAGGATCTATGTATGGCAGTCAGCAGTATAAATAATATATATAAAGGCAAGAGAAGCTTACCCGGGTTCTCGATAAGAGATAGAAGACTTGTTAGTGTAACCTGTGGTAAAAGAATTGAGTGAGTTGAGACATCAGAATTTTTAGTGAATGAGTAAGTGATTTATTAGTGAGTGGAACCATAAAATTGGGACTCAACCACCCCCTGTTTTTGTGGTCTGATCTGTAACGTGCAAATTTTCGGCAATTTTATGCCTGCGAAAATGGTCAAGTTAATGAGGGTACGGTAAAAGTGAGGTATGGTCAAAGAAATCTGGGTGGATATGAGTTGTAAAAAGGTCCCTCCCCTCCGATCTGCCTATGATCCATCCCGCATTGTGATAATGATGGTTGGTTTTGGGATAGTGACTTCGTGTTCCCGTGTGACCCTTCCCCCCGGTGGTGGTTTTTCCTAGTGAAGAGCTCTGTCAATGGGGGTTCAAGTGAAGGCTACATCCTGCTGGGGACATGTAAGTACTAAACTCATGATGGTAGTGGAAAACTATAGGGTCTGGTAAAACTAATAGGTGAACTAATAGGGACTTGTAGTTAGAGATATCATAGTGAAGATAATATTTCCTAGGTGTTCTAATCTGTAGTAAGAAGTGTAAGAGTCGAGGAAGAAGTGGCAGAGTCGGGTTTCCCTGCTGGGTTTCTCCGTGGTGGTTTCAATCTGTGTTTGATCCCTGTGTGAGTTCCTAGGCCAACTATTGAAAAAGAAGAGCTCTAAGGCCCAAAGGAAAAGGGGTCTGGGTTGTTATGGGTTATAGATAGTTATATATCCGAAGAGTAATTCCTACAGTTAGGGCATAGTGAGAGATTGAGTTATTCTTATAGTTTGCTACCTGTCCTATAGTTTCCTACCTGTGTTGTTATCTAGTTATTCCTATTGACTACTATAAAGACATTCTATTTCTTTCTAATCCTTTCAATCTCATAATCATAAAGAGACTAGAGCTTATAATCATAAAGAGACTTATAATCATAAAGAGACTATAGTAATCTATCGTAAGGGTTTTCATATCGGATAAATGAGAAGATCCTAAACTTTCACTATCTAACCCACTTGTTGTAAGGAGCTCTACAAAGAACACCTAATCTAGTTCCCCTCTGCATGGTGCGTAAAGAGTAATTTATAAAGGGAGTAAGTCTAATATGAGTAGGGAGTGAGTCTAATATGAGTCCTATGTATTTATTGGCAGAGGTATCCTAACACCACATAAAGTAAGAAGAGATGGAAAGAGCTCTTCTAACGGATTGAAAGCCATTATAAAGGGTTGGAAGAAAGGTAAGGTTACTAATCATAAGTCCAGGTTACTAATCATAAGTCCAGGTTACTTATCATAAGTTCCGCTTACACTAGATTAGGAGAGCCTATAGAAACCAGTCTTAACGGGCAGTTACATGTGGCTCTTCTAATACTCTTCTGTTCGTTAGCCAGCCAACCAGTTCATTAGCCAGCAGGAAAGAATCAATCGTTAGAGTCTTTGAAAGAATCAATTCTCCCGGCAAGGAAGGAAGAGCGAGTTACCATTCTCCCGGCAAGAAATCAGTCTATTTTCACCTATTGTGTATACTGGTTCTATCAGCTTTCTCCCGGCACTGAAGAGTTAACAGTGGAAGGACAGTCTCTGTAGAACCAGGCAGGACCATGCTTCCCCATTATCTTTGGTAGGAGGAAGGACTGAAAGGACACTCCAAACCAAAGGAGGGCGGCTCGCTACGCTCAACGCTCGTTCCCCAATATATTATAGCATGCCCATGGTGTGCGTCCCCGCCCGGATGGAGCGTGTTGGCATAGCTCGGCAAGGGCCCCCGTTTAGAGGACCTTGTTGGCTGGCTGTGGTATATTGGATTGGGGGTTGACAGAGTCGTCGATCAGCTTCGGTCGGTCGGTTGGTGGTTTTGGGATATTTGTTTTATACGTATTGATCCAAGATCCATTCATTTACGTATTTTTGCTAGATCATTCATTCTTTTCTTTTTAATGTTAGCTTTTATAATGTAGTTATCCATTTTTAAATAAATCCCAATCCAGCACGCCACGCCATACTAGCTCCCCCGCCTACTTCTAAAGTGGGAGAGCAACTGCCAACGTAAGGACACATTTTAACGTAATAAAACATGAAATTAGACAGGCTAGGCGTAACGTATTGAAGGCTTGCCTATTCTTTTTTCTCTTTCATTTCTTTAGTAAGAAAAGAAATAGACTTTATTCAGTAATCAAAGAAATATCCCTCCTCCGTTAGCTTACCTCCGTTAGCTTACCTCCGTTAGTAATAAAATAAAGATCCTTCCAATGAATGGGAGATCCTCCTATCGCACTTACCCGTTTTCCTCGATCTCGCCAATGAAGGGTCGATCAGTAAAGGTAGGCATCGCACTTACCTCCGATCTAAAGGCAAGCTTATGCCACCTCAAAATTCCATTTGAGAGTATACATTTATTCTTCGATCGTAAGCAGAATGGGGTTTCAAAATAGGTATACAAAATTTCTTATTTAGTCATTCTCGTCGATATTATTTATAGTCTCAATCGGCTTTCCTGAACTTGTAGAAAGGGATGGGACCAACCTTTCACCCTTGGGACTAGGTGTGGTAGGTCTTTCTTTACCAGAAAGGTCTTAGAATGGTACGACCCACTGGCTATTTCCTTCCCTTACCTTTCCCTCTTGCCCTTACCCAGCCAGATAGGTCTTTCTTCTAATAAAAACCTGGGCTGGGGAACATTTATAAACCGCTTAAATTGGCATTGGCGCGCGTTTGATCACCACTTGAACCCCGGTGTGTAGCTCCATCAAGGTCCTCTAAATACTATTTCCTTCCCAGCCAGAGGTGGAAAAAGAAGTCTAAATGAATGCTACGGACATTGACTAGCCAGCCAAAATATATCCTAGCCAGCCATTCCTCGATGTGGTAGGTCGATCAGTAAATGATTCCTTCGCCGATCTGCCCTGATCTATGGGCTCGGCCCCCGGAGGGCACTCATGCCTCCTCGCTAACGCTGCTAACGCTGATTGTTTCTCAAATGCCTCCTCGCCAGCTCGTAGGGTAGGGACACATCAGTAAAAAATGAAATATCCTTGCTGCACTTTATCGCTATAGAAACCATGATCTTCAAAGGCCACTTTTACATATTGAAATGACCAGCTACTCGATCTAAGGCCAGGTTCGATATAAGGCCACCTTTGCACTCTTGAAATTACCAATTAAAGGCCACCTTCGTCATGGGGGAATGAACCAGCTACTATATATAAATATAAGGCCACCCTTTCACTCTAAAAATTACCAGTTAAAGGCTCTAACAATTCCCAGGTGAAAGGCCACCTTCCCCGGGAAAGCGATTTAATACCTTGAGTTTCTTATTCCTTTATAAGATAAACTCTTCGTTTTCCGGTCCTTCGCCCCTCTCCCTCTGGTTTCATGCAGTTGCAGGGTCTGGTGGCAGCGTAGCCAACCCAACCATTAAATAAGAACGTATACCTCGCAATTTGTTGCTTTGATGAAATCAGAATGTATAGGAAAGAGTAAGGCTTTTCTCTTTTATAACTTGGAACCTTACCTTACTTAGACGGCTGACGGAACAAATCACACGGCTCACCAACGCAACTATTCCTACCGGGTGGCAGGGCTCCCCCAATCCAAAAGGGTGAAAGGCGTAGATGCATGCCGATGCATTCCATCCAAAACACAAGCTGGAGACCGCACTGATAGATCTGGCCAAAGAGGAATGGGCTCTCATACTCCCACCCAAACTTCTTATTCTAATTTCGTATCCTTATTATTAGGATCGAAGCTGTTGTTTCGAAACGGGGCAGATAGTTGTTATTCTTGACGAAACAGGTATAGATGGGATGGAATGGCAAAAGAATATTTGTGGGGTGTATCCAGAATGCAGCGCCGGGAAGCTAAGCTAAGTCGCGAGGCTTGATGATCTGCCGCAATACCACAGAGAATGGGGGGATACCATCTATACCCGTGTACAGCAAGTCAAGTCAGTAATGAGTGTTCGTCCATTTCAAAGTCTACCAATACTGTACAAGGGACCCAGCTAAACCGAAATAAGACCTCGATCAATCGTTGCCAAAACACCTGTAACGGGGTATCAGTCCCATTATTTTTATCAGTTATTTTCATCCCTTTATACCTTGGCAAGTAGTTCTATTAGTCTCTTTATTCCTGCAGTAGTCCCAGTAAAAAGAAAGAAACTCCGTAACCCCTCTGCTAGTATCCCAGTAAAGACTGACCCTTTTAGTCTAGTCTTTCGGTAAAAGACTAGACATTCCCCGGCTCAGGGAGCCGTGCCGATAGAAGCTGTGCGAGCGAGTAATATAATAAATGAACGGGGGAGATTGATCACTGAGGCATGAACCAAATAACGGGTCTATAGAAGCCTACGTGCGTGCAGAGGCGGGCCCCTTGGCTCCTGTAAGGCCGGATCCTTAGGTAGATAATATATTGGGTGGGGTGGGTTGACCTAAGACTGCCCGTGTAGCGCATATAGGTGCCGCGTCCTGCCTGCCTGCCTGACGGAAGAAAGAAAAAGAAGGCGGGAAAGGGCGGGGGAAAGGGCCGATGACCCGCCTAAGGAAGGCATTTCCTGTTGCTAAGGAGCCAGCCGAAGTAGGAAAGGGCTCTTATACTCAAAGACAACTCCCAGTATGTAATCCCCCGACTCAATCATATATAAATAGACTGGCTTCGTTCCCATGGGTGCGGTTAGCCAGGAAGGTCGAGGGTTCGAGGCATCACCCCGCAAGGCCTCGAGGGTTCGCTTAGAGGGAAATATTTACTTCCTATATAAAAAAATGAAAGTAAACCGGATCCGACGATAGATTAGACCTTTTATCCGGCAGATCCCTATTTAAAGGCCAAAATAGATATAAGAAATGACGGTTTCCCGCAGTCTTCCCCTTTCCCTGCTGCATATCTGAGGAAGCATTAGTAGCTCCGGGTGTAGGGCGGAACCCTGGCTTGGCAGCGATGTATTTCCGGGTAAGGCTTATCCCGCCGATAGAAGCACGAAGTCTGTTCCTAAGCGTGTGGTTGGAGCAATTGGCAAGTAAGCAATTGGTGAGCAACAGCCTGTGGGTCAACCGGTAATGCGGATGAATCAGTGGGTTTGGACTGGATGGATAGCATCATCTGCATGGGTAGTTGGTTTAGATCTTGACACCTTAAACCTTTGCATGTCCCTTGCCAACTTACGCATGATTATAGAGGAATTTGAGTCTCGCTTCTTTCGTTCAAGCCTATTGCAGTTATTTATTTGATAGTGAATATGCAGCGGTTAACCAGAATTATGAATCAGGTTATCCCGTATGAATGATGGCATTTCTAGTATCTCTCAGGCCTACATGATAATGACCGCTCCCCACTCCAGGCGGGGTAAAGATTGCTGTTGATCTGGTTAATTCCTTTCCCCTTAGTTCAGGCCTTATTCTATGCGATTATTCGGCTCTTGCTGCGCTTTATAAGGTTATTGCTGCGCCTTCTTATTATGATTTGATTTATCCCGCGCCTGATCTTAAGTCTGAGCCTGAACTGGATCTTGAGTGAGATGCGCGTTTTGATTCTTTACAAAAAGGGAATTATTCTCTTGCCTCTGCTGAACCTTCACCCCCATGCTCAAGTCCCACCTCCTGAGCGATTCTGATTGAAAGTGGGTAGGATATCAATATAGTGACCAGTGAGCATGATGGTAGGACGACTGCATATGGCTTTAGTAGGTTCAGATCTTGACATCTTCTCCGGTCTTTAACCCAGCCGACGTATGCATAATGATCGAGAAGTCGTAGTTTCGCATTCGGTATTAACGCCCCCCATAGTAGTATAGGCTCCGTATGAATATGCCTAGGTAACTAAGATATTTAATCAGGTTCTTTATCCCACGCGGAGTATGGCATTTCATATTGGATATTTCAGGCTTCGAAACGAATAGCTGCGTTCTGGCTTCCTTCCTTTATTTCTTTTCTTTCTTATTCCTTAATCCCGAAGATGAATTGGATTATCAATGCTTAGTTTAGCCGTTGACTAAGTAGTTTGTTTGCATGATTATCGGTAGTAGTTTTCGCTTGTTCCACTGCTTTGTTCCATTGCCATTGGTGATTGCACCGGCCATGGAGTGTATTCGTACAGGCAAGTAAAGTAGGTGATGCGCAAGCAGATGATTGATACCAAATCCTAAACTCCTGTCCAGTTGGTGTGGAGTTTGCTGGAATTGCCTGTGGTGAAGCATGGAAAGTGACTTCCGAACCAGCGATGGGGAAGAGAGTAGCCGGGCAGGGGTAAGTAAGAATGTAGCTTAGCCTCGGCATGACATAGGTAGCGTGCTGTTCCTCCCCACGAGCCACTACCTCAGTGAGCTGGTCTCATACTCATTGTCCCACACTTCAAAGCTTGATAACGATAATGAATTGCCGGGAACCCCTTTATCTGCAAGATTTGATGGATGGCTCCGGCCGGGTAAACTGGGTTATACTATAGGTTATAGAACAATACTTATATATAAGGTGGTCTTTACTCCTACCAGTTTAAGTATCCGTGTGCGGGCACCGGCGTCTTTACCGTTGGAACTACCTTCCCTTGGTATAGCAAACAAATGGGCAGCGGGTAGAGAATATGATAAGCGAGGTGTGACAACCTGTCCGCGACCTTCCCATATCTAATCATCAAGATTGGCAGCCGGAATTCTTAATGTATCCACCGACGTGAGTAGCAGATCTCTAAGCTGTACCTGCTGTTCACGGAGCACTTGATCTTATACCCTTTACCAAGGATAGATCCACCTCGGGCTTCCCGACAAGTCAGAAAGAAAGTCATGTGGTTGACCATTGGCCATTCTCATTAAGAGAGGTTTGATCCTCGGGCTTCCTACTTTCCATAAAGAAAGAAAGTCTG
>Ga0316213_1000106_pt1 | contig 11956 bp, 7 predicted proteins | sample NRE2metagenome_FD_207798 | JGI IMG/M metagenome (GOLD analysis project Ga0316213, IMG submission 207798) | Spruce roots microbial communities from Maridalen valley, Oslo, Norway - NRE2 | ecosystem: Host-associated > Plants > Roots > Unclassified | place: Norway: Oslo | collected 2017-09-14
GGAGATATGGGGGTTTCGTATGTCGAGAAAGAACCCCATCAGATCAGTTTCTGCTTCCTCCTCCCTGATACGAACGACCACCGGAGATAGCATTAGCCCCTGCTTGCTCGAAGCACCTGTTTAAGAAGCCCAAAAATGCTCTAACATAAGAGGGGGGTGATTTATCAGGTAGGTCAACAGAGACAAAGGTAAGAGCAGGAGCAAGGATAACAAGAAGGTAGAGTAATATTTTGATGATCCAATCTAAGATCTAAGATCTAAGATCTAAATCGTTGATCCGATCCGTTTATTCACCACCTAGCCCAGGAAGGATTCCACGGTTGAAGCAGCATCCATGAGGTCCCTCCCTGATCTCTAGTGTTCTAAGGTTCCATATCCACTTTATAGAAATGATGAACCAGTTCAAATTGATGACCCGAACGAACCAATGATCAATTTTCATTGAATAAGATCTTCATTGATAAAAATCATCATGCTTAACCTTCTTTCTCAACCCTTATTGCTCTGGTGACCGCCTGCTCAACCATCTTAATAAGCTCCGGACGACTGGACATGAATTGGAAAACATTATGTCTCCAATTAATAATCGTTCAAGACTGCTCCGTTGTTGAGACTAAACTTGGATTAGACGGTGAATTAGATAAAGCGATACAACAATCTACTTTGAACGAACTAAGAGAGAGGTCTTGTACTTATTTTGAACCAGCGGATGAATGAGCAATGCCTAATTGGTGAGTTTAGATCCAGAGGTATAAGACTTAGTGAACCTTTATTGAACTGGCCCCGATTGGTTGGTAAGAACTTGGTGATGCACACAACACATAATGGTATCAGACAGAATTGGCAAATCGAGGTTTGTTTCCACTAGTCATATTAACAACTCAAGCTAGTGAACCATCCATAAATAATGAGTATAACTTGCAAGAGCAAAGGCAGTACAGGATGATCATCATTAGCAACTGGAAAAACTCCTAATTCACCATGTTGAATTGTGTTCATGTGAATCAAGTAGATCTTCAAAATCAATTGGCTAAAGGAATTGGTGAATCATCTATCTATCTACCTTGGCCTACGTATTTTGAGATGGGGGCATGCATATATTCCGCTTTTCCGCCTAAATAATTGATTGCTTTAATACCTTTTGGTTGGTGGGATATTGGTTAGGAATAGGGCCAATACGAATCGTAAAAAAGCGACTCGTATTATTTAAGATATTTTGGCATATGCAGTTTGTTTGATAAGGGCCAAATAATACCTTATATCTAGCCCCGATTGGACAGTTGGAATTGATCTCCGAAGAAGAAAAACCCTTGTGGGGTGGGTCACTTCTTGGAGACTAAACCAAACCTTCCAACTTGGCTTTTGGCTTATTGGCAACGAACTGGCTCCCTAACTTACTTATATATCGCTCAAGGCTGTGGGAATTGGCTTTATTTACTCCTTTTGTTTGGCTAACTCGGTGAATCTAGGGGATGAAGAATGCAGAGGAGAGGGCATGTTTTTACTTTCTCCCGTGCAACATTGCAACCAAGTTCTGAAAACTGAATTGGCTAACTCGTTTGAGCTGGGCAACGTTCAATCGACCAGGTATAGGCAGCTCATCAAACCACAAAAGAACCTCCTCAATAGCGGAATCCTAGGCTCCCTCCTCAAGATGCGTATACTCCTATACTGGCGCATACATAGATGAGGGGGTCATAAGCAGGCTCAAGATGCAAGCAGGCACTCTGTCGATTGTATCTGCCGGGTGTTTCTGCTGCGCCATTGCCGATGCCAATGCTGTAAGTGCAGCCGGTGCTGTGGTTAGGTCCGTTAGTTAGCCTCCTATCCTAGTTCAATACGGTTGTTTGTTTGCTAGTGTGGTCTGTGCTGCTGCTGCTAATAAAGCTATCGATGCTTTGTCTCTTTTGTAGGGACCGCTTGAAATAAAAGCATATTGAAAGGCGGGCGCCGGCCCAAGCCCACCCGAAGAATCTCGTACTCCCATCAATTGATAGGCTACTTGTGCATCTGTTGCAAGGGAAGAAAATAAAGTCGTGTAGCCCCCACTACTTCAACGCCTAATTATAGTGGATGGACGAGAGCAAGCGGTTTACTGGGTCATTTTTTCAGGGTGGTATCAATTTGATGGTTCGGGCAGAACACAATCTTGCTTGCTACTATATAAATGAACGAACGCTGACGGCTCTATTCAATCGCAAAGTGCGATTCGACTGACATGACATATACCACCTAAGGCTAGCCCTTCAACCAGCAGCTAACAAATGCTGTTTATGCCGCGACAGCACTCACCCTGCTCACCCTGATAGATCGATAGAGATTTTGTTTGTTGGCTTGTCGTGGAAAGTGTTCCCAATCCCCTCTCAAGGCCAAACCAACAGATGGTGGGGTAGATAGTCGGGGGAGGGCAGAGGTTATTTGTTCTCGAGAACGGCTGGCATACTTGAGTTGTAAAAGCTGACCCGCCCACCAGACTACCTACGGAAGAGGTAGTAAGACCTAGCCAGCGAAGCGATGGTTCCATTAAGTATTGACGAGTTTAGAGGGGTCTGTGCCTAACGAATTCCACGCTGACTTGCTCGGGGGATGGGGGGATGCCCTGTCCCCTGCGTAAATCTCTCAATAACCGATGGGGCAAGAAATCATTTTATTTCTTCAAATCAAATAAGAAATCAACAAATATTCTTCGGAGAAAAAAAAGGAAATCTCCTTCCCCTCAGCGGGAAAGCGATTTTCAATTCCTTCAAATGGTAACGAAATCACATATATATATATATATATAGGAAGTAAGAATGGGAGCGGAAGGAAGGTATTACCGCCCGCCCATGATTGGGGTTGGGGACCTGACAGCCGCCCTTGCTTGAGCCGCTACTAATGAACGGAACAGCTACTTCACGTTTTAGGGTTGCCCACCTTTCTTTTTTATATATGCTTCTCTTACTATCTTCTTTTGCGCACCACACATACTGAATATTGTTTACCGTCTCCTTTTGCCAGTCCTCCGAGGGAGTTACTCATTACTCAAACGAGTGTCCACCACTTAAAGAAGCCTAACAATGATTCTCGCGAAGCCTACATCCATTCCCAGGTACAAAGATGGCGCAGACAGGGGGAACAAACTATGGCGCTGGAGCTTGCCACCGGGTCTGGGAGGCCCATAAGAAGAATCCGTTGAATACACCTATTTGATCCTCTCCTATCCCATCCGATACTATACTATACAACGATAGCGTTAGGAAAGGACAATTTTGAACAACCGGAGAATGCCTCTGGAGAAATGGTTTCTTTGGTGAACAACTACTCTTCCGTACCGACCTACTTACTCGAGTTTGCCATACCCCTTTTCGGTCTCCTATCGTCTGCTTCTAGTCCATGTCTTTTTTCATTTGACTTTTGGTTTCGGGCCGTTTTCTGTATCCATTCGCCAACCAACAAGTTCTCCTTGACACCCTCCCACCGAGTGATGAGTTTCAGAAGGAGCACCTGCGAACCCACTATCTATGATGATATCTGCTTGAAGTCTTGACAGAGTGGATGGCTGAGGTCCGTACATGGTTGACATTCCATCCTGGAGTTCTCACACTCCGGCTCTACTCAATGAATTTCTAGTGTGGGCTCAGTAAGGTAGGTCCGCCTGTACTTAGGGAGGGAGCCTTTGGGGAGGCCTCATTGCTCTCCTTCTATCCTGCGATCACTTAGGTCGGTGTGGGGAACCTCAACTCCAGGAGTCGATAGAGATGCGCATCGAACTTCCAGGTGTGCCTGGTCGAATGATGATAGCGAGTAGTTTCTGGAAGGTCGCTACTTTTGAGTCAGTGCCACTCGGGCGGGATAGGATATTTCACATCAGACAAACATCGATATCCTTTGGATATGCCCAAAGTAAAAGAACAAAGAGATTGAACCTTACAAGTCCTCCCCAATAACAATTGAGTCTCCCTTTCGAGAGACAGAGAATTATGCCTTTTTAAAAGAGGTCCTGCCGGTTTCTCCAAGGACCTACTCCCCTATAGCTAAGGTTTCCATCATGAACTAGAAAACTTTACCAGTTCATTTCAAATGCGAATGTAGAATCTAGCCGCCACCTACTTAATTGCAGAGATATTTGGCCAAAATATTTCCCCTGCCAAAAGCTGCTGTCTCCCAGATTGCAAGTGCTGTTGGTCATCTCTTTCTGTTGGGTGGATTCATCCTGCCTCCATGGTTCACTGTCTACTTTCTGGGTATTTTTCATATCAGATCCTATCCTATACAGGAACACTCTATCATATATATTCACTCTCAAAGGAAACGCCTATGCCATAAGTACCCACGAGCTTAGTATCTGGGGGGACTTTAGGTGCATATTTTAATACTAAGGAACAGGAACGCCCAGCATATGAGGTGTCTTATGCCAACATTTATGACATATTGGTTGGGTATTTAAGAAGAAGCACTCAGCATTAAAATCTTTGAAAAGGAGGTCGGCCCGATAACGACTCCTTTATTGATTAGGTAATTCTTCGAATGACTACCTGATAGAGAAGAAGGTAATGATTAGGGCGACTCCTTTCTTTCTTAATGAGGTAATTCTTCGAGTTACATAGGAAGTGTGGTGCGGAAGTTGTGCGGAAGTTGTGCGGAAATGCGGATCTGTTAGAATATCGAAGTAAATCGATATAGATATATAGTACTTTACTTCTTTCCTTGGTCTCTTGATTTATCGATGCCATTGAATCATATATAATGGAAATCGATCAACACCAACCGATAACATAATCGCTATCGCTTGACTGACTAAAGTGATAAAAGGCGCGGTGTTCCGGAGATTCATAGCCTCTGGCACCGAAATCATTCATAAGGGACATATCTATCTAAAACAGATATGAGGGCGGATCTATTCTCTCGCTTGATTCAAGATCGAGGGAATGAATTGTCTGTCTTGCCGACCGACCGACATACCCGAACCCTAAAGCAACTATACTGACCGACCGGAGAGACAGCCCCGCAGGCACTCACTTAACGACGAGGCTTAACCCCTTCCTACCGGGGTGAGTTACCGAAGTGAAGCGATTGAAAGGACTGATTCTCTTATAACGAATCTCTGTATCACGTGAACCATCGCAACATATATAACGAAGTCTCACGTTAACCACCTCACCTGACGTATCACGTTAACCATTGCATCTTATATAAGATCGAAGTACAAAAGGATTGCATTGAATCATATATTATATGATGTAACTCGATCGCATTGAATCAATCGTATATAAGATCATCAGTAAGACTGATAGAAGGAAGTTTTATCCATTCAGAGGGTCCGAACGGATAAGGATTTCATATTGGTTGGGTTGGGATTTAGCCCATCCATTTCTTTGCCATGAATCGGGCCCGATACCGCGAGTCCTTACCTGAGCAGAGCTCAGGGTTGACCTTTCATATCTTCCCGAACCCTATATATAAGATAAGGGCTCTTTGAGGTACGTAGTCGCTCGACCAAAGGGTGTTAACGCTCACTCATCATATGGGTGAGGGAGAGGGGAAGAAATATGAGTCTAGTTTCAAAAGGGTCACTCTTTCTTTCATTAAATAAGGGCTTAGGCCTTATTATCGAAGGCTGGACCGGCCTTACTGGAACGAAGTCACTCATCCATTCATGGGTGAGGGCATAACAATACATCTTCTAACGGATCAATACTTAGTCTTAATCTCAAAGTGTTACTCTTTAGGAACGAAGTAGCTTTCCCGCAGCGGGGAAGGGCATAACAATACATCTTCTAACGGATAAATACTTATCATGGGTGAGGGAGAGGGGAAGAAATATCGAGCCTCGAATAGATTCCCGAACTATAACGAAGGGTTGACCAGGACCTTACCTGACCTTCGCAGAGCTCTTTGAGGGGAAGAAATATAGTTCACTTACCTATCAATGAAATCAATTCTTATCGAAATTAGGAGATTGCATAATTACATATATAATGAATGACTGGATTGACCTTGTCAACTCGGTTCTTCTTTGTTCTTCCGGTCATTCATTATATATGTAATTACGATTCTCTCAAAGTCTACGTATCTTTTTAGCCCAACTACTGAATGAAGTCTAAAGACTCTCTTTTCATTAATGACTCGTATCATTTCAGTAACTAGAAATCGAATAAAGCCAGCCAAGGAAATAAGCAAGCCATAACTCAACTCCATAGATCAATTAACGAAGTGTTGCTCTACTTTACCGTATTGACATATTTCATTTCGGTAACTAGCCAGGCCAAGGCCAAGGAGATAAGTGAGTAAAGTGCATAAAGCCAAGTATCTAAGTACATAAGCTAAGTCGAGTCAATGAAGGGTTGTGAAGTGAAAGAGGTCGTTTTGGGGGTCTGGAGTCATTGAGCTGCCAGTGACCCCCAAAAAAGGATATACAGGGGCCTCTAATGGCCTCTGAATCATTTGTGGTAGATCTTTCTCTTTCTTTCATAAGTGGACAGCCCGGACTTGGCCTTTCCGGGATGGAGTGGTGTTTTCTCTTTCTTTATGCTATCTCTGCTTACCGACGTGTAACGAGACTTAAAAGACGTCGGGCAGGGAGATATTAGGGAAAGACTGGTATTCGTCTTTCTTTTTTTAAGATTTGGTTCTCCATTCTTCCGCGTTCTACCCCGTATCCCTTCCGGCCGGGCTGGCTGTTCTCACTTTCTTTTTCTTTTTCGTGCGCATTTTCTTGGCGCATGCTCTTTCTCCTTTGAAGTAACTGGACAAGAGGGAAGAGGAATGCTGTTCGAGGACTGTATCTGATCTTTTTTTTGTTCCGCAAACCCTTTCTAAACTCTGTCGTGCCGTCGTGCCTCATACACATAAACCATCCCAAATCCCAGCCCAGATCGCTTGACTTCAATGGCCGCTCGCTAATTGCCAACGTGGTTTTTCATGGTATTACGCTTGGTGATCTGATCTCATTCTCCGTCCTGTCTTTCTCAATTCCTGTAGCCGCAACATGAGCCTATTGGCTTCGACAACTGAGACAATGTCAAGGTGAAACACTAATTTCAGGAGTATTATAGCAGCAGCCGCGCTATGCCAAACTTCTTGAAAACTCCTTTTTCACTTGATTCAAATCTCTGCGGAGTGGAGTGAGTAAAGTAATGATACAATAGTTTGTTAAGCAAACTGGAGTATGGGCCCTCAAGCTCAAACGCAGAAACAGCCCAGTTGGGGTGGGTAAGGTAATCTTACCAGAGGATCATCAATACCCATTTCAGAGAGTGTGACCCCTGACACTGCTCTTAACACCACTTCTCTTGTATTCATTTCTGTGCCATAAGAGAAATATCCGTAATTGATGCGCTCAGCTGTTGAGATTAGGTGATATGAAAGAAAGAATTTGATTGGGAGGGATAAGAGTAGTTTGGAATCAAATCTCAATATAGCCTTTCCGTCAAAGTAAACATTGGCCTTCTCAAGCACTGCCCATTATCCATTACCTGCTAATTCATGACTGTGCTTTACTAAGTTCTATGCATAGCCTTTCCGTTATATCGATAATCGAATAGACTCCTTCTTTCTCATGCCAGAACCCATTCATTACGACTTATGAAAGCTCTTGGTCATGTTGGTGCCACTCTTCTACTCCCCGGTATTCAAGGACAAGACCAGATAGAGAGCCGATGAAGCACTCTCTTCACCCCTTCTTCACTTACAGTATGTATCTCGAATTGGTAACATTCATGGTTATATTATCTCAGAAATAGTGAATGGGTAAACCAAGGAACGTGAGCGAGCCGGACTCTCTGAAGGCCAAGCTATAGTCCCCCACTTCTACCCACCCATATTGTCCTCATATAGCTATTCTAAAATAAAGGCTTTATGTTATGGGTCAGGGATTGTTAGGGGTCTTTCTGTGCATTGATATCCCGAAACATGCATCTGTCCCGAGGCCATCTAGCAGTGGTAGGCATTTAATAGGCACCAGATTCATTGGTATTATTACTTCGAGATTCACTAGAGGTAGGTAATAAGACCCTCTTCTCATATGATGAGGGCGGAAGGATCTTGGCACTTGGGGTTTGGGCTTCTGGTCCTTATTCTTGTTCGTTCCGTGAATTACTACCCTTTCAGTTCCCATTTCAGTAAAATCACCTTCGAATTATCGGTAAGCCTAAAGTAAAGTAAAGTAGTGTTTCTCTAGACCCTTCCTTCTTTTAGGGGCAGTAAGGTCGTTGGGTAAGTAAGGTCCTGGTCTGCTTACCCAGTAAGATCCTTATAAACCCTTCTCACAGCCCTTCCTGAGAAATCATGAGAATCTAAATAAAGCTTTTAAAGGTGAATACAGAAGGATAAAGGTTGGCTTTCTTTCAGTAAGGCTTTTCAAGCGCCAGCCAGCATTGATTGAAAGGCCCTGTCTGCTGGGCTACACTAGGGCAAGGCGACTTACAGTAAGGGCCCTCTTGTGCGGTTGGCAGACAAGCACAGAAGTCAGGCGACTAGGTAGTTGGGGCGGGTCATCGGCCCTTTCCCCCTGACCTTGATAGAAACCAACGTCTCTCGTCTCTTAATCTACAAATGCTGGCCAAGGCCCCCCCACCAGATAAGTTACTTTGAAGTGAGCCCACTATATCAAATTTTAGGATCTTTAGATTAAAGACCAACGGGCCGCCATCGAAGAAAATAGGCTTTCCCGAACTAATGATGAGGTTTCTTTTCTTTAGAGCATGAATCAATGATCCTGGTTCAAATCATAATCACAGGGCTTATTGTATATGGGGTTAAATATTTTCCCCATTCCTGAATATAGTATCCCTCAGGTGTTGCTCCACTGCCCACTAGCGTCCATAGCCCCAATGGAGTCACCATGATGTCACAGACCTTGCTCTGCTGCTAGCGAGCATCCATAGCCTCGGCGGGGATATCTGCATGTCCCTTCTATTAGTTGTGCTTCCTTTCCCAATCCTTTACCTTGAATATGTCACTTTAGCAATTTGGTGGACGGGAGAAGCAGCTGATCTTTACAAGCTGATGGGGGCGATTCCCTTGTATTGGGATTTATTCCTTATTTTCCATGCTTGAGTATTTATAATAACCCCTTATTATTTTCATCCAGAGAATGAAGTCTTAGCTCGGGAGAATCTAAGTCCCATCTCTGGCTCCAAATCCCTCAACCCTTTATTTTATAGGTTTCCCTTCCGCGCTGGTTATTCAACCCTTCATTCACGCCCTGCAAGCCAACCAAACGAAGTGAGCCCAAGCAGCAGAGCAGCCACGAATACCCCTTTCCTACCAAGCAAGACCCAAAGCAGATAAAGGGATGGCTTCATCAATCACATCTGTCACCGAGAAACATATGGAACCAACATGGATGCATGGTTTCAAAAGGTTCCATTTAAGCCCGCAGCATCACTACCAGATCGATAGTAAGGGTCAGTTTCGGTTCTAGGTCAAGATCCATAACCACCAGTCCCAGCTCATCTCACATACCCAGATTAAGGAGTGTATGCGCTCCCCTCCAGGGAACACTAGCTTATGCGCCTACCTCCGCGTCTTTAGGTCATAATAAGTAAGTGGACTTCACTTGATCTACTTCATCGATGGGTGAATATGCTTTGGTGCTTAAACCGAAACAGCTCCTAAAACTCCTTACTCTGGCATTCTCTAAAAATGGAGGATATGCTTTCCCTATCTCCGTGTCCATTGCCCTTGCTCCAACTCGATTTGTCAGTGGTGAACAAGAGGTTCAACCACAATTGGTTCTGGGTAAGATGCAACTGGTCTTGGTTCAACTCGCTATAGATCTGTATATGGGAATGGGAATCACACTATTGATAAGGTAAACACAGGTAATCAGTATTGAATACACGTATGTTTATATGATAAGGATATACGTAATAAGCTTAATACCAATATACAACCTGCTTTATATCTGTAATATGATACAAGCTTTGATAGGAGTAGTTACAGTGGGCCAGATTTCGAAACCTTCGCTCATTTGGCGGTTTTCCTCTGTAACACCCTCATTTAAAGTAGTCAACATAGACTCCAATACAAAACAGACATAGCTTAGCATATGCTATATAGAGCTTATCTTATTCATAGAGCTTATTCTTCCTTCATACCATAAATAAATAGTACCGGGATACTCAACTGCGCTACTCAAATTGGCTTGGTTACTCGGCTGCTTGGCTTAGATACTCAGCTGCTTGGATCAGCTAATAAACTTTACTACTCACCGTGGCTTGGCTAATCAAAATAAGATTGTCAACGAATGAGATGGATCTGCGCTATTCCGACTGGGATACTAGCTTGGCTTGGTTACCAGGTTACTCAACTTGGAGGGCTGCTGCGCTAATTGGATTGGCTTTGTTACTTGGATTGACTCCCGGTTCTAGAAAACATACTCACAATGTTTTTTATTAATAATATCGGGACAAGAAAATGAAAAACTAGGGGTTTCTTCTTTTTCTTCTTAATAACACATGTCGCTTTTAAAACCTTTTCTCTAGGATTTACAGGTGTAGCTGATACCCGGGAGGTTTATCCCAGTACTCATCCAGGTTTCGATCACTGCCAGATGTTAATGCAAATAATTTATACACTCCATGTTGGTACCCCCTGCTGGGAATACATGTGCTGCTCGATTATTCGATCCAAGAGGCGGGCGATACAGGTGTTGATGCTAGTTTTCCCCAGTTGTCAGTATGAGCTAGAAAGTAAGGTGCAGCTTGGCATTTACAGTCTCATTGCTTTTGAACCTATACTCAGTGCATGAAACTAGGGTTGTTGGTGCATGAATGAAGCGCTCTTGTGCGTGTAGATTTGGACTACCCGCCTGTTGGAGATGATCCCCTGCCCGTGCCCTGTAGGTAGGTTTTCATGCCAAGTTATCCGTGAACGAATGTCAGCGATGGCGAGTAGCACCGGGTTAGTTAAACTGATTGATTGCCCACGGAACTAAGGCTAAGCTAAGGCTCTTTCTTACCTTAAGGCTACTAATTGCCATGGACTGCAGCTTAAGGCATTGGACTAAAGAGAGACCTTTTCTCTATGTGGATGTAGACTTTACCTTACCTTTGACCTCACCTTCTAGCTATTACCTTATGGAGACACAACAACTTACCTTGGCTATAGTATCTTAAGGCTGCCATGGATCAAAAGAAAGGCTGCCCTACAAAGACCTGAAGTATATGACTGCTGTTTCGATTTGTTGCTGCCCACAAGTCTGGTTGGTATGTGCTGTTGAGGCTATAATCTTTTTGGACTGTGAAATACCCCCTCATAACACCTTCAAACTGCCCAGAATTAGAGCAAGGAGAATGGCGGTTACTTAAAAAAAGGCACCTTACCTCTCTTTAACCCACTTTACACCAGATCCTATAGAGATCTTTACCCCTTCACAGGAACACCACTTATTTACCTCCTTACTTACCCAATCACTGAGACAAAGGAAGGCTTACCTCTACTATTAGCTTTACTCATAGCTCTCTCATTACTTATGATTCCAGACATCACACACAGGAACACTCTTACCCTACTACTTTCACTACTTACAAGGAGATAGACTGTATTCTCAGTACAATAGGCACTGTTACAGTCACTTTACCTACACTTAGAACTCCCCTATCAGTACCTGTCGCTCCCATATGCTTCAACCCAAGCCATTTGCCTTTTAGTTATATTGCCTCGTTAGGGACTGAATAGGATAGGCATTGTTTTATTGCCTCGTTAGGCACTTTTTATTATTGCCCTCATTAGGAACTTATTGGTTTGGGGAGTCGTAGCCATTCAAGCCACCAAACAGCCAAGCCACCAAAGAGGAGAGCTTCTACTTTACTAATCTTTTTACTTAGAAAATTATGCATATTTCCATGGTACACAGCCTTATAAAGCTTAGGAAGGTCCTAGGAACACATGCAAATATCGGAGCATCTAAGGAACAACAGGGATATCCAGCCGGAACACCACTTATAGGAGCTTTTGCCTTTACTGCTTAAAC
>Ga0316213_1000107_pt1 | contig 11934 bp, 5 predicted proteins | sample NRE2metagenome_FD_207798 | JGI IMG/M metagenome (GOLD analysis project Ga0316213, IMG submission 207798) | Spruce roots microbial communities from Maridalen valley, Oslo, Norway - NRE2 | ecosystem: Host-associated > Plants > Roots > Unclassified | place: Norway: Oslo | collected 2017-09-14
CTCTTTCGTGGTCGTGATGAAAAGTCTGGTGCTCGTCGTGGTAGAGATCCAGTGCCAAGGTAAAAGCCAGTTGAAGCACCTATTGTGGTTTAACCTCTTGATCCAGCACCAGCAACAGTAGATCCTCCAGTAGCAACAGATCGAGACCTAGAAGCAAAGGTGCCTGTAGCATCTCTTCGCATGGTTCCTTATCCTTCCTCTCGGCCAGCGGTGTTATCCTTCTTCCTTCTCACTTCCTTCTCTCGGGTCTGTGTTGAAGGTGACTCGGTTAGGTATCGTGGGGGTCTTCTTCTCTCGGCACCGACCTTCTTGCTATGACCGGCTGACTATGACCGACCACTGGCTCTCTCTCGGCTGAGCTTCAGGCACTAATCTTAAGGCAATGACTAGCGGCTATCAGCAAGGACCCCCCCCTCTGGAAGGACCAGCTGTCGATGATTGACTATCGGCTGCCCTTATGGCACTGACCGGCGGCTATCGATGATCTCCCGACAATGACTGTTTCCCGCCCAGTCGAGTAACCAAGCTGAGAAGTCCAACCGATCAGCCCAACCGTGCAGTCCAGCCCGAATACATTCCCAAGGTTCTGTAGTGGAAAGTGAGGAACTTGAGTTGCTCGACCCCCGGGAGAGGTTGAGGTCGAGTTTGAGGAAGTAAGAGGTTCTAGGTCTAGGTCGAGTAAGACTTAAAAGAGGTCGAGGTCAAGGGTCGAGTGACTATTATATGTCATTATGTTATCGGTTAATTCATTCCGATCATGAATGAGATATATTATATATGTCATTTTCCCAACTTCTATCTCTCTCTGACTAATCTCTCTTATTCATAGGCGAGAGTTCGACAAGCTCAGCCTCTCCTGCTATCCTCCTGGACACGAAGTGGATGCTCATACATAATGAAATTAGGCATCTTGCTTCCTCTTGATCTATCATTCCTACGAAGATGGATATGAAAGGAACGAGCGAGACCATAACTCGATTCATCAATGAATGAAACGACAAAACGAAGTGGATGCTCATACATATCCAATTAGATATTCCTCTCCTTATAAGTCGAGCCCCCTGTCGGGTCCTTGCACTAGGAAGCGCAAGCCCCTCCGGGACCTTCCGTTCAACAATGGGTTAGTCATCCTGGTACTTGTCCAGGATAGGGGGTTGAGGGGGCCTCCCGTGCAGGGCTGTTGCGAACGGAAAGCGCGGGAATGGGGGAATTGTCCTCTCCCTACCTGCATGCTGGGGGATCAATACTTGATCTTATACCGGCTATTAAGTAGAGCTATTATCAAGTACATACAATCATAATCGTGTACCCTCATTGGTAATCTACCATACTTCCTTATAGGAAACACCTCATGGTGTAACCATTGTATCATATCGAATAAGTGAAAGGGGTAATGAAAGGGGGGGTAGCCGTAGTAACCCCGTGTAGCGTATTGTGAAGTTAAAAGGGAGAAGTGAAAGGGTTTTGGGTAAAGTGGTAATGTGTATTGAGTTACATACTGGGGTATGCTATTTGGGAATGCGTACTGGGGCTAAACAAGGGAGTAATCTCCTGGGATGGGGTATAATAAACTGTTCCCGCACATAGAATTACCTCCTGTGCATGCCGAACTGGTAACACAACACATAGGATAACCGCACACCTCCTTTTCTTTGGGTACGGGGGGATTGAGAAAAGGTCACGTCCAACTGGTCATGGGGGATCGACAGTGGGCACGTAAAACCACCTCCTGTCTATGGCTCATGGGTAGTGCTGTTGGGAAGACCTGCTGTCCTGTCTCTGCCAGCCAGGTGTTAATGGTAAGCTCTGTAGGAACTGTGTGTGGTTCCGTAGGGGTAAGTGCATTTCCCGATAGGGTCCTTCCCGCTAGGGTTCTTATCTATCGGGTATGAGAATGACTGGCTGGGAATGTCCTTATGGCTATGGATACTGGCTATGAAACTGGACACGTACAACTGGTAACTGAGTATAGGTGGGTTGTAGAGCACTGACCTTGTAACACCACTGACTGGTTGTATCACGTAGTATAGTTCATGCACAAAGTATAGGTTTGATGAGTAGAGGTTACTGAGGTTCATGCACTGAAGAGGTTCATGCTGCACGTTCTAGTTCATACTGCCAACTGGCTACTACCTGTATGAAATCCTCCTGTCAATCTGTGTGTGTGTATGCGGTATGTGTAGCTCTACGTGTAGCTGTAGGATTAGGCCCCATTGAGTAGTCGCCTCCCTGTGGATTAGTCCTCTTCGATTAGTCCCCTTCGATTAGTCCCCTTCGATTAGCTCTATGTGTCGCTGTGTTATTAGGCCCTCCCTCTCCCATTGGATTAGTCCCCATTGATTATACCCCTCCCATTGAGTAGACTCATTGAATAGCCCCTGTGATTAGGCCTTGTGAGTAGCTGTAGGAACCCTGTGTTTCGCCTCGGTAAGCTAAATCAACCGTGCCCTCTGGCCGCTCCTTCCGGCCAGCCTCATTATCAGACTAATAAGTCCCCTCTGGGCGCTCCTTCCGGCCAGTCTAATCAGAAGACAATGTTGTTTTCAATCCAATCCGTGGAACTCAATTGAAATGCTTGTAAGTAACAACCCCATGTCTTTTCTCAATGCCTTCAGATGGGTAACATGTGCTATCTCTCTGTAGATGTGGGCAATAAGTCACTAACCGGTGCCACTTCCTACTTCCGCTGGACCAGCCCTCTGTCCAATTAATCAATCAATCAAATAATAAATCACTAACCGATGCTACCCCCCCCATTGCTGACTGTCATTCCCTGACAAGCGTGACTGCAACTAAGTGTCTGTCTGTCGCACGATCCATCACCAGGTGCATTATAAGTAATGCATTGTTCATGTCATCCACTCTAGGTAGGACCCCATTGTTCCGTATGTACAACCCCGTAGGGTACAGCTCTATCGGTTCTGTCAATGTGTCTCTGAAAGGGGATATCTGACTATTGGCTATTGGCTATGACAAGCTGGCTATGCCAAGGGGTACTAAGACAAGGCTCGGCAATTCCAACTGGCTATTAACAATGAACGACTAGCGAGTATTGGCAACACTGACCATCAGTCAAAGAGAACCGGCTATTTGTGTCTCTCTGCTATGATCGACTATGAAGGCCCCTACCCTCCTCTCCTCTGATCTATGTCTATGTCTATTTCCAGCCCAGCCCACTGGCCACCCAACCCCGGCTTCTTTAGTCCCGCCGGGGTGCAAAAGAAGCAATCTACTTCCATTTCCTTGCCCCACAAGCTAGGCAACTTGCTCTATAATCAACACGTTTGTCTTTCCATGGAAATCTTGTTTCTCATTCGTAGGGTGAATCGAAAAGCGAACAAGCATAAAGCAAGAGATCAAAAGGTAGGCATGACAGTGTACTTGAGTTCACATGGCTAGGTGTATTTAGCGTAAGTAATCTAGATAGACATTCCTTCGGCAAGCAGACGTGGTATCGATCAGGAGGGAGTGTGCCTAAGAGTGTCAAAATCGTACCGCACCGTACCATACGTGAGGGGTATGGCCTATCATTTGGGTAAGTATTGAACTAGGGGCCCATCTCCTCTGTCGTGCATGGAACCTGGGTTCAATGAGAAAACAAGCAACCCAAGTTCTGAATTTCCAGGTAGAGCAAGAGATATATGGCAATAGATAGACGAAAAGGTAGCATTCGCTCGATTAGCAATTGTTATTTGCTCCCTGTCTATTTATCTAAGGGGTGTGAGGACGTCAATAAAAGACCCTTATCAAATTGAAATGATCCTAGCTCCCACACCTCTGCTGGAACGGGGGGCCACCATTTCTTCATTCTCTCTTACTGAGATTCAAGTAATAAAGTAAAAGGTAAAAGGTCTCTATCAGCAGGTGAGCATCAATAGAAAAGAGAGAAGGCGTGTAGGAGGTTAGGGCTTTCGGTGAAGTTCCCACTTGGTGTGCTGGCTCGAGTAGTCCCAGATGGGCTTGGTAAGCTTGGTGGTCTAGGCTTATAGCTTATTATGGGCTTGGCTTAAGGCTCAAGGCTCATGGCGTAAGGTTAATGTGGTTCGTTTAGCCCCTCCCTGAAGACCCTTCCTTCCTTTGTGTATGATCCTCGAAATGTATATCGACGTATGTTTCAAGCTGTTGTAAATCCTCCTTCTTGTTGTGATGGTATCGCTAGTGGTGCTTCAATAAAAGTGTCGATGATTTGGCCCCCCCGTACCGTAGTCTACATGTGGTATGTAGTGATGGTGACTCGGGTATGGATGTGATGTTTCATGGGGTATCATGTGATGGGGAACCTTCTATCTCGGGTCTGTTGAACGGGGTATTGTGAACAATGTTTTTTGTTCTCCTGTGATGGGGGCCTTCTCTTTGGGCGGTAAGGACTTTTCCTCTATCATCGTCTGGTGCCACCTTGTATCAATCGATATGCTCATCTGGTGGTAACAACTTGTATCAATTTCTGATGGTGGGGAACATGGGGTGGTGGGGCATATGGTTGAGCCTTAAAGCGTAATGACATATATAAGAGATGCTTCTCCCTCATTCATCCGGCGATGGCATAATGACATATATAAGAGATGCAATGACCCACGGGAAAGGACATTCTTTACTAAGAAACAACTAGATTGATGCTCTGCTAATCTCCTTTCATTCCTAATCGTGGGTGAAGGATGGGAGTGAACTAATTTGCTAATCTCCTCTTGAGTAACCAAGCCGAGTAGCCGGGTAGCTTTCCCTGCCTCCTTGAAGCTTTCCCTGCTTCCATCCCCCACCGTGGGTGAAGGACGGGAGCCTACCCCACCAACCCATCCATCCACTGCTCTACAGCTACTACTCTCAATCAATCGAAGGCCAATAACTGGGCAGGAGGCGTCCAGATCTACTTCCGGTTGAATCCCATCCTATCCTGCTAGTGGTAGAGCCATCCGAGGCTAAGTTCTTTCTTTTACCCACCCTCCCACCTTCCGGTCGAGCATTGGAATAACCCTGGTAACATTGCTCTCCTGGTCCTCCTCCTTGGGGTCGCTGGTTAAGCTAGTTCGCTCTCATCTCGCTGGTTAAGATATCAAGTTCGTGCTCGTGCCATCCTGAACAGGGGGTGCAGGACGGGATAGCTTCCCGCCCACCGGGGACAATAGAAGTAGATCCCGACAGCTGTGGTTCTCCATCCTGAACTGCTGGAGCTAATACCCGGCCACCCCACCGGCTAACCTTATCTCCTTGGATGGGTAATGAAATGAGAGGATGCTCTCCCTCAACGATAACTATTTATAGGATGCTCTCCCTAGGCTAAAGAAAGGTAGGGTTGGTGCTAGGATGTCCAGCTTAATCTAACTCTCTTCACTCCAATGGAGACTCTCTTAAGGCGAGTTTCTCTGCTGGACCAAGAAGAAAAGCTAGTGTCCATAGGGAGGAAGATGCTATGTTGGTAAGAGTAAGATGTTTGTGTATCCTGTGTCAATGTACATGCTGGTATAAGACCCAAGGTGAGTGTGTTGGGTAATAGGTACGTATCGCTATCTCCAGTAGGAACTAAAGGTGTTCTAGCGCAAAAGATGTAATTGTACCGGGTTGAATCATTGCTAAGTGGGTTGTGTGGGATCAATAAGAACTAAGTAGGTTTGTGTGGGTTGTTCCTGGTTGCTGTGTGGCTGGGAAAAGAATGTATAGTCCCTGTGGTCCCCTGTTCCAAGTGTATCTCGTATAGATATAGATGCTGGTCAATCTATCTGGTATATAGTCCAGGTGTACATATCATACATATCATTCATAGGCTGTACGTGCTAGGTTCTCAAAGCTATCATTCCCCTAATACCAAGTCGGGTGCTCCTCGTTTCGAAAGTAGGTGTTCGGGTTCATGCTCCAAGTGGTTTGTTGGTCTCAACGCTAAAGTTAAAAATGCTGGTGTTTGGTTGTACTAGGTAGTGTTCCCGCTCTGGGGTCTGTCCTCCAGTTTTGATAGAGGATGGAATGTATTTGGTACGGGTTATGAATTGATTGCTCATGGTGGTTGTACAAGGTTATCACACTCAATGTAAATGGCGGGAAATGAAATGACGATTGAGAGGTTAGTTTGCCCTAAGAGAGAGGCTTACTAGAGATAGGCTTAGTTGATCCGGAACTACGGCTAAACACCAGGGAAGAGAAGAGAGGCTATTGGGATAATGAATCAGTTAGTCCTGGCAAGTTAGGTAAGCATAAGGCTGTTGATAAGACAGATAAGAGAGACGAATAAAGACGGTAAGCAGCAAGCGGTTCAGTAAAGCCATACTGGGTGGAATCAAGATAGGTCAAAGGCTATTGGATTGAGTAAGTAGGTAAGTCCGGTAAGCAGCGGCATGAGAGAAGCTTAGCGGGTGTTTGGGTCGGAAACAAATGATGGGTATAGCGGTTAAGATAGGCGGCTAGGGTAGCGGTTATCAGGCTATTGGTAAGCCCTCGAATCAGATTAGATAGCATTGATAGGCGTGTTAAAGACCTACTTATATAGGCAGTCCGGCAAGCATAGAGATAGGTTAGTTTGCCCTAAGAGATAGAGATAATGTCAGGCAAGAGAGAGATTTAGGCAGCTAGGTGGGAAAGAACTGGAAAGCGTATGATTGGTTCTGGAGATAAGACAGAGAGACTCAGAGTGAACATTGGTAAGTACTAGTTTGCCGGGACAGTACGGGGTAAGATAGACCGGTAAGAAAGAAGCTAATCATTGTTATAGACGTACAGATAAGCTTAGAGAGTTCAACCAACAGAGATAGGGCAGTTATAGAAGCGCTATGGGATCGGGTATTAGTTCCGAAGCTGGCAAGAGACTAGGCAGTAAGAGATAGGCTTAGAGACATATAATAGATACTTGGAGATAAAGACTCTATAGTGGTAAAGATTCTGGGTCTAATAAAGATAGGTAAGATAGGGCAGTCAAGTTCCGGCTAAGAGAAAGACAGATATATGGATGGCGGAAGAATATGGCTATAGGTAAACAGGCTTTACCGTAAGGGCTAGATAGAAAACTTAGCCGGTCAAGATTGAAACGATATAGAGATAGACGGGTAAGAAAGAAGCTAATCATTAAGGTTCAGTTAGCGGGAAAGACAGGCTTAGAGACGAGTAGCGGAGGAATAAGCTTATTCGCTGGGGCCAAGGCTAGTGGCTAAGATTCCATTCTGAACATTTAGTGAAGTGGGTTTCAATCTGTAAAGGCAACCGCAGGAGCAAGATCTGGATAAGCTACGGAGGCAAGAACTGGAAAAACTACAGGACCTGGAACTGCTGCGGCTGCTGCTACCAGCTTTGTTGGTGGTGGGCTTGCTGTGATAGTGATTGGTGTGGGTGTTCCAGCAGTAAAGAGAAAAGCAGTCAGTCAGGCAGCAGGGTAGATCTCAGGTCGAAGGCAGCAGCAAGAGATTGATCGATAAGGTAGGGTGGGCTTGAGGCTCTCGGCAAAAAGCTGTGTGCTGGCGGTGCTGGATCAACCTTGCTTCTGTTGGTGGTTCTCGATTGATGCTGCTGGCTTATATGCTGGCTCTCTAACAGCATCTTTATCTGCTGGCGCTGTAGGATCTGAAACCGAGCGAAGGGGCGCTGCTAGCAATGGAACTCTATCTGCTGCATCCTCTGCGATTTATATGACTAAAACGGGCTTAAAGCGCTGGATCAATAACTTACTTTAGAACTGCGACTCAATACCGATTTCTCACTGGCTCTGGGTCAATTTGAGAAACTCAGTCGACAACGGGATCAACTCATGCTACTTATGGTGCTGATGCAAGAGGATCTAAAACTGAATCCGCTGCCTCCATCGCCGCGCCTGTATATGGAACCAGTGGAACTACTGGCTCTACTGCTTAAGGATCTATAACTGCACCTGTAACTCAATCTGCTCCTTGTGGTTCTGAACCAACTGGTGGATCAACAGCATCTACTTCTGGATCTACCGCATCAACCGCTGGAACTGGATCTTCTTCTCGATCTCGAACGTAGGGTGCATCTTATATATATATATATAGAAAGATGCGTATTTATCCTTACTTATATGTCGCTCTCCATAATAGTGAAAGTAGCTGCGGTGAATGAAATAACGTAATCGAAGCAGGAAATCCAAATCCATCGCCCAATCTGCCGGAAACCCTTACTGAGCTAGGATAGGTAAGGTAAGTGAGACAATTTATAATAGATTCGTCATTGACTGTATCTTTATGTTGTGTCTAGCTCTGCCCTCTTTCTCGGCCAAGACCGAGAGCTTTATCTGACAAGCAGATAGTGTACTTGCCTCCCGAAACGATCCCTCATAGGATTCGAAGCAAGGACGGAACGAAGGTTAAGCTCGACCTCACGGACCTCACGGACGGTCAATGCTCCAGTCCTACCTTACCTTTGTTCCACAGAACCTATTGACCCAAGAACTAGCACTCTCCCTATATCCGTTGTGAATAAGTGCAATAGAATGAAAGTATCAATTACGAATTTGCACTTGAATAGCTGCTGTGAGCCATAACCCTATCTGGGAGAGAGAAGAATGTTTCACCAACCAATCCGCTGCTACCATCCCTTCCCTATTAGTTAGTTCTATCTCTTCAGCAGGTGATCCCAAGACGTGAAGGAAATAGCTTGCTTAAACGTACGTAGCAAGTACATGTTGTCTCTTATTATTACATGCTCTTGGCGATTCTCTCTGCTACAGTGCTGGTCGTAGAGAGATAAGAAGGCAGATGACCTCCCTCCTCAGTGGGCTGGAGAGAGAAGATAGATAATACAAATCAATTGAAAGGCTCTCAGCTCAGTGTGGGCCATATAATCCAGGCAGACTCGACCTCAACTGCCTGCGCACTGGAGGGCAAGCAACCCAGTTCAGCTGGCCTATGCTGCGCAAGGCTTTCCCGTACACCGGGCGCCCACACCTGGTCTCACGGAAGGTAGGCGCTTTCAAAAAGCAAGCATAATTGTATAAGCCCGCCTTCGACCTATTGATGCCTGCCTGATCCCGCCTTACTGACTTCTATAAAGCTCGATGCCATAAGGAAAACCTCCGACGAAGGAAGACTTATTATGCTTCGCTCGACAAGACCAATGAACTGCCCGGATCTGCCGTCTTTGTAGAGGTATCTCTATCTTCTTGCAAACTTTCGACAATGAAATAACTTGTTGACACAGCTTGCTGGCTTTGAGTTCGTTACTTCCTGGTTCTGACTCCTAACTGCTAGAGCGGGCAGGCCTTTAAGAAGGAAATAAAGAAATCTAAAAAGAAAATGGTAGGCAAGATAGACAGAGACAGATAGATAGCTCCTATTTGCCTTTACTTTTTGTTTACCTACTGCTACTAAGGAACCACCTGGCGTACACGTACATATGAACTAACCTTGCGAGACTCCATGAACTACTTACTTTCAGCATTGCATTGCACAGGCGTTCCAACAGATCAATAGCAAGAGCATTCATTTAGAGGACCCGCGTTCGACAGCAGAAGCATTGCACAGGCGTTGGTAGGGAGGCAGTTATCAATCAAGTACACCCAGCAATTCTCCTCAAAGCCTGAGATAGCTTCTCTCGGGTGAGTCCCTGTCCGGGTTATTGCCAAGAGATTAGAGAGCGTTTTAGAGGGGAACACAAATGGAATAGGTAGTGCCCGGAAGCAGGAATAAATAAAAACCCAAGTCTCTTACCCTAATATTGAGGTAATGAAAAGCAAGTGGACCTCTTCTTTATAGATTCCCCAATAGAGCTAGCCAGCCCTGTCCGGGTGATCACCAATCCGGGTCAGTGTGCAACCCTGTCCGGGTCAGCATGAAAGCAAGTGTCCGGTGTGCGAGGCCCCGCCGATTGAGGGTACCTACCGTCCGGTATCTTGCCTAATAGTCCGGTTCAGCCTAATCTCAAGGACTATCATCAATTGGCTCATGGTCCGGGTCAGCCTTCCTTCGTACCTAATGTCTTTCTTCGGGCACATCCTTCACTTCATGGCGCAGGGAGGTAAGCAGCAGTCTCTGGAGGGCTTAAAGAAATCCCTCAATGACTCAATCAATCGCTCTACGGCAGCTAGCAAGCATGCGGATAAGCGTCACAGACCCATAGATAGATTTGCTTCTTCCTTCGCTCTAGCTACCTTGATTGATCTTTTGCTGGAAGGAATAAAGATTCTACCGAACTGCTGCTGGAAGGAAATTGATTTGCTTGCCCGCAGAGGGTAAGGACGAGGGAAGCTTGTCTTCGCTATCTTTTGGGTAAACATGGAGTTTCTGCTCCCCACCTCTTTAAAGCTCGCTTACTTCCGTAGAACATATAAGAGAAAGGATAGTTGAACTAGCTATGTCCTTGATTGACCTTCCTTTATTTACCCCCCCTTCTTTACTTTACCCTTCATGACCTTCCTGCCTTTACCCTTATTACCCGACCTTGATTGACCTACCATCCATAACTAACCTGCTATTCACTTTATATGCCTAAGATTCCTACCTAGCTTGAGTGAAAGTCTGCCCTATCACCTACCCTAACTAACCTACCTTGGGATCATGCCTGCCTTATCACTCCCCTCAGGCCTCCCACCTATCTTAGCTCAGTGATTCTTCCCACCATCAGTCATAGGCTGCCCTTAGTAGAGAAGACAGAACACCATAGAGGAGAGGAAAGCATTATGACTTTAAGTAGCCTCTTATTTACGACTCAATATACCCGGCTTTATTATTGCACCTTGAAAGTATTTTCATTGGCTCTTCCTTGACGAAGTGTTTCTATAACGTATTTACGTATAATAAAGTAACTAGAGATAGAATCAAGCTTCTATAGTCAGTTACACAATATTGAGAAGCTTTCCCAAGTCTCTGGTTGATCTATTTGAAGTCATTCTACTAGAGATAGCATAAAGAAAGAATGAACATAACACCTACATGCATGACTTACACTATGAACTAGATATCTAAGTCATTCAAAATGACGTGACATTAGTCACTAGAGCCAGCAAGCACATAACTCCATAGAAAGCCAAGCAAGGGAAGAAAAGAGTGACATACCACCATAGAAAGCATAACAAATTCTTTCTTTGTAAGGCACTTTCTTTTGCCCCGCGAGCTTGTATCAGTGAGGAGCGAAGCTAGGAGGCCAGGCAGTTCACGATCGATATACCCGTTATCCGTGGCTTTTTCTATTGATCAGGCAGGGCAAATCTATCTTTTCGGGGTCAGAAGTGGGAGTCCTGCCTTATAAGCTAAATTGTTATAAAGCCCCGCCTTCCTTCCATTGGTACTATCTAGGGCGTTGGTGGTTTCAAAAGCACATTTCTAAGCACTTTATATCTGTAGCTCTCTTAAAGGATCTCCAATGGAAGAAGAAATCTCTGATCCGGGAAGGAAAAACCGGGCACCCTCTAGAGGCACTTGCTTAAAGGATCTCCAAAGCCAGGTACAACAACCCTCTATAGGCGCGATATAGATCCTTCCACGATGTCTTCCTTGTTTCCCATTTTCTTTTCTAACTTCACCCAGCCGTTGCCCACTTCCGGTCGCCTACGCTACTCTTGTTAGATATGACCGAGGAGCGAAGCAGACACACGATGGTGGTGCCAAGTCATGTGTACTTGCGAACCATCTATGCAGCCCTAATCCCAGGTTGGGTGATCTAGATATGCAAGTGAGTAAACTCACCCAAAAGGACAGAACATTGGTTCCATGTCCCATAATATGAGTTGGGACTAGACTGCGATAGCTAGCACTTATATAAGTACAAATGGTGACTCCATCCTTAGTAGAATGGAGAGTACCCATTATATAAGTATGGCGAGTCAACTCCCAAGTCAATGACTACTTCGAGCATAAAGACTAGGCTGAGCCCAATCCTAGCTCTGCGAGCCCTAACTCGTGTGCTCAGCTCCTCAATTTGATGCCCTCTAAGCTAGATTGTTTGATGCCCTCTAAGCTTGGGAGGCGAAGCTCGTGGTTTCTCCCCCGAGAGTGGCTTGTCTACTCG
>Ga0316213_1000108_pt1 | contig 11926 bp, 12 predicted proteins | sample NRE2metagenome_FD_207798 | JGI IMG/M metagenome (GOLD analysis project Ga0316213, IMG submission 207798) | Spruce roots microbial communities from Maridalen valley, Oslo, Norway - NRE2 | ecosystem: Host-associated > Plants > Roots > Unclassified | place: Norway: Oslo | collected 2017-09-14
CTCGTCTGCGGTCAAGGCTTCTGTGTAAAAAGCCTTTAGGTCTCATTGGTCTTCACTTCGAGCGCTTTTCTTCAATTAGTCAAAAAGGAAAGCAATTCAAGTCTGCCTTCGGATAGCAATCAAAGCGGATAAGCAACAAGGCTGGTCCTAGATCAGCTAGCTCGCGCTCTAGTCTTCTTTCACGTCATCTTCTGTGCCCCTGTCTTCTTTCGGTCTATTATGGTAGAAGATGCGGGGACGTGTAAAGGCCAACCCATATAGGCTGGCAGAGTGGCGGCAGGTAGAATCACAACAGTACGATCAATGGAGGCAGTAGGACTTGGGAGGGGAACTCATTCTTTGTATAACTTACGAATACTCCTTAGTTTAGCGTTTCCCACTAGGCTATGAACTCACTCGCCTCATTAGTCCGGAGTATATAAGCCATTAAGAGCTATCCCAAACAGAGTGGGTCATTTTTAGGTTTTAAGACATTCGTCAATTCGTAAATCAGCAGTTACAATAGGTGATTCCGTCCTTTCGGCAGGAAGTACTACATAAGATAGCAGTGGTTTCCTACTGTCCATTCGGCAAGAAGAAGTAAGTACATAGCGATTTCCGCCCTTTCAAACAAAAGTGTCTATCTTCCTCCCCGGTAGCAGCAGTAGCTTGAGTCCTTACAGGTGCAATTCCCAATTCACACACAGAGGTGAGAAAGCAGATGTGTGCCCTTATAGCCGTTGTTGCAAGGCTTTCGTGAGCTAGGTTGCCTGCTTCCTCTTTCCGCCTATCACAAACAGCATCTTCTGTTCCATTCCAAGTGGAAGGATCAAGACTTCAAAGCTACTTAAATGAATCATATCAGCAGGTGCAGGATGTGCTTCTTTCCCTTTAGCAGCGGCTTCTGTGCTTTTAGCGGCTTCCGTGTCATTTTCATCCATGTTTTAATCAAAGTTGTAGTTGTAATCCCATATCCTCCTTCTCCAAATCCTATCTGTATTGAGATAATCCCCTGGGTTTTCACAATCCTATCTGTACTGTATTGAGGTATTGAGTTCATTCCCCGGGCTTAGTTCATTCCCGCTATGCTTAGTTAGTTCATTCATAGTACTAGCTCTTAACTTAAAGCACAGTTGCTATAGCTTCCCTTTTCTGTTAGGAGTTTCTTATATGTCAATCTTAGCTTAGTAAGAAGGGGCCTGTTCGAGTGAGTCTTCTGCAACAAGGACAATAGGCTCCAGTAAAGATGCCTTAATTTGCCTTTAAGACCTGATCTGTCCAACTCCTGTAATTGCTCTTCTATTGTAGTATACTCTATATTGGCATATTGGCTCGTCCTCTGGAAGGGCTACTAGTCTTCACAAGCTATTGATCTACTATATAAGATAAGCGGAAAGGGGCTTCTTGCTGCAGCTCGTATTTCCAACCTCTTCTTCGGGCTTTGTTGAGCAGTCAGTTGCTTCATTCCATGCCTTCCTACGGGCATTAGTTGCTTCTTCTTCTGGTAAGCAAGATAAGGGGATGTATGGGACTTACTTAGTCCTTTAGAAGGATCTTCCCCGGGAAACTATCCTGCTCGGTTAGCGGCTGTCCGTCTGATCTGCCCTTCGAGCTCATCTCTGTGGTCTGTCCGTCCTTTATCCCGTGCTAGTTAGCTCATCCCTTGTAACGAATGACTTTCTTTTCATTCAATATCCCATGCCCTGCCCGCTGCCTCCTTCTTTATCGGTGAATCGCGTTCATCGCTTCTATAAATAAGCTCTTGGTAAGGGTTGGCACATTGTTCTCAATCTTTTTGTATGAATTAGTTCCCCTACCCTTTCGCACTCTAGTCCCTTCTTGCCTAGGGTCTATCCCTTGCTTTCAATAGTTTCAATACTTCTGGAGTGCAGGACTTCGTCTCGAAGGATTGGAAGGAAGATTGTTCGGATCGAAAGACGGAAGGTGCCACGGCCTATATAGTCCGCCCATAATCACCCATATCAACTTTTGCTCCATCAACAGCTTAAACAACAGAATCGACTGGAATTGGATCATCTGCTGACGTGGACTAGGGCTCTCTAACTGGAGGATATTCAACACCTGGCTTTATAGCTTTGGCTGACTGTCTTGGCGCTTATTAGCTTGCTGGGCTTAGTTATAGGGCATGCTTTCTGGTGGTGCTACTACTTCGATACCGGGGCTTGACCTTGCTTGGGCTTACTGGCTTTAGGCTTTCTGGCTTTGTCTTCGCTGCGAGGTCCACTGCTGGCACGGGATCCCGATCTCGATCACAGGACCTTAATCCCTAGAAGCATTAACTTAATATACATCTGCTGACTCGACAGAATAAACCGCTGAACCAACGGCATACTTAACAGAAGAAACGGCATCATCAACTTAAGCCGGATAACCATATACTACAAAACTTGAACTATCGCTCTCCATAATCGTTCAAGACTGCGCTGCCTGCTGGCTCAACATTTGTTTCAACTTCTGAATAATTGCTGGCTTTCGATCTGCTACGAAGGTATTTGGATCTGTTCCTTCCTTTTATGCTGATGGATCTACTGCTTTTGCAAATTAATATCATAATGGCAGAACCCGATCTTTAGGTATGATAAGTAGCCCTAGCCTGATCATTCTACGAAGTTATTCTCCCTAATCGTTGATGTCATATCTTTAACTTAATATAAGAATTGCAGGGGAGCCAGTGTTCCTAGAAGTTACGCTCCAACATACAAGGTTGTTCCTAGGAGTGCCCTGTGGTGCCCAACCCCTTTATCTTAATAAGAAGGGAGAAACTGCTTAAACCACTTAAATGGTCAACTCCCACTCCTGCTTGCTTGGCCTTTGCCTTTGTTCCTGTCGCTGCTGGGTCTTCTATAGAAAGGGCTGCTGGGTCTCGATCTGGGAATGAAGAAAGGGCTGGGTCTCGATCTCGATATGGAAGGAATGCTCGTTCTGGAATAGGCTCTGCTCCTTCCTTTGCTACAAGAACTGCTGCTGGTATATATGCAGAGAGTACTGGATCTACTGCTTATACCGCTACTTAAACTACTGCTGCCTCCCCTGTCTTTGCTACAGGTGCTTCAAATGGATCCGAAGCTAGAACTGGAGAATCGTAGACTGATGCTATGGGTCTTGATCTGGACCTAGCACTACGACTGGCTATGACTTAGGATGGCTTTCTGGCTTAGGCTGGTTGGTCCGACTATCTTTACTACGCCTGCCTCTGCCTTTGCTGGTGCCTCCACCTCGCCTATTAATGCCTCTACCCCGGTTGCTTTTACAACTCGGTCAATTAGATCCGCTGTCCCTAGGTTCCAATCTTGATCCGCTGCTCTTATTGCTCTCATCTATTCCTCTGTCTCTGCCTTTCCTCCTACTTTTTGGTTGGACCTTATGGCGGCCGAGTGGAGCTCCCCAATCCAATACCTCCACCCACGCTTGAATGTTGTACTGGAATCGTGCTATTGAAGCTGAGAATGAAATAGGGCCATCGTATATAATCGCGAGTTAGCATTTCTGCTTTTTTCCCTGCCCTGGGGGGAAGGAAAAAGGGATTACCTCTGATTTGGTAGGTGCATCAGAAATGATTCTGGATGGTCCCATTTGGTTTGATCAATCGTGTTTCCAAGCCAAGTGCTGTGCATTTGATAATAACAGATATGCATATTTCCCTCCTGAGTCACTTGCTTCATCAACTGTCCCCGCTCTGCTTCTAGTGATGGATCAATAGGTTATTTACCTAGGATCGGATCTACTACTGCAGAATCTATAGCTTCATCTACTGGATCAACTGATATGACTGGTGGAAGGGATGCTGCGGGCTATGGATTTGGATCCGAACGAAGGTAATAATCTCGATCACGATCAGGAACTGGAACAGGCGCCTCTAGTCCTGGGTATGCTACTAGGTATACTCCTGCCAGTGGATTTAGAAATGAAATAGGCTCTGCTCTCTGCTCCCTTCACCTTAGCCCTGACATTCTATCTAAGGCTACACTCGAGACTTCGAATCTATCTCTACGCGGCACTACTTCCTTTTCTACAGGCCTATTCATTTGTTTTGTTTGCATGCGGGCCCCCACTGGGGCAGTCCGATACCTATTGGTTTTATGCAGTCCTATGGCTGGCCTATTCCGGCTTTATTTCTAATGATGGTCTGGGAAATTTTGTATCAATTTGAAAGGTCTAATTGAGGTTTTTGGTGGTCCCCCCAGCCATCCATGATACGTATAAGTGGAGAAAAGCCAATCGAATTGAATAGATGCCAATGGAATTCTGGAATGAGTATAATCAGTCCGGCCGCTTCGAAATCTCAAGTTAAAGCACTTGAACAACTCTAATCTGGGAAGGAATAAATAGAATAGGGCAAAGGGTAGGGTCAAGTCTTTTCCTGATGGGGGGCGGGTCGGGCTAAGTAAGTTGTTTGTCCTACCCTACAGAAAAAGTGGGCCCTAAGCCAAGCTGCTATTGAAGAATATCATTGTGTTAGGCCTGCCCCATTTAAAAACCCATATTTTGCTAGAGCGAGAACGCTCAACTTTATGTCTGTCTCACTCGTGCTGTAAAGTACGGCAGCATCTATGTGTGTCTTCGCACTTGTATAAAGGCAGGTGTCCGCCAAGGCTATTGATGCCTTTTTCGTGAGACTAATAGGGCTTGCTATCTATTCTTCTGTAGCAAATAGAAAGATAGTGGGTTATGAAAACAAAAGAACTGGATGCTTCTATCTACCCTAGCTGGCTAAGGGAGATTAGGCCGGGCTGAGCTGCTATGTCTATTTCTACTCCACAAGAACCTGTGACTACGGCTACTTATGCCTAATAAGAAACCCTGTGATCAATGACTGTAGCTAGGTCTTCTGGCAATAAGACTCTGAACCGGTGGTTGTAGCACTGGGTTCGGTGCTTACAAACTATATGACCTGCCGTAGGGAGACAGGGTCTTAACCAACCTGCTCGGCCAACTTCTACCCGCCCCTCCCAGCTGCTATGCAGTACGTGTAAATGTGTATCACGATAAACGAACAACCTATATTCAGAATTATTCGCTGCCGAGATAGGGGACAGCTTATAGACATTCTTCAGGCTTGGGAACCTACCTTAAAAGCAGGGGGGGCTTAATGTGATGGGAAATGGATTGGGTTATGCGACCTCTACCCCTGCCTGTGCCTTCCCTATCATAGTCGTTTCCTGATTGTGCGTTCGCTGCCCCGCCCGGCCTCGCCCGTGTGATGAACTGCGGTCCAACCCTATATCCATCTGGTGTCCCCCTTTCCCAGGGATCTACAATTTTAGGGTTATCTACCTAAATATACCCGGTCTCTGTGGGAGGGTGAAGCGCTATTGGTGCTCGGGGAAGAAAGAAATCAACTTCAATTAGCACTCGAACGACTTATACTTTCACAGGGGGCTAAGGACACTCGTTCTTAAATTGCCTCCACCTATGCTGTACTGGATATCTGTTGTTAACTAGTGGGGGCCTGGGTCTTTTTCTTTTAGATAATCATGATGAACTCCTACTGTCCATCAAAAGTAATCCTTCAATCCTTTCCTTGGGCTTCTTAACGATCAGCTAATAGGGAATCGGACTTAAAGAAATCCACTTTCTTGCTTGTATTGGATATGGGATACGGAAAAAAACCAACTTATTTGCTGCAGATGAATATATGTAGAAAGGAGTCTGAGTGGGGATAAGGGAGTCTGAGGAAGCCGCTCGATCGATCATAATGTAGTTTCGTCTTCATTGACTATCCGACCGAGGGGAGGCGAGGCAGTGGTATATGTGTAGTGGGCAGGAGATGGAAAGGTTCTAGATGCTTCGTAGCAGATGCGGTTCCTTCTGCGGAGGCACGGGCCCAGCACAGACGTACATCAAGGCAGTAGGTGGGTACAGTAGTTCTATTGGGTTGTCGGAGATACGGAATGAGGTAGACTTTAGGCTTTGTTTAGACAGTTGTTCACACTGATGAACCTTCTACTGTACGGGACGGGAGGAACTTGAGGCTTTCGAAGGAATGGAAAGATGCAATGGATGCCGGGCATAAAGCAGCGATCAAGAACAAGACATGGGAATTGGTTGATCTTCCACCGGGAAAGGGCTGGTTGTGGGTTTTGAGAACTAAGTCCAAGTCGTCTCGAGCTCACACCATATGGGGAAAACAAGATTAGTTGCTTTTCAGGGTTATGCTCGGAAGGAAGGTAGATACTATGAGGATACTTTTGCACAGCAAAGAGAAAAACAATCGGAATGATCTTTGCAATAACTGCTCAGTTAAATTGGAGGATTCATCAGATGGATGTTAAGAGTGCCTTCTTGAATGGTGATCCCAAGGAGGAGGTTTACATGACTCAACCAGAGGAAGACAAGCATATCTAAGAAAGAAATCTCTACCACTTATGGCAAAGCTGTATCCTACAGCAGAAAGAGACTCCTAACCGGCTATCTTGCGGCCGAATCAATCAATCAAGCCTTTCCCGTAATGATGGTTGTCCGGGCGGTGTAAAGGAGGTTATCCCCGCAAGCAGTGAAAGAGGAACACCTGCCCCACCCAAGGAAGCAAGTATCCCTTTCCGCTATTCCCGAATCATCTCTCGGTGCAGGAGCATGCCTACTCGGAACCACCCTTCTATATGTGAGTGAATTGAATACCGATGCGAATGAGAGAAGGGACTAGCCTATCAAATAAAGAAAACATTCCCATCCCACCCCACCGCGTGTTTTTCTTTTCCCTTGGTTCGGGCAGGTAAGGAATGTCATTTTCTAGTTGACTCCTACGAGGGATAAGAGACTTGATCTGGACTTTCAACTTTGATTTTTTAACCATTAATAGATTCGGAACCTCTTGGTATTAAATGCACTCAACTGCCCTTATTCATTTTAGGACCAGGAAGGCTCGATTGAAGGGCTGGACCGGGAGGGGGAAAAATAGGAGGGGAAGAAAGGCGCCGGGTAAGCTAGGGCATCTGGTCCCGAAGCAGCTCTCTGGTTCCAAGGCAGCTGTGGGAATTCAATCCGCTAATGCGGATTAATCCTATGTGGGATGGGCAAGGCATCCAGGACTATCAGCAGGTTCCCTTCCCTTTAGACCTTCGAAATTGGTTTTGAAACCTATAGATAATAAGGAACTGGGTCCTTAGTCCGTCGCTCACCCGAAAGCTTTTAGTGGAAAGAAAGCCAAGTGTGCTGACGATAGGCCTGCTCATCCCTCCCCGTCATTCCGAATCGAAATGTTCCACCGGAGATTTAATCACCTCGACTGATAGGATTTTCTATTCCTGCCCAAACTCATAATACTGTAAGGGGCAACTTAGACTTAGCAACCTGGAAACTTGGCCCAATAATCAACTATTGATAGCCCACACCTTACTTTCATTCTCATTTCTTCCCGGCCACGATCAACTACACTAAACCGCGGCGAGTTTATAGGTTGATTATCTTAGCCTTCCCTATGACCTGGCGAAGTCCCATTCGATCTACTCTCGCTGAAAGAGTGGCAGATCTTATATAACTAGTTGGTTTCCAATCCCAAAAGATGATTTCACTAACTCATGAAAGAAAGGAGAGCCTGGCTTGGATTCAGTCAAAGGCAGTGGTCGGTCGGCTGCTTCCCGTCGCTTAATACTAAAGATGTAGATAGATATTGTGAAATAGATGTAGATATAGTTATACTAAATAACCCGACGAAATGATCTGCCCGCTGTCGGAGAAAGAACCGAGATCGAATCACTTGAAGCTGAGGATCGAACGAGAGATGGTAAAAAAAACGATTTCTATTCCTATTCGCTAGTACCTTTGTTTTGACCTGTCAACTGGATTCTTTTCTATATGCATCGAATTGCACATTATGGATACCGTCGTAGAGATTCAAGCTGAGGTGGCTATCCGACTTGGGTAACTTAAGTGATTCAAATATGCGCATGCTCGATCTGACGTCTCTGATTCAATCAAGCGTTAGGATGGACTTATCTGGTGAAAAGTGCCTAAGTAGGCTTTGAACAAGAGGGATGAATGTATGCTTTGGGAACCGACATGGGTTGGTTCTTCGCTTTTAAGGGCACCGGAGGTGAGAGGTAAACACTGGCTCCTGCTTGGGGATGTAATTCAGTTTATAGTGACAATAATCCAGGTTTATCAAGGTATACTGCGGACCACTCTTGACTGACTCATGACCCGAACACCTGACTCTTTGTGATACTATGACTTGTGCAAGACTCGGCATTACTTCTGACCCTTGCTTTTATTATTCTGTATAATAACTTAATATCATTTGATGAAAGAAGATCTAAACGGAAATAGAATTAAGAGACACAAACTGAAAGGAAGTGACCAATGCAAAAGAAAGAGCAGACTATTACCTATACATTCCTCAAAACTTGCTTCCCCCTGTTGTTATTCTGAGTAGTCACTTCACTTAAATTGACAAGGAGGCCTGCGGACTCTTTATGAAAAGTAATCACAGAACCTATGAACCATTCATTGCTCAGACCAGGTTGGTGATATATGACGACATAAACTTTACAGAATAGGTCTCTCCATTTCTTATGCGAGACGAGAAACAAGAAACTTCAGGACCTAAAAAAGCATTTAAACCCACTGGAAGGAAACAGAAAACTAACTTACTAGAATAGATAAAACTATCCTACTATTTATATACGAGCGGGTGGGACTCATCCTTTCAATCATGTTGCTTAATAGTACAATTTGACTGGGAATTGACGGGCAATTCCAGCTGCTCTCCTTGCAAGGTATTCAATGTGAATGTATGCTGCCCTGTCTCGGAGGCTGCTATCTTATATGGTCCCACCCCCATGGCTTCCCTTTTGCCATGTCCTCCATGTTTCGCTTTCCTGCTATCCAAAAGTAGAACCAGATATCCCTCTTGCATTTCTCTCTCTCTTGCAGCCTTTTCCAGGCTTTTATTTACCTGCCACCTGTTCTTTCATCCCGATATAAGCCATTCCCCTAGTTTCCTCAAGTGCCACTAGCTCATCTACTCTTCTTTGAAGTTCATCAGGATTTCGGCTCTTACTCCTTTCTATATATACATATATAATATATATGCCTGGGACTACAGAGTTCCATCAGAAAGGTAACATTCAGTCTTCGAAACAAACACTTCTACAGAGAGTTCTTACACTATGAGTAAAAGGAAAGATCACACTACTTCAGTCTATTACAGCACTACTAGGATTCACCACCCAAAACGAGATAATAAGTGTGAAACAAGACAAAGCGTAGAAATCCTATCCAAAAGAACCTAAAAAAGAACCTATTGACCACTGCCTATCAAGATACATCATCAGGAAAGAAACAATATTTAATTCACCGGGGCCGCTCCGCTCCGACTATAGTTTGGGAAGAGTTGCAATTTATTTGGAGACGATTCAAGTTGTGAGGGCCGAATCGCTAATTGCTAATTGCTAATTCCCGCTGAAGCTATCAGTGAATCGCTTGCTCCGGATCCCCGCATTTCGTCGCCCGTGCCTAGGCCTTGCCCCCTTCTGCCGCCCGCCTAGATGAGACTGTATCGGTCCGATTAGAATTCTGAGTCAATCCAAGCGGTGCAGTCCGTTCACATGTCTTCACCCCCGACAAGGACCTTAGGACCCAGTCACCAACTTCCTTAACCTTCCGGGCCCCGTCTATATATGGCAGCATTTCTATTATGCGCTCGGGAGGCAGTGATATTTTCTTTCTTTGGTAAAGGAATGAGACCTCGCACCTGAGGTATTGATTAATTGGACTGAAAGGGCATTGAATCGTATAAAAGGAAGGATTGCTTGCTCTTAGGTAGGAGGGCAAGGTTATCCCTTCTTTATTCCTGGCCTTCCTTCCGATAAGTGGTAAATTAAGGAATAAAGGGTGGCTAAGAAATCTATCTGCCTAATCATGCCTGTCTTCTGACTTGCCTTTAAACCACTCTATATATTGGGGAAAGAATCATTTTCATATTTCGCTCGTATGAGCCAACCAACTAATGCAGAACAACCGATATAGATACACTGCTAGCCACCAGCCTTATTGGGCATGTAACTTGCCTTTTTTTTTACCCCGATATAGGAATGTTATTCAAAAGGGCTCATTGGGAGAGAAGATAAAGAAAGGTCTGATTAAGCTTATTGCCAAGTAAGGAGATAAGTGCTCGGTTCAAAAATGGAGACCTATTACCCGCCCTTTAAAATGCCCCTTATTATATTTCGGTAAAGATCCTAGCATTTCGAATTAGTAAGTTATGCCAAACTTGATCTCAGAACAGAATCTCAGACAGGCTTTGTTGCAGGAAGATTGTGGATAATCTCTTTACAGCTTTAGAAGGAAGGAATGAATTGGGCAAGAGATTCTGGTAAAGAAGCAGCGATGGTCCTTATGCACTCTGAATAAGCTTATTACGATTGAATGGTTCGAACAGATGAAATTTTTTGGAAAAGCTGGTTGGTATGGGTTCTACACTATGAAGAGAGGGCTCTGCTAGATTGTTAATGAATGGTTATGTTACTGAGCCAATTGTTTTGCAAAAGTATATTAGGCAGGGTTGCCCTCTTGCTCCAGATCCCTTTGTGATTGCTGCTAAGGCTATGCATTGGCTGGCTATCTATCTTTAGACTGGCGGTGAAGCGCATTGAACTTCCTAGCCAAAACTTATAGAATCCCTATTTGCGGATGATACTGCGATGTTTCCTTTGCTTGACAAACACAACTTAGGAGCCTTGCTGAACAAGATCAAGATATATATAGCACTGCTTCAGACTCTAAGATAGCCATACAAAAGTGTTGTATGATTCTTGGGTCTTCAGCTCCTCTAGACTGGGTTCTTTAACAGGGGTGGGAGGTTATAGGGCGTTCTAAAGGAATGAGATACGACGTCGCTTTTCCCTTGGCATTAAAGGACATGTGGAATTGGGCCCTGTGGAAACTATCCAGTAAGCTTAGTAAATGGAATGGAAAATTGTTGTATGTAGCTGGGATATTTAAAGTGTGTCGTATTTTTTCTTCCTCCTATACAATTGAATCTTATTCCTGTTGGCTCAGGTGGGCGGGAAAGGAAAGTAACTCCATCACAGAGTTTTGGGACGGGAGCTAATAGGGAAGAAAGAGGAAGCGTTAAGCGGGCTCGACCAACGGGAGAGGAAGCGAACCTATTCTTCTTGACTGTTTCAGAAAAGGAAAGGTGGAAACTACTCGGGCTGGGCCCATCATTTTATAAAATTCCCTATCTAAAATATACAGGCCAGAAAAAGGGCTAGTCCCTACCTAATGAATGATTACGGGAATACTGGGGTGGAAATATGCGGAATAGGTTATATGCAGCACCTTGGGGGATAGATACAGACTATTCTATGTCTAGCTCGCCTAATCTAGTTTTAGATTTGTGCGAACCGGATTGATAGGTGTTTTCAATTTTTACTGCTTTGTTTCGCGATTAGTAAAAGGGCTGAGTGAAAGAATTAACTAGATGTTCCCGGGACTCTTAGCTTGACGCATGCAAGTCAAACGAGGATTCATTCCCTGTTCTTACTTTGCTAACTAATTGATAGATGAGAAAAGGACCAACAGCTTCTTTAGGAGGTCGAGTGCTGTCGTATCCGTATCATACCCTATATTATAGGTATAAGTAGCTTATTAGGCCGAGCAATTCTCGCTTGTAGTTGGAACCAATAAAAAACGCTAGTCCACTCGGCAATCAATTCCGTCTATATATAGTAGCGTAGGCCTTCTCTGAATCCTTTCACTTAGGCAGGATAGCTTTGCCTTCCTGGCAACATGCTTCCATTCTTTCTTCCTGGCGGCTTCATTCACGAGGCTTCGTAAACCTCCGACCCTAACCTGTTTCATCCTACATACAGAATGGAATTGCTGCTTCCTTACTGGCCTAGCGGAATCCATCCACCGGCTGTTTTGATCCTACGTACCCCTGCTGTTTTATGTTAGTACGGGCGAGCTAACACCTCTATTTATT
>Ga0316213_1000109_pt1 | contig 11925 bp, 8 predicted proteins | sample NRE2metagenome_FD_207798 | JGI IMG/M metagenome (GOLD analysis project Ga0316213, IMG submission 207798) | Spruce roots microbial communities from Maridalen valley, Oslo, Norway - NRE2 | ecosystem: Host-associated > Plants > Roots > Unclassified | place: Norway: Oslo | collected 2017-09-14
ATCAATCCTCTCCCGGTGGTCGAGCCTGCTTGCGCATCCTTGTTGAACGGTGCTAAGGAGGTAATTAAGGATCCCCGGAGAGGAACCCAGTGAATGGCCATGCTTGGATAGGAACCTTCTTTACCAGATAACCAAAAGCACCCCAAAGGAAAGGCCTGCGAGTCCCACCGAGCCCTGAAGAAGAAGAAAGCAGGTATGATCCATCCTTGAGAGCGGATCAACTTCAGAAGAGAACTTCGTGAGTTAGGGCCTTCCTACTGACTTTTAACCAACCAGGAGGACAGCCAGAGAAGGGAGCACTGCTCAGGTTTTATAAGGGGAGAAGTTCCAATACTTCCTCTTTCTCCCACCTCGTTGTTACTTCAAATTCCCTGTCCCCCTGCCCGCCCATGGGGAATTCTTCAATAGAGGTCTAATTTTCTCATTTTCTAAGAGGATAGCAGATAAGAGGATGGATAGATAAGACGGAGATAAGAATATAGGAGTTAAGAAGGAGATAAGAGGATTGGAGTTAAGAGGATGTACGATAAGAAGGAGATAAGAGGATTGGAGTTAGCTGACCAATGACCAAAGAAAAATCATACCCTAGTTTCAGAGAGAATCCGATTTAGACACCGTTCAATCCCGGCCCCCCCTCTTCTTATGATCCTAGCGTGTGCACCTTACCCCATTCATCTAAGCAGGCCCTCACTCTCTATCCTGCTCCACCTACATTGGGACCAACCTACCTATTCCGTTGTTCCATCGCTCCGTGACCTAGGTTCATGCAGGGGAATTTCCCATAACCCATAAGGCCAGGTTCACGCAGGATAATTTCCCATATGCTAAGGCCCGGTTCATGCAAAGGTTGTACCTCCCACCCACCCTATGAGCTAGTTTTATAGAAAAACGCACTAAAATGCGTACTAATAAAAGCTTTAGTAAATGCGTCTGTAGGGTTCTGACACGTAAAAAGCTCCTTAGAAGGTTTTTATTGCTGCGAAATGGCCTCATCGCGGGTTCTACAACATGACCTTGATCCATTAAAACTACAACACGCAATATACCAACACATACCCGTAACCTCCAATCAATATCAAATATATAAGGAATAAACCCAGGCGCACGACGGACATGGAGCATTTTACTAAGTAAACCAGACGCACCTTTGGGCATTTCAAGTAGTAACCCAGACGCACCTTTCTAAGGCATGGAGCGTTTTACTAGGGAAACCAGACGCAGTAGTCCTAGCCAGAGCTGCCATATCATCACTGCGAGTACGTTTCGAAACGGCGGTACAAGTGAGTTCTGTGTTAGAGAGAAAGCAAAACAGTACGGGAGCCCAACAGCCATGTCTAGCAGCCTACCGAGATCCATTTCTCGCGCCAAAATAGACTAATGGATATCCATCCAAGGTGCCAAACAGGCTAAGCGATGTGTGGGGGGCTAAGCGACGTGTGGGACAGGCTAAGAGATCAACAAATGCAAAATCGGCTAATATATTGAAGGAAGGGAGTTGGTAAGAGACAGGCGAGCCACCGGACTGAGACTATATTAAGCATACAATCACGCGGTAAAGCGGTGAATTCCAATTGGCTGTTCCAAGCAAACGGCTACCTTGTAGTAGAGCATCAAAGCAAGCATCAACAAAGGCCATAGAAGCGAGGATATCAAAGCTAGAAGCTAAGGTAGTTTACTCAATTTAAGTTCTAAAAAAACCATCACCATCGCTGAGTTACGAGTAGGTCACAGGTTTCACGACCACCCCTTTAGTGGACTGGCTCTGTACGCATTGGGGCGGAATACCGGACGGATAGTGAGTTGCGTATATCCTGTTTGGTTTATGGACGGATAGAGACGGTGGACCAACCATGAGAACGTGTATGCCGTACCAGGAAGCGTGAGAACCCAAAAGAGTAAGCTGGTGGATGGAGAATCGACCGTTTGTGGGCGGTGTTCGAGATCAGGTCTTAGCAGCGGGAATCAAAAGCGCCTTTGAGCAGGGGGAGGGATCACCTTGCATAGAGAGAAAGGAGGCAAGCGCAGGTGACCCCGATCCATAACCAAGTGCTCTCGCACTAACGGGTGCTCCTACTATCAATCCATATAATGCACTACACTGCACCGATCAGACAGACAGATACTCCGCCCGAATCATTGATGTTCACAGAGCCCACCACGACAGCACATACCGCACCCCGGACCGGGACTATCATTAAAAAGCTCAACACCTATTATTGGAAAGTAACAAGTGTATTAGTGGATATTTTATATCCACTTAGACCTCCATTTACAGAGCCGTCTCAATACGATGGGTGAGTGGTAACCCGTAACCGATGCAATGGGCTTTGTTTGCCCCGATACATCATCCGGGAGGGGAAGGACCAGAGTGCTCCACCCCACTACATAGTAGGCTACGGCCCCATAAAACGCAACGGGGGACTTTTTGCATCAATAGAATGGTGCTGATCCAATCGACCGGACTAATAGCTAATCCGGACTAATAATAGCTAATCTTAGCTGGCGATGGAGAGCAAACATAGGTCACATGTACTACTAGGTTGCAAATTTGATGATTTGGCCCGTAATGTAATAGTGAATGAGGCTTTTTTGTAAGATATGGTCTACCCGAACTTTTTTCCTGCTCTGATCCAAGTATCCCAGCCCAGTGTTGAGTAGCCGAGTAGCGCAGTTGAGTAGCCCAGTATCCAAGCCAAGTATCAGAACCTATTATAAGCCCAAGCCGAGCAGCCCAAGCGAGTATCCCCACCCAGCAATCGATTCTATCCGGGGAATTATAGAGAAACTATCTGAAAAGGCAAAATTTGATAATAAAAAAATCCATTTGAGTACCTGCGATGAGCTATCTTACCTTGGACCTCCTCAAAACGAGATTGATCTAAAGAAAAATAAGATTGAATGATAGTTTTTTTTAATCTGTTCAAACAAGACTTCGTGCCTGCCCCCAACCTGGTAGGTGTTGTTGCTTTAGATGGTAGATAAGCGTATCTATTCAATTAAGGTTCTATCTATTCAATTAAGGTTCTATCTATTCAATTAAGGTTCTATCTATTCAATTAAGGTTCTGCGGAAACATATATTATATATGAGATTCTGTCTTTTCTTTACTCATCGGTGGCTAACTAACTAACATCCTCGCAGTGTTGGCACCACCCTGCCAGTGTCCCTAGGTGGGCTGTCTATTGAAAGGGCTCTTGTAATCCTGGGGCATCAGTGGAATATTGAAAGGGCTCTTGGGTAAATCCTCCTGGCATCCAGCTTCATTAATGAATCAATCATTCAATCAACGCCGTCCCTTCTCTTCCCCTCCAAATGCCTGCCTGTCTTGTCTCCTCCGTCCGTCGGGGTTGTTTATCTGTTGGCCCTCTGTCTGTTTGATTCTGTTGATGATGAAGCTAAAGGTGAGGTGAGAGGCAAAAGGCTATAGGTTCTAAGGTTACACAGGTGATATTCTAAAGGCTCTTGGCTTCTGGCTACTGGTTCCTGGCAAAAGGTGAATGATTCGATCCCGCCAATTGGTACTTGGTGATGAAGGCATAAGTTTACAGGTGAGGTTCAAGGTTTGATAGAGTCTCCTGGTGAAAGGTAGTTGTGATTATACAAAAATGAGGAATGAAATGAAATTGATCTTGTTGTTGTACCATTTTTAAAAGAAAGAGAAATGGTAATACTAGTATATATAAGCTAATATGTCCGTAATTAGGTAAACTAGCTGAAGCTAAGCTCCTATCTATTACTACTAATGGGAAACAAAGCTTTATAATGAAAGGTAAACATGGGAATATGTGAACTCTCTTGGTTATGTTATACTTCTATTTTCCTATAAGAATGCCACCTATGTTCCTTTAGTTCATATGCATTCACACGGTTACATTACACATTCTATAGGAGAAAACATGGCAATGGGGATAGTAGTACTATCATTAAACAGAACATGTAATATCACGAGCTTCTCTTATTAGTCATGCTTATAGATAAGTGTTTCCAAACTAACCTACCCGCCTGAATTGGGTGAAAGGCTAAGGCAGAAGAGAAGGCCCTTCCTTGGTGAAAGTCTCTTGGTATCTGTTGGACCTGGTGGACTTGTTTGGCAAAAGGCTTCCAGTGACTGTTGACTGGCTTCTGACCAATGGTGACTGACTTCTTTCTGTTGACTGGCCTCTTCTGGCGGATGACCCGTGTAGCTTTTGTCGGAAATGATCAGCCATCTGCTGGCTATGACGGTATGGCTATGATTGCTACGACTAGTATGATATCTGACTATGTGAGGTGGTGCCCTATGTGCAGCTATGTCAGGTGCTCTATGTGATATGGCCAGTATGCCTTTATTTCAATGTATGGGTGCTATGTCATCAGGTGCTCCAGGAACAATGGTTCCGTATACACGTAAGCCCCGTCCGGGGGTAATATGGAGTCCCTCCTTCCTTGATCACTGGCTATCGGCTGCTATGACCACTGGCTCTGATCTATGGCAATTAGTAACATAAGACTGACTTAAGCAGTAAACTACAAGCACTTTATTATGTATATCGGTATAATATATGTATATATATATATATCTGTGTGTGTATTCCCCGTATGGGTTATCTCTGTGTGTAGCTGAGCAGCCCGGTAGCTTAGCCCATCCCGGTGGATTAGCGGATAGCGGATTAGATCTGATTAGCGGAGCCCGAAGAATCCATTCACTCGCTGCACAGAGTCGCCCTTCACTGCCTGCACCTAGCCTCGTGTCATTAACAACTGCACTTCGCCGTTAACATCAACCATTAACATTTGCCGTTCACCCACTAACTAACAGCACAAAGATTGCATTATATCAGTGAATATCCACCAACAATAAGCTAAGCAACTACTAATAGCAAGCTTGTCCCCTCCCCCTCCTTGTCATAATCCTATTGGATATAAAGCTCTCCTATAAAGCCGCTAACATCACTTCACATACAAGAAAAAGAGAAGGGGAGAGTGTCGTTTAAGGTCGGTCAAAAGGAACATGGGAGGAGGATAAGGCAGATTACCCGGGAGTCAATGCCTAAGCAGTGGACTAAGGTGCGTAGCGTGTATGAGGAGCTTCAGCGTGCCGGTGCTGACTCGTTTACATAAGTACATAATGGATCGTAATGAGCACGGCCTTCATGAGAAATGGTTTGTGCTGTGCTGGATAGGAATGAGCATATTGAGGACTCGCAGCCGTTCGAAGATCCTGAGGTGCATAGTAAGTGTGGTGGGTACTATGGGTCCACGGAGAACTTGGCACGAACACCTCTTCTCTTTCTTTTGGTTTCACGTCTCCATGCAATATCATATGTATATAGCCGTACCTTACTGTGTAGGGTTGTAGGTTGAAGGTTAGAGATATTACTTGTAGGACTTAAGCTAAGGCAAAAGAATAAGGGCAAGACTAACTAGTCCTATCTAGAGGGGAATTATTAGAATAGAGCGAATAAGCTAGGTGGATTCAACTGGTTGCGGTATTGATGGAATGGGTGTTCAGGCAGGATCACCTAAAATGGAGAGTTTTAGTCCCATTGGTTTATTCCCACTATTGGCAACCGGTAATTGGGGCACCATCACCTCATCCTGGGGATCTACCTATTGGCTGGCAGTGACCTTTTGGCATGGTATCTCAGCGAACCCATGTGCCTCACTCATTCCACTTGGTTCCGTACCTTCCCGTACTTATTCTATGGAACTTAGTGCATGGACAAAGCTAATAGTCTAAAGAGTGCTAGTTCATAGTCTATTGTTGTGTCCGTTATGGCTAGTACTTACTCTACAGCTATTCTATTTTCTTATCAGGTAGTCCCAGCCAGGAGTCCTTGCCGATCCTAAGTGTCTTTCGTGCAGGGAAATGGGATTACTACACCTACCTCAATGTTTTTGAATGGTTGTGGATATGGAATTTTAACTAAATAAGGGGACTAAAGCAAGGCATTAAAAACCATCATATTGCATTACATTACTTAGCAGTAACAACCACCTCCTGTGAACACAGCTCCAATTGAATGTCTGATTCAGGTTGAGATGGGTAACTTCTCTGCTTCTTCCTCTCAGCTATGGAAACTGGTGGAGACTAATAACCTCTTGGGGACGGTGTATTGAGAGCAGTTCACGTCTTGTAACACCTACTAGGCAGGGTGGGTAACAACAACCTCCTGTGAACATGGCTCCCCAATGAATGTCTGATTCAAGTTGAGATGGGTAACTTCTTCTCTTCTCCTTCCTATAGGCTATGGAGTGGGGGCCTGGGTGGAAGGGCATACCAGAAAGAAACTTCCAGAAATGGCCTATTTCAAAGACCTCCTGGGCACTTACTTACTATAAGCGGATTTCTTTATTGGCAATGATTCCCTATTTTTTACCACTGGGAATGAGACCTTCTGTCAATAATCTTGGCTATTTGCTTTTTAATGGATTTACACTATTGTCTCCAATTAAAATGGGGAGAAAGTGAAACGTATATATTCGAGTATATTATGTATATCAAATTGATAGAGAGAGAAGAGTATCACGTAGATATGCTAGTATATATGTATATCATTGAATGTATTGAACAGAACGTGTATGCTTGAACTCCTATACTCTTATTGGTGGGCTAATGCTCCCCCATATGGGGAAAATTGGTTGTTGTCAGGGGAGTCTGCCCTTATTAAGAAAGGAAAGGCCTTAGAGACTGCCTTTAATTAGTAGTAAGAAAACGACTAGCGCTATCACATTGTATTACCTCTTAGAGTTTCCCATAGGCATTTACTATGATGGTTTCCCGGGTAGTTGCACTAATTAGAAATAAGTCTTATTTCAACTATTCTAATTTATTGGGACTGAGAGTTCACTACAGCTAATTAGATTAGAACTACACTAGTTGGACTGAAGTTGAACTATAGCCTTTAGAGGAGACAAGCTTTGTCCATTAAGTTCCATGGAAACAAGCCTTAAGAGACTGCCTTACAGTAGAAAGCTCCAATGAAAACAGGCTACGGCTACTATTCAATCGTAAAATGAAGAGATTCTATAAGCTATATCTTTCCTTTCTCGCCCTAGTGTATGGCTCTATCTCTCCTTGTGTGTATCTGGCAAAACAAAGGAATGAGGGATTGGGCTGGAGTATTGGGACCATACAAGGGGTGGGTAGATAAATGCATAAATAACGTAATGTAGGATGGGTGCTTAATGAGGATTGGGAATTGGATGGGGTGTAACAACAGAAAGCATAAAGATAACGTAATGGAGGATTGGTAGAAAGATGGGGTAGAGAAAGCCTAAATAGCGTAATGTAGGATGGGTGCTTAATGAGGATTGGTAACGTAAAGGGTTACATAAAGCATACATAAGGTAAGTAGTTCGTGCAAGTGCCTAAGCCATTTGCCTAATCCATTCTTCGGGTGAGTAGTTCATACAAGTGCCTAAGCCATTTGCCTAATTAATTCTTCAGGTGAGTAGTTCATGCAAGTGCCAATGTTAATCCCCCCCCTCCTTGGAGGGTTTACGTAGGGGGCGAGGGGGAACCTGAGCAAGTTATTCTCGGTATCACGAGAAGGAATGTGGTGACCCAAGCTCAAAGGCTCTTATTGCAAGTTTGGCATCCAAGACTCGTCGCAGGATATAGGGGGTTGGGGGGGACCCCGAATCAAAGCTTTCAGAATGGGAATCTCGGTCTGGCTCCGTCCACTGGGTGCAAGGGATCCAATGCTCTTAGGTCCTCCTCCTCTTATTGGTCAGGAGATTATATGGTTGAACTAACAAAAGAGTATCCAACTTTTGCTATCTCAGTTCCATAGAGGGGATAAGGCTAAAGGCTATAGTACAATAGAATGTGACATCTTAAACCTCGTAAATAATGGCTTTGGAATGGGTAGGACTCGAACCTACACTGCTTTAGGGTTAACCCTAAAGAATTGACCATTTCTCTGACCATTCCTCAAATCTGTAGTATTAATTAGTAGTACTAAGGAGCACTTGATAGGCCGTCATTGAAGCTGCACAAGCAGCAGAGATTTAAGCTGTTTAATTTAAGCAGGAATCCAATCCAAAGAGGTTAAAATGTGCTCCCCGCCGTGATTAAATGAACCTCCATTGCTGCTTTAGCCTTGTAGTTCAACGCTTTCCCAGGATAAAGTTGAGAGTTCAAGTTGTTAATTCCCATCTAGTTATTTACTAAGGCTTGCATTCTCCTGTCTGTTGTTTGAGATCCCCTCCCAACCATTCCAAACTCATTCGATATTGTGGTCATCTAGGTGGAATTGTCTGTCATTGAGCAGTTAGTTCCCACGCGAGCTTCCTTCGTGGTGATTGGTCTAAAGGCCACTCCACAGGTGAAACCTTTTACCGCAAAAGTAGGTTCAACATTGCTCTACGTGAACGAGATCATTCTTACCCCCCGTTATTATGATGTAGCTAGTCGTTCCTCACTGGGACCTTGATTCCCTCGGTGGAGTCGTATATACCCCCCTGTATGGAGTGCAGTCGAGCTCGTCTTGACTACGTTTTGGCATAGAATTTCGGAGTATACAGCGATATCGATATCTTTTGTGAGTGCCCCGGATGCGAGGCACCAAATCCTTGGCCATGGACCCGAAACCACCTCCAAAAGTTCCCAAGACCCACCGCTCCTAAGAAGGTTTACGGTAAGCCTGGTAGCTTTAGATCTAATTGTTGACCTTAATGCACTTTCAGGAGCATAGAAAATTGACCGAGCTAAAGCTACAGTAGCAGAGCCAATTCAAGCTCCAGCTTCCCATGACCAGAGTTCCATATTCCCTTTTCCAGGTTCCATATTCAATAGCAGACCTAGTTCCAGGTTAAGTTGACCCACCGGCATCCTCAGCCGTTGGAGAGCTAGTTGCTTAGCAAGTTGAACCGTAACCACCAAGAGCAAAGGGAAAAGCAGCAGGGGTGGAAGTATAGGCTGGGACAGAACCAGATTCAATTGCAGAGTCTCCAGTAGCAGGAGCGTCACTTCCGGTCGCACATTGAAAGCACCAAGTCTCAGATCCAAAGCCAAAGCCCATGAACAGGAATAGGAACAACTCTGGTCAAGTCACATAGGGAGGAACTATTCAACCTTTGCTGACGGTGCTGAGTCAACTGAATCAAATGTTATGATTTCTTCAACTTCTGCCCTTCCCGCTACTGTTTCCACTGAGTACACAGGATCTGCCTTTCTTCCTGCGGCCCTTTCAACCTTCGTCTATGCCGCTTCTACCCTCGTACTTAATACTTTAAAAAATGCAACGTCAGTCAATCAATCTTTACGCCACCGACATAGAATTGAAAGCTCGACCTTCCAGCCGGATCTGATAAAGTGAAGTGTCACTAGGACCGGTCAATCGTGGAGTAGCCAGAACCTAGGATAAAGAGGAATGGGTAGAGGTTACAAGCAAAAGGCCCCCACTTAGCCAAGCATCATCCGAAAGCTCACCCAGGTCGATCATTCGCATCCGGTGCATCATATCGCTTTTGCACCTGGGCCCGCGTATGGTGAAGCTGCACTCGTCCCTGCTTTTGCCTTTGATGTGCTTGTTATCGGTGTGGATACCTATGCTCTTGCCCCCGCGTTTGGATATGCACCTGGAAGGTATGAATCTGGTTCTAGATCAATAGATTAAAGGTCAACTGATTCAAGATAAACTGCTTCCAGGTTGCTTTCGACTCTACCTCTATTGATGGGTAAATGACCACTTATGCTACTGAAGCTAGCATCTCTGCTACTGCTGGTTATTCGACTACGGACCTAAGCAACAGGTGAGTTATTTCAGGACAGAATGGCTGCTGGTCAGTGCAGCGTGTTAATGCACTTTGGAAAGGGTCTCTGGACAGTAGATGCTTTGAGAGTCTGGCTGACTGCTCTTGCTCTCATCAGGATCTATGCTCCAGAGTGCCCTCTAAGCACTGACTTTCGTTAGGTGGTATCAGAGTGGAAATGGGTCGGTCAACTGACCGTGCGGATTCGCTTTGGACAGATAATATAAATAAGCATGGTCTCGGTGATCTATACCTTTAGCATATTAATGAAAGGCCCTCCCCTGTTATCTCTATATACATCTTTATGGTAACCTTATATCTCTAGTTTGTACAAGTCTCTATTCCTTCCCTTTCTCTAGTATATCGTTACCCCGTTGATCGAGAACCACTACCAGCAGTCGTTTAAACACCATTGATTTAAAAAGGCATAAGGTTAAAGCACCAAGAGTAAATGTAGGGGAAGCATTTAAGCGAACATCCCTTTCATACGTTGAATACCCAGTTCGGGGGCCATATCCCGTTCCAATTCCAGAGCCAAATACAGTAAATGTGCCAGGTGAAGCACCCATGGATCCATCAGGTTACCCAGAACATACTATTTGAATTGACCCATAACTAACGGATCCAAATCCATCAGTAGTGAATTCTCGACGTTAGATCCAGAACCCCCTACAGGGGGTAGCACTACCATCTGGGGAGGCGGAAACAGAAAATGATACAGAGATAGCATAAGTTCCATTGCTCGCAGTATTCCCTCCAAATCCTCCATATCCATAGCCCGCCCAAAGCATCAGAGTGAGCAATAGCGCAAGTACCCTATAGTTGCAGTCCCACCATTGGCAGAGGCCAGCATATAGTTAGTATGGATGGATCCACATAAGGGCAATTTACCCACAGCGTATCCCATTAATAGACCTGTCCTAGATCCAGCTGGATAACCTATTATTATTCCAATTGATCTTGTTGATCGATAAGCAGTAGAGACGTCGGTAGTAATAGTAGTAGTAGCAGGGACATAAACATAGGTGGAGGTAGGCAAAGCAGAGTGAGAGGAAGATTAATATTCGTCTCAAAGTAGCAGAGCTAGTTTAAGAAGCAGCAGTCTTACCTCCTACGCTTAGGTCTTCGCTTTAGGGTTCTTCGCTTGCTGATTCACCTGTTAAGTTAATAGGTCTGCCGTTCGGATTGCAGTATACGATAGATTCGCCGCTAGCAGATGAAAGCCCAAAATTTTGATGATTTGGCTTTGACTTCTTTTTTCTTCCTGTTACGAGAGGAACCGGGTTGGGTGGGATAATTAGGAGGGGAAAAATTTGATCCAAGCTGCGAAGCCAACGAAGGATCCATAATGTGATGTATATAAGCCCATAATGTATCCTGCTGAGAGATCAACGGCCATCAGACCAACCGACCCATTCAAAAGAGTGGATTCAGATCGGCGGACTACGCTAGGCAAGCGGTGAATGTCGTTACCCGGATCGCTAGCCGGAGGCCCTCTCGTTTCTGTGCGAGAAAGGAACTATAATTAATAGAAGTCGAGACATGGCCTGTTCCGTCCGTTGACATGCCCTGGGTTTTTTCATCGATTAGGAGGGGCGCAGTCTTGAACGATTATGAAAAGAGTGCGAGCCTAACGCGCAGTATAAACGCTATAGTGAAGGGCCTAATAAAGTGGGATACTTGCAGGGCTTAGATGAAGGAGCGAACAAATGGGGAGATTCCGGTGTCTGTCGGTTGCGTAAGGGCTGATCCGTCCTTACTAACTCTTCCAACCTATCTATTCCCACCCAAACCCAAAGAAATAAGTGAAATGAACTATAGATACACGGGAAATGCACTTAATAAGGCCAACAGTGGTTACTGCGACGTTCCTCCATCTCCAAAAGTCACACAATTTGGGGCTCGCTTCAATGGCTGGATCTCGATCATCTGAAACACGAGCACGATCACGAGCATCTGAATCATGAGACTTGGACTCTTGGTTCAAGGTCAACCGGCGCCACTGCATCATATAATAACATATTAAAGATGCACGAGCAGAGCGATGAACCGGAGGGTACCGGAAGCCGAGAGGACCTACCGAAAGCTGAGAAGCTGAAGTGAAGGGAGGGACAGGATGCTGATCCCAGAGGGACCCAGGCACCGGTGGACAGGGACAAAGGGGGGAGGGGGGGGGGGGGAAAAGGC
>Ga0316213_1000110_pt1 | contig 11852 bp, 6 predicted proteins | sample NRE2metagenome_FD_207798 | JGI IMG/M metagenome (GOLD analysis project Ga0316213, IMG submission 207798) | Spruce roots microbial communities from Maridalen valley, Oslo, Norway - NRE2 | ecosystem: Host-associated > Plants > Roots > Unclassified | place: Norway: Oslo | collected 2017-09-14
TTCGGATCAGGCGGAGTTGCATGGTCATGCAATAAACGGAATGTGGTAGCACTATCAACCACTGAAGCTGAATACTATGGATCTCTTAATGCCTCCACTGAAGCAAATAATTATATAAGGGGAAATAGAGAAACTAGGATTTCCACAGACTTTGCTTACGACCATCTACTGTGATAATCATAGTACAATAAGTCCTGTACACAATCCAGTTACGCACAACCGAACAAAGCTTTAACCCAGAGATAAGGAAAAAGGTGAGTTCATTATCACTGCATAAGGCAGGCAACTGATTCAAGAGAGTACTTTGTCACTGGAGTTTTGTTGGATCAAGGACGAGATAGCAGATTTATTCACCAAGCCCCTGTAAAAAGCCAGATTTACCGAGCTATCCGTGCTCGGGATCCGATAAGTTTACAGGGAGGATAATGGATAATACCATGCTTTCTATGCTCCTCAGTAATGCCTAAGGGGGGATGTTAGAGCATGTGTTTTGTAAACCCGACTCGGAGCCGGAAATAAATGAAAGATTTTCGAGAGTTGAACCCTTTTATCACATCCACCTAGCTAGTTCAGAGAAGCTAGCTGGGGGAGGAGCAAACCCAACTCCAACGTCTTTTGATCGCCGGATGAGATGGGATAAACCCAGCTTTTTATGCCCGCATCCGCCACGCCTCCGATGAATAAGGAGGGGCTGGCTTTGGAATTCGGAGAAGAGGCATAGCATATGTTCCGAATCGATTTTTCCCATCGATTCAGTCTCGATTCATACGGGAAAAGCGCACTTGCTCTTATTATACGATGCATTCTTCGCACCTATACGAAGGAGGAGGATCAGCTATAGCCTTCTATATTCTCTAGGGGATACAAATTCATATATAAATAAGAGAAGTCTCGCCCTTCGGAGATTCGAATTGCATATTTGTATATATATTATATTTCCTTGTTCGCACAGGTTTGATGGCTTAGCTTCAATGGTTCAATGATCTTCCGATAAGTGCATAAGGCCAAGGAAAATAGTAAGTGACATAACTCCATAGAAACAACCCTTTTGGCGAAGAACTCATGCTGCTTATCTTGTTTTCGAAAACCCTGCCTGGGGGTATTATGATGGAGAAGTAGGCAGGGACACCATCAATATTCTTTCCCGATAGCTTGAGCGAGGGATAGATCTATTGCTTGTGAGATTGCTTGTGGGTAGGTATGATTACCAGCCTATAGTTCTTATCTTATCTTTTCTGAGGATGCCTACCTTAGAATGTTTCTTATTCCTTGGATAGCTATTAACCTGTAAGTTCTTATTCCTTGAAGGGATATATCACCTAGAAGTTCTTATTCCTTGAAGGGATATCACCTTGACTTAGATTATGAAAAAAGGGTACTTCACCTTGAAGTTCTTATTCCCTCCGACCGATAGGGAGGGACTCATGGTTCAGTGAATAAGTATAAGTAGGCAGGTTAGATTGCTTAGATGTTTTAATTAGTTTCCGATAGTTGCTTCCAGGGTCGAAGACCTATATTCGGATAGCTATTTCGATAGAGAGGTAGGCTCATAAGCCCAATAACTATTAGTCAGTAGGGAGGACCAGCCTGCAACTCTTCCAGCTTCCAGCCACTCATATCTTCCCAGGGTTAGGAGGTGATACTTGCTGGAGGTGAGACAGGTAAATAAATCAATCTTATCTTCCAGGGTTGGTGATCCCAGCCTTAGGTGAACAGGTTAATCGTACAGGTCAGTGAGTTAGCCAAGCCATGGTTCAGTGAGCTTAGGAGATAGTACCAGCCCAGCTAGCGTAGGTTGACCAGCCCAGCTAGCGTAGAGGAGGTTTCAGAGAGTCAGTAGGATATAGGTTTGCTTGGACAACATGCTTGCTTTCTTTCTTCCTTATTATTATTCTACTTGTTCCCAATTTGACTCAAATGCTTATTCTACGTAATTACGCAATCGAAGATAAGTTATTAAGTGTAGCGATAAGAGTTGAGTTGAGTGAGAGTTATCTAAGTTGAGTATGAGCTAAGGTTAGTTAGAGTATTAGTTCAGCCTTTCCTATCTCTTCCTATCTTATTGTTCCTTAGCTAGTCTCAGAGAGTATGAGTGAAGTCTAAGATGGCTAAGAGATAATAGTATAATGAAAGTAAAAGTGAAGTAAGGGTAAGTTTATTCGTGTAAACCCCGATATAAGGCTTTTTGTAGCTTTGGGTTAAGGTACGGTAGCTGAGTTGATTGTTTCATTGTATGAGGAAAGATTGAGCATTCCTTTCTGTAGTTGTTGAGTTGGGGAGGTTCGTACCTTACCCCTTGCTATCTATTGTTCCTATAGTATAGGAGAGTGATAGTTCAGTATCAGCTCAGTATATAGTTGAATAGATCCTAAGTTCATTATAATACAAGTATTAGTCGTTTTTCCTAATAGCTAGGATAATACATAATAATATAGTATATATATACATAATAATACATCATAATATAGTATATTCAAGATATTATAAGTATGGTATAATAAGTTCATCAGGATTGATACAATCAGTATCTTCCAGTTCTATCTTCCTTCTATACTAAGTTATATCAAGGAATTGGCTAAGAAGAAGAATGGTATAGTTAAGAGGATACAAAGCCTAGTCTTTGGCTTCTGGTAAGTGTTGTTTATAAATCGATGTATTAGTAAGGCTAGGTTTATTGGTTCGAGTACTAAGGAAAGTTGTCGTTAAGGTGGGTTCCAAGGGTTCTGTACTATAGCTATGGTTGAAGTCCTATTCTTTTTAGGGGTAGTTTATGATTCATCACTTCTAGTTCCTTAGTTTATTATATATTTGTTCCTTATGTTATTAGTTGATAATAGTGAGTAATGAGTAGCTTCTTTATCCTTTCCTGATAGAGTTCTATCTTCTTTATATACCATAGAAGAATATATTCTTTAGCTCTCTAATATAGTTTTATATTATATAGTAAGGAGTGCGCTTATAATAGGATACATAGTCTATTCCTTAGTGTTCGGAGTGAGCTAAGTAAGAAGGAGTAAGTAGGAGAGTGCATAAGATACACCTACATGGTGTATTGGTTCTCCTTAAGCTAGAGTGTATTTGTATCGATGTCTTAGGGATGGTAGGTTTTTGTTTAAGTACGCCGTAAGAAGCCTAGTTTAAGTTAAGTCGAAGGTCAAGATACTGCATACCTGACGCCTATTGTTGATAGGTAAAGTGATGACTCACCATATATATATATAATAGTATTCAAGTATCTTATGGCTTCCTGTTTATTCTCTCCCCCTAATAAGCCCCTCTTTACATACCTCTGCTTCCCTTCCAGATCTAGTTGCCTGGGCTTGCTCTTGGTGCCACTGCACTCCGGGGGTTTTTAGGGGGGAATCCTCGATAGGTTAGCTTGTTGGATGAATGATGGTAGTAGCTAGCCTGTGAATAGAATATGGTATAGGTGTAGTAAGTAGCTTATGGTACGAGTGTATCCGAGGAGAGATCCCTAACCCACATAGTGTAGTGGGTTAGCGTCTCGAATCGGGCTGTCCTGTTGCTTGCTTCTGATCCAACCAATCTATCTAGCTAGTTTCACCAATCATCCATCTGTCCAATAATAGGTCCCTTTCTCTAACAACCATTCCACCCCCATCGTTTGTGTATACCCCTCGCTTCATGGGTTGCTTCTATTGCTAGTAAGCTTGCCATATGCCAGTATAACTGAGTCTATCGGTCCGTCAGCCATAAGCTTCCCTTCATAGATATAAGTATATAAGTATATAAGTATAGATTGGTTAGATTGGTTGACACTGCTTTTAGTCCTTGGGAAGGAGTGACAGTAGTGTGCTGTGATCGTTGATTAGTTAGTTATACCATGAACTGTTATGATACGAGATATGGTTGTTGGTTGTTTCTGTGGTAAGTTGGTAAGAAGTAGATGAAGAGGATATAGTTGATTCGTTGTTCGATATTGGTGGATTAGGAGGATTAGATACCATATCTGTTATAGTACAATGCACCCTTCGTTGTTCTGATGGTTCGAGAGATAGTTAGGAATAGGTTAGTTCGTTCGAGATACATTAGTGAGTTCGAGTAAGGGGATAAGTTAGTTATAGCTTGGTTTGATATGGTTAGATGTTAGGTTGTTGTAGCTTGTTCATTAGAGGTTGATTCGATCTGTATTCCCTCTCGATACAAACAAACTGTTAATAAGACGATGCTCACTTCTGAATGGTAAAGATGTATAAAGGATTGGGAAAGGCAGGAAGGCTTAGCTCTGCTTTCCTTCCCTTCCCGCCCGGTGCCGTCTGTTAACCCACGGTATGGTGAAGGCGCTGTTGATGAGCTGCCGATCCGCTAGCCTGGTAACGTTTGTTTGCTTGAAACCCATTGCATGGTGAAGGCGCTGCCCGCCGATCCACTAGCAGGGATATCGATTGGATCCTACTAAAAGTTTGGGAGCGAAAACATCCGGGAGACTTCAGCCAGCTCCAGCCATCTCCTAGCCATTGGTTTGAACGACTAGAATCGCCCGTCTTCATGCTGCGATAAGACCAGCCCTCCTTCCCTTATGAAAACAAAGTAAACCAGAGTTAGTGAACCCCGCCCCCCCAGTAAGGCTACACGTATTGAAAGCCGGTAATAAAGCAAGCCATAGAAAATGGTTTCCAAAAAGAATTTGTAGGCCATGCTTTAACAATATGTAATGACGGTATCGAATTCATTATTCGATCGAGAGAGCGTGAATGCATATATTATATATGTAATTACGGGCATGATCGATTCGGATTCGATGTCATAGTCATACTCACGGATGATGAAATCTGACCTGAGATGAAGAGAGCCTGAGATGAAGAGAGATCGGTTTCTTTTGTTACCAATTTCGATGAATATCATTATATATGATGCGGTGGGTTGAATCCGGAATATTCCTTTTTTCCGTTCAATTCGGGGAAATTATAGTAGTTTGACCTGTTTTGACGTGAAATTGGGGTCAATTAGAGTCGTTTTTTGGGACCTTTCCCGAGGATGCGTAAGCACACTCGACCACTATTACCCACCCACCCCAATCCCCGAGGGAAATGCCATATTTATTTATATATGTTGCGGTAGTTGAAATAACCTCTCCCTTATGGTCGAGCCTGCTTACGCATCCTAATTTAAAAACCTTACATATTATAACCTTTTAGTTCCCGATTCTTCGTCGAAAGGCTATTACTTAGCGCAGCCAAGAGAAGCCGCCCACCTCGGTTCAGTCCTCCAGTTAGCGGATATGCGTTCCCAGTGTATTGCTGTTAGGTCAAAGCACATCATAAAGATATCTATGCCCCGTTCCAAAGAGTGAGATGGAAAAGATGCCCTAGCAATCAATTCGATCATCAATCAAAGCATAAGGTACCCCGCCCGATGTACTCTTTATTTCACACTCGAACTATGATCTTGCCATTCAAACCCCGCTTGCGTACGCATGAGATACCTCATAGTACAACCCACAATCGTGACTAGCCAGTCCAACCCATATATAAAAGCAAAATGAGGAGACAAGAAGAAGCCGCTACCGTACTAGGGATCCAAGGAGCAGAGGTGAGGGCAGGAGCAGGAGAGAAATAAGCTAGAGATCCCCTACAGGGTGAAAATAAAGCGGAGGCTACGACAGCAGGAAAGGAGGTTACACCAATTGCATTTTACCTCATTCACCTAAGCAAAAGCCAAATTGGAACCCAGAAGCACCAGCGGAGCCAATTGATTCAGTTTAAGTTTAAGCAGCGGCGAAGGCAAAGGTAGCACTAGGTTCAGCACCAGATAAACCCGCTCAGGCATAGGCAAGGGCGTAGGTGGCAGCAGCGTAGGCAGCAGGAGGAGCAAAGACAACCAACAAAAAAAGCAACCTCTAATGGGGAAAAGGAAAGAGAAGAAGGGAAGGATCGATGCCTCCCCATCTCCACTTAGACCTTCAATGCGAGGTCTCAATCTCCATCTCGAATTTACAGGGGTGTTGGACGAAGCGCTGGTGCTTTCACTCGATCAACTGGGTATGGATTGAAAACTCAAACTCGATCTTATGGCGGGTGGATCAACAATAACTGGATTTGGCTCGTATATTGACTATCAAACTGGAAGATCTGCTGCTTTCCATTCCGCCGGTTAGCTTCCTTACTAAACTCGGCATTTCCCGAGCTACGAGTCACTTCTTTTCCTAGTCACCCATAGCCTGAGCTCCTTTCCTGATCAAAGTGGGTGTAGGCAGGGTAGCTCAACGATGTGATTCGCTTTCCTCATCAAGGAATGATCGTCAACATTGACCAGTTGGCTTATTGCACACCTGACTCTATTCCCAACACTACTTCGAATGTCCCGTTTATAGGTGATTCGACAGTCAAATTTGATAATGATTGCGCGGTAATGTTCAAAGATTCCTCACTCATGGGAACTTTTTCCCTTCCTCTGCCGGTTTGCTACATAGCTACCTACCCTGTCTATGTAATCTCCTCAACCACCACTGTTTCATCAGTGCCTTCCTTAATGATGCCCATAACTGGGGGCACCGTACCTATGCAATCAGTCCATTCTAAAAGCTATCATGTTGACAACAATCCATGGATGTTGCCTGACCCCTTGATTCCTACAGTTTCAGTTGGGTATATTGGAATGAACATGCCTCCGTCTGTGGTTGAGATTGCTTATCGAGCCATTCAAATGGCCTCCACAGACCCTGATAAAAAGAGACACCTCCCGGTGGAGTACGATCATTTTACTTCACCTAGTTGGGCCACCAACCATCCCAGCTCCAATGACTTTTTAGATACAGTCTTGCCTTCTGATGAGGCTATCTTAGAGGTCATGACAGATTAAGAACGCCCTTGGGAAGACATGCATCATGGTCATCCTTTCTTCCTAAATTAGACAAGCTGGTAGATGGCATTAATGGCCTCGGCGATCTGTGACAACCGATAGCCCCGGAGATAGATCCTCCTTTCCTATCTCGAGTTGGTGAAACTGTTGATTCGCGTTCGTACTAGGATTATATATGAGTTTATGGTTTTTTAAAAAAAGTATACATGGTTTGATGGATCATATATAGTATTTACTTAGGGAATAGAACGGATTTTAGAAGGGAATATACCTGCTCTAGGCAAGTCATAAGGCAAGAACGAACGTTGGAGTAAGGCAAGAACGCTCCTCCGTGGAAGGCAAGTCATAAGGCAAGAACCTCACTTTGGGGGAAGGCAAGAACCTCATTTTGGAGTATGGTGTCTCCCTCCAATCCCGCTACGGAAGATTCAATCTGGCTTCCTCTCCCTCCTTCGTAACGCCATTTCCCCTAGCTAGTGGCTAGAACTACCCCATCCCAATAGCAGGAATTGGGGGTTATTTCCTCCATTTCAACCAATTCTGACCTCATCAATCAATGAGTCATTCTAATTCTGACCTCACTGATCAATGAGTCGTTAGAAGGCTTTACCTCATCGAGCAGGGAGTCAAGAGAGGACTTACCTTCTAAAGAAGGGAGTAATTCTCAGACTGACCTCCTGAATCAAGGAGTTTAAAGATAGGCAAAATGGGAAAATGGAAAGTTTCAGTAACCCTATGGCCTTCCCCTCTATATCGTATCGCCTTCCCAACCTAACCCGCGATTCCCAACCTAACATGAAGAAACCGGCAGAGCCCGTAAGTCATATTGCAGGCTTGACCTTATGCATCCGTTATAGCTGGCCGATTGGATATGTTTATTGGACGAATTTGGTCTCCTGCATAACTTCCCAAGAGGTGCTTGTATATCATAGTTCGGTCTTGTATATGATATTCTATAATAGCTATTGGCCTTGGAGTCGTTGTAGTTGTTTGTTCGAGTTAGCTTGCTTTGCTGGCTGGCTTCCATGTCCCCGCAAGCTAGAGGAAGTCGTAGCGGGCAACTAAAGGCAGGCTACAAGATACGTACTGGGGAACCCTTGGGGGCAACCCAGCACTCGCATACTTATTCTTCTATTTTCTCTTTGAACTTATGCATGAGGAGACCGGCATAACCCGTAGGCCATAGTTTGTTCTATTCTTTGTGAGTTTCCAACTGGCCTCACAACTGGGTATAAACAGCGGTAAGTAAACAACTGGTAAAAAAAAGAAACCAAAGGCTCGTCGCGTTAGCGACTCGTTACCGCTCAGTAAAATGACTTAGTATCTCGGAAATAATACTAGCCCAGAGGTAATCTCTCAGTATGTGAAAGCCGACCTAGCTAACAGAAGGGAATAGCTGGTGAACGTTATAACCTCGCAGTAAAGGTATAACCATCCTAACCTCGCCTTCCCACACCCATATCCCCTAGATAACTGCTTTATAACAGGTCCCATCATCATAGCAGGAATCTGGATCTTCCCACTCCAATATCCCTAGATAACTGCCTTATAACTGCTCCATCAACATGGCATATGATCAGGGTTATTCTATTGGCATGAGGTATAAACTTGTTAATTATAAAATAGGAAGATCTTTAGGTAATTCCGAGTGCAAGGAGGAATCCGGGTGTTGTCCAACGGTCTTGTTCCATTATATTTTCCTATATAGTATGTTCCCGACTACCCGGGTGTAGGCAGTCGGGGTATTGTTCCGGTGTATTAAGCCGACTCAGCTAATAGAAGGATAGAGTTGGTTACTGCGTGAATTTCGCAGTAAAGGAACCTGTACTCTTATTAACGCCGGGTGGTTCTCTCCCCTCTTCAATTACGGAAAGAAAGGGAAAGCCGATCTAACCCGCAAGTCTGGATTTGGTAAGAAGTTCGAGAAGACGCCTACCTAATTCAAGGAGGGAACTGGGCAGCTAAAGGTAGAACCTCGCTTCAGAAGAAAGGAAAGACTAATCACTCTAAGAGGGCTCGCTTCGCTCAACGACCAATCCCCTCCTCGGGTGACTCGCCCCTGCGGGAGCTGTCCCCACTTGCCTAACCAAATCAAGAGGAATAATTGCTCGTCTGACAAGGGAGAACGAGGAAGCCGACCTAACCCGCAAGTTTGGTATCGGTATCCCCAATAAGATTAGTTATAAAACTACCGGGATGTTGGCCAAAGGTCTAGATTCGGTGTATTCACCTACTTGGTGTGTTCTTGCATAACCCAAATGGTAGCTTAGCAGATTGATTCGGTGGGTTCGCCTAGTGAGGTGAGTGCAAAAAGTAATCGGGGTGTTAGCCAAAGGTCTTGGTTCAATGTGTTCGCCTACATGGAGTGTGATCGATTACCCCACGTAGTAGCCGGTACGTCTTGATTCGGCATGTGAAACCCGCTTAACTAAAGGAGGGAAATAGATGGTGACTGGGCCAACCTCGCAGTAAAGGCACTTACACTCTGCTTAACGCCGGGTGCTATCCCCCTTCTTAACGCCTTCGTATCTCCTCTTCCTAACTGCTTCTGAACTGCCCCATTCCCATCGCAGTAATTAGGAGTTTTTATAAAGCTATTCCCCTATAGAAATGCCTCTAAACTGCGAAGGCGAAGCCGCACCTCACCATCTTGTGTCACCCTTCATAGCTGGATTAACTGGACTGAAAGGGCATTACCTTAATCGGGGAATCATACTAGAAGGTACAGCTACGTACTATCCTGGATAAATTAACTCGTGGTAATTCCCCACGAATGAATTTGAGGACAAATGATCAAATGCCAAGTTTCTGGTAGATTCATTTTACTGATAGTCATTTACTTTATTACACTTACTAATAGGTTTATGCCTAATAAAGATTGGGTATGTCGCCTACTTCTCTTCAATTCGACTTTGCTACCGCTAATTGATCGAATTGACTTTGATTTCATTGAATAATATCGTATACAAAGAGATATCTCTAATTATATATGTAATTACGCTATCTTTCTTATAAAAGGTGGATAAGAAAGCATCTTTATGAATGAGCATGTTCTCCATCATTCGATCGGTGGAGTCATTCGATAGACGCTGGAGTTGTGTCATTCTATCGCCTAGGTTGAAAGCGCGAGGGCGAGACAGATCTTCTTTCTATCTCTCTGGCACCCGGAGGAAGGAGGCCTAGGGTATTGGTGATAACCTTGTTATAATAAGCGAGTAAGGACAAATAACTTAAGCCAAAAGCGTCATACGCTTGGAGGCCGCTGACCACTTTGTGCCATAGGCGTGGGAAGCGCGGCTTGTAGCCTTCTGAAGGAGGATCCGAAGCCGAACCATCACCAGCATCGAAAGCATCGACGACACCATTGAAGGTCACGATGTTGACTGAAACATTGACTGAAGCATCATCAAATCGTTGAGTCTCGCGAAGGTGGAACATTGCTGATAACCGAAATATTGCCGATACATGCCAGATGACTCCGAAATTGCCTGAACATGCCGGATCCGGTCGGGATGAACGACGTTCGGAGTTAGAATCGATCTAACTGTCGTTGTAAGAGTCATCCTAACTGTCGTTGTCAGAGTCATCGTAGCGAATCGCCATGCCTGAGACGAATCGTAGCCGATCGCCCGCCATTGGGCCAATCGGATCCAAATCGACATGGATGGTTATCGTTGCAATAGTTGTAGCCAAAGCCAGAGGGGGGAGCATAGAGCGGGAGAGCATAAGGGCCTGCCTATATTCTGATTATTTCTCTTCGTGTCCAAGGGGGGGGTATGGTGCTCCTCTTTGGGTGGGAAGGGGAATAGAATAATTCTGGTTCAAAATGAGGATAAACGGATGGGGGGGAGAATGGAGGGTGGATCTGGATGAAGGTGGGTTTGGAAGGGGGTGTGTTGTGTGGATTTCGCGCCTATTTCTTCCTTGTTTAGTCTTCCCTCCCAGGTGTCAGGCGTAGGTATCCCCTCCCCCCGGGCGAAATAAGCACAGGTAAGTCTCCTCCTGCCACACTATATTTAGAGTCTATACTACTTTGACTTTCAACCGAGTCTAGTAGACATCTCCTGCCCTACTCTACAACGAATGTCTTTCCTTCCTTAGGTCTCCAAAGGTCCTTCCCCTCTTTTTACCGCGCTCCTTATTCCCCTGCTTACCTTAATGTAACCTCTCTAAGAATGTAACCTCTCTAAGGTTTGACCCTATGATTTATCACCTTTTTCTGTTCCTCCCCCCACCCTAGGTCCGGATGGGTGGACGGAAATGAGACCCCGCATTTCACTTGCAAAAAAGGTAGGTGCACCACAGGGTCCTGATCTTATTACCTACAAAATAAAACATAGATGGTGCGATTAGTCCTTATCTTAAACCGTTTATGACCTTTCAATCTTTACTTGAAGAACATGAAAGCTGTTCTATTCACTTTTATGAAAATATGGCTCAATAAATACTATCAATACTAGTGGTCATTCAAATAGAAATATATTTCTATTCCAGTGTCCCCACCCGAGTCTGCCTCTCGCCTGAACCTGCCTTACCTTAGTCTGCCTGCCTTAGGTTCCTGCCTTATCAGAGTCTGCCTGACCTGAGCCCACCCTGAATCTACCTCAACGAAACCTGTCTCACATGATTCTTCCTTACCCGAGTCTGCCTTAGGATTCTGCCTTACAGTCAGTCCAGTTTATAATTCTTATAGGTTTATATTGAAACGATCACGAAACAAGTCAATTAAGCAATTAGTGCTATAGATCTTCCACCCTCTACTATAAATCCTATGAAGGAGATTTATGAAGGTACACGTCATTCACTCAAATTATTATAGGTGAATTAGGATTGGTGTGATTTTGTACATAATAACAACACAATCACTTGAAACACGATCACTTAAAATAAAATTGGTGGAAGTACAAAATGACTTGAAACCTGCGAGGCGAATCGATCAGGCTTTGTCGAGCCCCCCCATCCATCTGACGGTTAGTCTTCATTCCAAACGCCTTACCGCCCACAAATACTTACTCGCAGAAGATAACTTA
>Ga0316213_1000112_pt1 | contig 11727 bp, 12 predicted proteins | sample NRE2metagenome_FD_207798 | JGI IMG/M metagenome (GOLD analysis project Ga0316213, IMG submission 207798) | Spruce roots microbial communities from Maridalen valley, Oslo, Norway - NRE2 | ecosystem: Host-associated > Plants > Roots > Unclassified | place: Norway: Oslo | collected 2017-09-14
AACAAGCAAGAGGGATTTCTCGCTCGCCCTCCACTTCGTCTATTTTAGCCCAACTACTTCATTAATATGATCGATTACGTAATTACATATATAAGTGAAAACTAACTCACCCTTCCATTTCGTGAGCTATAGCCCATTTCAGCCCGGGCCATAGCCCATTGGAGATCCTCCAGGTCCAGTGGAAGTAGCACCAAGAGCACAGGACGATAATTGCTATAACAGCATCGCGAACCACACTAACCGCACTAACCGTCACAGGATGAGGATCCCTAGCCGTCACCTTCTCCGAGCTGTGAGACCCAATCTAAGCTTACTCCAGACCATCATCATACTGCCTGCCTGAAGGCTTCGTGAATGAAGGTCCAGTGTGTGGGAATACCCCTCGTTAATCCTGCCTGGAAAACGCAAATATGTCGGAACAGGGGGCAAAGGCAGAAGCCGTGGAAGAGGAGACAGGAACAGGAGTTGGAGTTTACAAAATGGAAGTAGAAGGAGGGGAAAATGCGATTGAACTGCGAGAGGTAACTGCGAGAAATTGAAATGCGTAATTACGTATATAACGACGTTGGTACTCCGTTTACGGAGAATCAAATAAATCCCCCATGTTGCCGGGAAGTCCAAGTAGTTCACTGAACCCAGAGCTACTCACTGGAAGAGAGAGTCGCTGGCTGGAAGCTCTCTGTCCAAGTCATAGTAATAGTCATGTGAACCACTAGTCACTGGAAGAGTAATAGTCACTGGAATCTGGGCTATCTCGCGAGCTGGTTGTTGGGCTGGTAAACCTCCTAAGCGGGCTGGTAAACCTCGGATAGTTTTTGGGCTGGTAATCCTAAGCAAGCTAGTTGTTGGGTGAGAATCTGTACAAGTTACCTAAACCAAATAGATCAGTCCAAGCAAGTTATCTACCTCACCTACAAGCAAGTTACCTAACCCGAGCAAGTTGGTCTAAGCAAGTTACCGAACCAAGCAAGGAAAGGACAGAAAGTAGGTATAAGCAGTGAAGTGACCTAAACCAATAAGGATAAGGAAAGGATAAGGGTAGTTCTCATCAGTGAAGTTATATAAGTGTAGTTCTAAGCAGTGAAGTTAAGTGATAACTAGGTGAAACTAATCCTAAGAAAGAAGAAGAAATAGGTGAATCTGGCTACTGATACTCATATAGGTTAATCTAGCTACTGAGACTTATACTTATACTAGGTGAATCTAGCTACTACTAATACTAGGTGAATCTATCTACCTATGCTAATACTTATAAGTAACGATCCTTCTACCTTCTCTTCGGTACCACCTTAATCCTTACCTGAGCTATGCGATTGAGGGAATAATATAGGTTTATCCTAACCCACTTTATATCATCCCGAACCTATTTTGTTCCCGTCCTCCATTTCTCAACTTGCTACTCTCGCTAACTACTGCTACTTGAATTGAACTGGGACTGCTACCTGAACCAAGCTGATCACGTGAAACAGGGATAAACCTAGTTGCTCGCTTAACACTGGGTTGCTCACGTGAACCTGGTCTACCCGAAAAAAAGTAGCGAAGCCAAGAGTCACGGGAAGAACAATAGCTCACGTGAACCAATAGAGAAAGCCCCCATAAAATCTCCTTTTTCCCCCCTTGGCTAGGGGACCTATATATAGTAAATTGGGGCCTAAATCTTTACCTCGGGCGAGGCAGCGAACTCGAAGACCAAGGGGAGAGGGAGAAACTTGCTTGAACGAAGAGAGAGCAAGTAGCTGCATTAGATTATTCCTGAGCCTTTAGACAGTGCATTAGGAGCCGCATTATGAGATTATAGGGAGGGGCGCTTATTAGATAGCTTTCACTAGTTAGAAACCCTAGGTATCACACTTTCATGTTTTTCATTGTCCTCTATATATTCATATTCCTAAGGACTTTCCTGGACTTTCCCGGTGTGGGCGTTACGGCATGGCAAGGCCCTGTAACGTTCTAGGCGGACCTATTTGAGACGGAAAAGTACCCTGGTTTGGTCCTGACTGCGCCGGGCCTTAACCTAAAGTCTTTGAGGGGAATAAAGAAAAGTGTCCTGTGCCGGTGTGATTTGAGGGGAATAAATAGAAGTAAGGATATCTTTTATTTCATAGATAGAAGGAAGGAATGACTGGACGTATGGATTGCTTTAAACGGTACTAATCGGCTTATTTTCTTAATCTCGTTCACTAACTTCGATCCCATTTACAGCCCCTTCCTTACAGCCTGTATTCCGTCCCTCTCATACTGATAGATAATCCTTTCAAGACGTGTAGCCTTACCTTACCTTACTTACTGGCTTTCAATTCGTGTAGCCCGGTCCGCTTCTTCACGTTACGCCTATCAATATGCTACGCCTTACTGAGAGAAGAGGTAAGCCACGCTTACTTTACTATAGATGAGATGCTTGACTTACTATATATGGAACAGAGAGGGAATAACCTTAAGATCTACCTCATCCCGTGAAGGGATCGAGAAGGTTGGGAGATCCGGGCGCTTCAACCCAACCCTTAAGAGCGTAGCTGGACTCATTCCCCCTAGGAGGGCAAGTCGGGGTAATTCGTCTAGAGATTCACCAAATAGGAAAAGATGAGCTTCTGATAGCAAGCATGTAACCTCTAACTTGACCCTTAACTTTACCTCGAACTACTTACTCTTACTTATACGCGGTGAGAAAGCAACCAACCCTCATTAGAAGACCAGGTTCATTAGTACGGGACTCTCTTGATCGGTACTTCATGGGAGGATGGTTTCCATCACTCTTTTCTTCCTTTCTTTCTTGAGAAGCTGAAGCGTATGATGAATGAGTCAGAGCGTATGATGGACGAGTCACAATAAAGGCCACACAAATCGTCAAGGGTAGACTGGAAGTGGTGCAAGAACGCGCCAGAAGAGCCATTGAGACGGTTTTCCGCTTTCACTTATGCTTCCTTGCTCAACCTTCGTTTTAGTTCCTTCGCACCCATAGTTGGTCTTGATGACGTATAACCACTTTTCACGTGAGTATCCTTTTGGAGAGTCAGTGCTCTTTCTTTCTATTGCCTCGAAAAGCTGAGCCATCAGGCGAGGCAGGCTTAGGTGAGGCGGGCTCAAGTGGGGACCGCAATAACATATATCTTTTCTTGTGGGTTTAAGGAACCTTCATTCGAGGTGAATACTTTAACGCATCAGGGCCTGTTTTATTTTCACCAATCCTCAGTAACCAATCCTCATTTGAAGGGTGTTAACGCTCACTCATCATATGGGTGAGGGACGACGTGTACTTTGATTGAGATGCTATGTGGCTGGTACAGTTCTGAGCATGTCTGGGTAGACTCATTTATAGAGGGGATACTCATGTAACAATCCCAGAGTGGTGCCATTTGGATGGTACAGTTCTGAGCATGTCTGGGGAGACTCGTTGGTGAGGGCAGACCCTAATGGATGCAATGTGGGTGTTCCAGTAATAGCGCATGTATCTAGGGTGGCTGGCTATCTCACCCTGATTCCTGCAATGTGGGTTATCACTTTCTTGAGCATGTATCTAGGGTTGCTAGTGTTTATGGCTAGGTCAAAGATAAAGTCATAAGGCAAGGTTTGATGCACTCAGTTATACGCACTCTATCAAGTCAGAAGGCAAGAGACTCACCAGGCATCAAGAGACTTACCAGGCATCAAGAGACTTACCAGGCATCATTGCCCACATAGAAGACATATCCTTGCCTTACAAGTATGAACGGGTTCCTTACCGATATTAATGACTCTCCTCTATCCCGATATTAATTACTCTAATCAATCTTTACCCATATTAATTACTCTAATCAATCCTCTATCCCGAGATTTCCTCCCTCTATCCCGATATGTCATCTATCCCGATATGTCCTCAGAGGAACGGGTTCCTTATAGGAGCGGGTTCTTAGTGATGAACGGGAAATGAACGGGTTCCATAAGCGGGTTCCATAAACTCATATATAACTACAGACATCACAGAGTGTCAGTCCCTTAACGGAGTGTAAGTTCCTTAACGTAGTGTCAGAAGCAGGAGATGCACGGGTTCCTAGTAGCTTCGGTAAGTCATGTGACCGCCGTTAAAGTAGCTTCTAAATGTCCTCTTTTCCGGACCTAACTTCATCCATTCTCCCAGTGCCGATCCTCTAAGGATTCCTATCTACGACAGCCTTTATTGAAGTAGTATTATAGCTTTAAGTGGTATTATATATATTCCCGGACATGTAGATATAGCATTTCCTCAATCTCGCTTTGTTCCAATAAAATATCATGCACCTTGGTTGCCACTGGTTAAGGAAGTCATGAAGAGCGGGCCCACTATACTAAAATAGGGCTCTTCCCGCTATGTAATTCCTCTTGTTAGTCATGATAGCTTGGCTTGCGGCCCTTTATTCCATCCATTGATAGTGCCTCATTTCACCGATCTTGTGATATGTATTCGGATTAAGCCTCACCATAATTGATTTTCCCTTCTCATCACTTTATTTAGTGGACCGTATTCCGTAATAAAGAGAGGGAGGGAGCGCGAGTTTTGATTGATTCATTCTCCTGCGTGTCGATTGCCTAATGTCATAGAACTAGGGTTGAGTCGTTTGAATGATAGTGGATTCACTAAGTCACTTTACCATACCATGCCTTCCTTTCCACTAGTTATCTCTAAGATAGTCCTAGATGAGGCTGTAAGGGATGAGGCTGTAAGGGCCAGACTCCAGCCTACATTGATATCGCGCCCTTACTTTAATGCAGCAGGGGCCATTCTATAACGATCATTTCAGCCTGGTTGGAGGGAAGCAAATCCCGGCTCCATCTGAATTCACCGTCACTCAGAGATGAGGGAGCGCGTTTCAATAACGCCCTGCGCAGCTCCACTACTACTGGCTGGATGGGGAGAAGCGTAATTCCTTAGCTGCTAAGTAATAGAACACAGCGATTCAACAAGAGCCGTTTGTTCATGAATGGAATAGCAAAAGCCGAGCGAGCCATCTCTCTCAGTTGAAGCTGGAAGCAAGGTAACCCGGGTGCGAATGGACGGACTAAGGACATGCATGAAAGACTGCGCCTCCTAACACCGAAAGAGAGAGACGGACTATCTGTCTGTACGAATCGGAATACAGATTGTAGAGGGACGGGAAGCGGGAATTTCAGGTGGAATTCAATGAGGAGCTACTATCCAAGAAGAGGTAGTTCGGGGTTGGTGCCACCAATATTATATACGTAATTACGCTATTTCAGAATTGATAAAATATGAGTAGCTGGTAATTTAACTACTTCAAGGGGGAGGCAGGGCAGAGAAGGCACTTGGCTTGGTAGCTCTTGGGCTGGTTGGGAAAGGCAGAATAGCCAATCTGGTCCCTACCCAATCTAAGGTAAGGGTTGGTTCCATCTCGGTAAGGTAATGGACAAGACCCACCACGCAAAGGGAGGAAGGATAGCTCGCCTGACATAAGGTTTCTCGCTGGTTGGGTGGGAATAGATAAATAGTAATCATAGAAGGGTGAGGAGGGCGAGGAAAGCCCGTCGCCCGTCTCCGTCTCCGTCCGTAGAAAGAGCGGAGCGAGCTTTGAAGCGGGATGTAATAACCGAGAAGTGGTGGCTGAACAAGTAAAGTCATTGATACGAGCGGGAGGACAATAAACCCACCCTTAGTACCTCTGACACCAGAGTTCTTAATAAAGTAATTTCTCCCTTAGACCCTTCCTTCCTATTTTTCATCCGACTCACCGCTACCGGGTATCCCCCCTCTCTTCTCCACTATTTCCTCCTTATTCTTAGGAACAGGAGATGATCGATTACGATGGGAAGAAGTACAGTAAGAACGCTTACTACCTGAAGACATCCCAATCCGAAATTGAAAGGCATAGCGAAATATCCTAAGTAGATATTACAAAGATATTCCATGAAGTTGTCCCTTCACCACCCTTAGCAAGATCTCACAGCAGACAAACAGTCTCTCTTTCTTTATCTTGAGTTGTTCCCAAGGTATATCTCCTTATATTAGACTATAGCCCACCTAACCTTGCTACGTAATCTATGGCATAAACAAAATGATACGAGTCATTATCTATCCTCTCTCTAAATAAGGAAGCCACACTTCTCTTCGAAAGTAAGGCCCCGACCTATCTATCTAAAGGTATCAACCCTATTCACCGTGATATATATTCCCAGTAAGGTCAAAAGGCTACTAAATAAAGAAAGAATGAAAAATTTCCTTAATCAATCATCCTATTTATCCTATCTGTAGAGAATAGAGAATAAATACGATAGACTATATATCTATATATCTAGTTTGCTAGTTTGCCAACGTGCCGGGAGGAGCAATATACGGATTGAACCTGCGGAGTCGTTTTATAGTCTCGTATAGTAGTATTACCAACGAAACCGACCTATACTTAACTTAAGGGCCGCGCCGCCATCGCTCAACTTATGAATAGGGAGAGGGATAGGGGGACGGAACGCCGATCGTTCAGATTGAGATGTGTGCGGATGAGAAATACGAGTAGCTGCGATGCATGTGAGCCTGGAAGAGCCGCGGCCCTCTCCTCTGGTCGCCTGGTTATGGCCAAGAGAATAGCGTGATACGTTATGGCGTTCGTTAATCAATAAGACTGCCTCCCTCCCTCTTAAGGAAGGAATGGTGTCGAGGGGTGCTGATCGAGGAGATGTCCTGCGATGTGTGCGGGAAGGGAGAAGGAAAGGATGCGATGTGCAGGGGGAGTAATTGGCTATGGTTTTCGGGTTACGAGAGGCACGTTATATATGATCCTCTGGCACTCCAATACTCGGCCGCTGACATGAAGTGGGGGGGCTGGCTAAAAAGAATATGGAAGCTTAGTTCGACTGGCATGCAACTAGGATCCGACCCTCCCTCTCTTTTTCGACGAGACGAACGGTTGGTTCAGTCAAAACCTTCCTTCATAGGAATAGTTACGGGTAGTTAAGGAATAAGGCTTGGTTTGCAAAAGTCATCATCGCAAGATGAGGAATTGATCAGGCTTGCCCCCTAGAAAGTCGGTATTTTTATCCCATGGCTTGCTTTCCTTATTGGGACTTCATGCTTCGTGACTGGCTTGCCTTCCTTATTGGGACTTCATGCTTCGTGACTGGGTCTGTGTGCTCGGGATCGTAGCTGGGTGTTTCCCCTCGCACCTTGCCTTCCTTTTATCATGTCCCTAGAACAAAAACGATGAAAGATGGAGTACGATTGACAAGTATCATGTGTACATACGGGGTTCGGATAGCAAGATGCAATGGCGTTATGGTAAGCCTGGAACGTTGCACTTTTGACTCTCTGATAGGATGCGCTTTTAAGACTGGCTCTCTCGGTGTACATTGGTTTATCGGGACACGGAATGACAGGTGGACGGATGGCGGGATACACGATGGGCGGGCATACGGTATAAGGGAGTTCGGGTGGAAAGATGAAGTGATAGCTTGATGGATCGATCGTGCGACGTGCATGGTTGGGGTTTACACCTTATGTAATGATCGAATTGATGCGCATAGGCCTTGATAATAGCGACTAATCGCTTTGGAACTACTGGTTCGGGATCAACTGCTGATGAAAGGTTAACAACTGGAACTTCAATTATATCCGCTGGTGTATCTGCCTCTGGTACTATATTTTTAGAGGACTTGTAACTAAATCTAAATATCGATCTTAAGGGAAGGATGCTGCTTTGCGAGATGCTGATGGTTAATCTTATGCTAGCTAAGGAGCTGGAACAGGGTCTATACCTTTTCTAAATGGGTAACCCGAAACACCGGGCTCCAGTTCTCATATTGGTTATGGAACAAGCTATTGAACAAGGAGGTCTAAGCGGATATTTTATCTCCACTGATGCCACCTCGTATGGTACTGTCTTTCTCGCTGCGTGCTTAGATGCTGGTTCAGCCTGAAGCAGATGCGGGTCCTGATGAGCCTGTGAATTGAGCGCAAGGGGGGATTCTGTTTCTCCAGATGAGGATTCTTCTCCAAGCGAAGATTTGACAGCTCGTATAGATCTATTGCTGCTTTCTCCGCTTAAACTGCTGCTTGAACGGAAAGCTCGGTCAGCAAACCTCGGCCAATCGTCCACTTCAGAGTTTCCCCGTGCCCGACCAGTTAAACGGCTAGCTAGTTTCCCCGCCCGGCTGCTACCTATATCTATATACCGAATGTATTGGTTATAGGTAAGCTACTGGGTCAACCGTTATTGGTGCTGGTTATCAAATTGGTGGTGCTTGCTTCGCGTATAATGCTGCTTGCTCCTTTGCCTCTGGTCTCGTCTACCAATTGTCCCAGAACAAATGATATAACCGGAAGTTGTCCCATCAAAGTAAAGTGGTCCACCCGAACCATATGCTCTTGAAACTGGGCGACCCGAACCATACCTTAAGCTCTTTAAACTGGGCTACCTCGTGCCGCTACTCCCGCTAGCTGTTAGGCTGGTAATCATCCATTGCTTCACGCTAACTAATGCTTCTATCGCTAGCTGCTCCCACCAATAGCTATTTTCGAGAGCTATCTAACCTTCCAAGCAACCTTACCTGCCTACCTTGACTGATTCAACTGACCGAACCAAGCCATCGAACCAAGCAATCTCACCATCGCTATATGTTAGCAAATCATTCCTTTCTTAGAGTATACCTCCATTCCTGATTTCTTTTTCATTTATTCCAGTCATGAATTACATATATAATAGCAGCCACTTATTTCCTCGGCTGCTAAAGCGTAATGAGGGCAGAAATGCATAATTACATATATAATTAATGAATGCATAATTACATATATAATAGCAGCGAAGAATGGGTTAAAGTTGGCCACATGAAGAAACTTCCTTTGTAACCGAATAGAATGAGTAAGCAGAGGGTGTTGCATAACCGGGTTGTCAAGCATGAGGGGAATCAATACTATCTCCAATTCTCCGTGACCTACGGATACAGAAGAACAAATATGGCACAATCGGTTTATTCCACTAGAGCTATTTCACTCTTTGAAACTCCTTTAGCCCAAACCCCTTATTTGTCACATTAGCTATGGCCCATGAGAAATAAAGCGGATTATAGCATTTGAATCGATGAAACTCCAGCTTGAACATCATGGCTAAGAATGGAGAAATACCTTGAAAAGTAGGTTGATCCCGCTTTCTCACAAATTGAACCATGCAAAGTAATTTAGCAAGCTCCTTGGATTTGTTTCTCCCGGGTCTAAGTTGTTCTGGGTTCAGTGCACTATATCGCCATATCACAATTGGTCAAGATTGACTCTAGATCGATTGGCCGGACCGAGACAACCTGATGAATTGAAGAGTAGTGATCCGGCCCCGAACTTCTTTAATGTAGACCTATACATCTGAAAACCGATAGCGGATCTGGATATTTGAATATGTCACCGCTGTCCGGGCCCTACTTTTCTATCTTGGTAACTAACAACAACCCCGGTGAAATCACTTCGAAGGTGGTCGAATTTACGCTGCTCCGGCACCTCTTGATCTCGCACCTTCCAGCAAAGGCTAGGTCTTCGAGATTTATTTCCCTAAAGAGAAAGACTAATAGGGAGGGAATAGCTGGTGTAGTGGGATTTCTGGGATTGGCATGGAAAAGCTACAAAAAAACTGCTCCCGCTTCCGAACAAAGAGAGGGAGGGGAGTGATCCCTGCAGAGCAGTGTGAGTGTATCCCTTGAGCATAGTGAAGGGAAGGTTCTCCCTTTCCTTTGCATAGCGAAGATAGGGTTCTCCTTACCCGGCTCACTGACCTGACCGGGTGAAAATGAGAAGGGTGAAACGCGTAGCTCAGGACTGACCGGGTGAAAATGAGAAGGGTTGGGATAACCAACGCAGAGCTCAGGTAAGGTCATCATATTCTTCCCTCAAATCTAGCTCTTCTAGGGTCTTTAGACACCAAAGGGAGAGGGGAAGAAGGGGTTATCACTTACGCTAGAAGGGGCGGGTCCTGAAAGGCCATTTATTCCCTCAAAAGCAGAGCTGATTGGTCCTGGTCCTGAGAGGGGCGGGTCCTGAAAGGGATTTTTCGCTAGCTCTGCTCTGCCCCTTCCTTCCGACCGAAGGGAGGTACTACCATTATATATGATGCTTTGGTTATCGGTATACTATTCCCCTTCCTTCAGTTACCAGGACCTGTAGGACCTTACTGCGCCTTATCTCCTTGGCCGCTAGAATCTTACTGCTCGGTAAGCAATGGTAACCTAAGCATAGTCTCGGTCCGACCGGTATATGCATAGCTCAGTCACCGTACATATGCTCAGTGCATAGCTCGGTATAAGCATAGCAAAGTGGTCCTGATCAACTATTCCTTATCTAACTTACTGACAGATACCCTAACGAACAGCCTTCGAGAATCCTGCCTGCCTTTCTTTGTGCTTGAACTCATGTGCCTGGATGGCTTGGCTTTATGGCTGCTTACTATGGTAGTAGCTGTGCTGGTCTGGCTAGACAATATCTGTGGCTGGATCTGGGTCTCGTGAAAGGGCTGGACCTGGAACTGGATATGCTTATGCGAGCTATGGCTCTAGAAATGGAAGAGATGCTTATGGGACTGGCTAAGCAACTGCAGAACCAAAGCAAAACATCCTAATAGCTAGCCTTGCTCCTGTTACCGAGGCCATAGAGATCCATTAAGCCCAGCGCTATATACGTAGGAGGACTCCTTTTCAATCGAGTAGCTCACATGACGCCGGAAAGCAACGGGCGAAGATGCTTTCCAAGGGATGAACCCAGCAAGAAAGCATTATCTATATATGGCAGGCATAGGATGATAGAATAAACGTAAATAGAGGGACTCATTTGAAACAACCAATTGAAGAATTTCTTAATTAAGACAGCACCCTATTTTATTTGCACAACCCCAGCTTTAGAAGTGCTTTCAGAATCCAACTACTTCAACGCATACATCCCTTCATGCTTTTAGGGAGGACCATGCCTACTTGATTTGAGATGGGAGTGAGCACTTTGAGCATTGCTATGAACTTTATACTACAGGAAGGATTACTTCAGTGCGACGCGACGACCTACTGCTACCAACTACCTAGCGTCTTAACAAACCTTTATAGAATGGCGAATGGCTTGCTTGGCTCCATGACCTGATGAACTTTGTGATCTTACCGGCTTGGCTTGGGCACTTAGAACATTCGTAGTCACTTTATAAGCCTACTTTATGAATGAATGTTGGACAGCTACGTTGTGGGATCCTCGGGACTGCCTTCTTTTATGGAAGCCAGACTACTTAGATTTGATCGGTTGGGGTCGGCACTTAGAGCATTGCTATTTATCTTTCTATGCCTACTTGCATTAATGGAAGGTGGTTTTACAGAGCTACCCACAGGGAGGGGATCATGGCGTGGCAATTGCCCTTTGGATTACATACTGCCAGCCAGAACCCTGATCTTGGATGGATGGGAAGAAGGAATCACCTTAAATGCATTAAATCAACGATTTGATTAAAGACAAACTCGAGGACCCCGGATGAAAATATATCATTTGATCCTAGAAAACGCAACGAAGGCTTCGCTCTTTACTTTTTGATCTTTTGATTAGACCGAACACCTTAAATCTGCCTGTTTGGCCTGTTAACGATTTTATTATTCACTTTACTTTTGCTTTTCTTACCTGCCTGGAACCACCACTTTGATTGCTGCCACAAACCCGCCCGATTTGACCCATTTTTTTTCCCCTGCCCTCCCAATAGAAACTTCATGAATAAATGGAATTCTTACTTAATAAGAAAATCCCTTTTCTTTTCCCGATGGGGG
>Ga0316213_1000113_pt1 | contig 11676 bp, 8 predicted proteins | sample NRE2metagenome_FD_207798 | JGI IMG/M metagenome (GOLD analysis project Ga0316213, IMG submission 207798) | Spruce roots microbial communities from Maridalen valley, Oslo, Norway - NRE2 | ecosystem: Host-associated > Plants > Roots > Unclassified | place: Norway: Oslo | collected 2017-09-14
GGTCGAGCGAGATAGGGTTTGACAGACAGACCCCTTTCAGTTAGAACAACCCCTATACACAGACAGACCTTTCTTTTGACCCAGCAGAACTTAGAGCTAATGACCTTTTCGCTTTAGGTGAGTGCAAAAGGAAAGAAAGTATTTGACAGGCAGACCTTTTAGATGGAAGGAAGTTCAGGCCTATCCATTTACTTAAGGTCCCATATACCCTGATTTTAGGAAGGGCCAGATTGAGCCTACAGGAAGACCTTTCTGTTTGACAGCTACCACTTGTGCGTTGAGGCTGCTTCTTATTTACGAACCAACCTTCTTATTGGATCTTCTTTCTAACAATGGCTGTTTGCCCAACGTGAAAAGGTTTATACATACATACAGAAAGTTTTGTCTATCCAGAAACCTACCCGGAAAGTGACAAATCTTACACTTCACCCTTACTAACAACTTTGTGCCAGCCCCCCCACCTGATCCCTTTTTCAGATGGGGTTCTTCCAACGAAGCCGCCGAACCAGCTAGTTATTTGAGGGGAAGAAATAAATGAAGAGGGCAACTTGGAATTTAGGAACTACAACCAGACCCCCGATCTTGTTGGATGGAAGGAAGGATGGGCTTGCTTTAGTGGGTGGGCATATAACATTGCTGTCACCTCCTTACTTTTGGTCAGCCTACTTGATCAATGAAGGGGATGCCTTTGCTTGGGTAGCACCAGTCATTGGATCGCGTGGAAACTGCCGGCCGGATAGACTCTAAACAGCCAGAACTTATTAGATTTCTTGGGGGTCCTTAGAACATTCGTATGAACTTTAGATCCCTTATTTGCCTTTACTTCATGTGCATGCTATCAACCTGCGTGGGCATATTCAACCTTTAGAGAATACATAGAACGGAGGGAGGATCCATTACTTTAACTTAGACCATTCATTGTTCACGAGCGTTCAAGAGCACTTGATTAATGAATCTTACTTGGTGGGTACCCCTATGACTATTGATACCTTTTTCCTACTTCCCACTTTACTTTTCATAATTACCATACTTACTTATCCCTTAACACTTCCCTCATTAATTGTAGGTACCACTAGACTTCTCTTGTCGGGACGGGATTAACAACCCGGCCAGCCTCATACGATTGATTAATTAAAACAGCCAGCCAGTATTGCCAAGATATGGATGATGCCCACTTGCTCATGTTAGTGCCTTGCCTGTAACCACCTGTTCTACCAGAACTTTCACTTACTGCCTCCCTAGTTGATGGAGAGCCTCCCATTGCTGAAGCCAGGAATAGGAGCCAGAAGATAAGAAGTATGCTATGAACTCGTTACCCTACTACCCCCCTCTTCCCTTATTCATTATTATGGGTAGTCCCGTGTATGAACTATTGGTGGTACGGCTGAGCCTTCCTTGCCGATTAGACTCTGAATCTATTAAAACCTACTGCAAAGACATAGACCTTCCCACCTGAAGACCTAGCACATGCCTTCTACCTATACCACTTGAATTCATCGCTTACTGGCTACTGCACTATACCTTATCGGAACGGGATTCAACCGGCCAACCTTACCCTTATCTTACTGCCTTCACCCAACAACAACGGAGTGCTGCCCAACCTCTCGCTGAAGCCTGGAATCAGATCAGTAGGGTACGGCATCTATGTATGAACCCTTTACTTACTACGACCATGCTATTCACCTGGTTCTATCCTTTACTTACTACTGCCTTCACCCTAGGATATGGATGGAGTGATGCCCTAACTCATTGATGAAGAATAAGGCACTCCGTGAAAAGTCCGGTAAGATGGATTCCAGGTGTCCGATATATTCAAAATATGAAAGATTTAGTAACAAAAACTTAGCTGTGTGGCGTGAAAAGTTAAAAAAGAGGGGCGTATGGCTCATCTGGGTTGATAATTTGCGTTTTGAAGTAGGGCTTTAGCTGATTTCCTGCATGTCAGGTGATTCCTTCCATTAATCCCATCCATCCAGCCACCCCGCCATGTCATCTAGGCCATGTCATCTAGCAATCGTGTATGGGTAGCAAGGGAAGCTAGCTACGAAAGGTCCTCCCTCGGCTAATCGATCATCCAGCCGCGCCGCCGTGTCTAATAAGTTCTGGAGTTTCTAATTCCTGACTCGTCTCAGCAGGGCTCCTCAGTAGTAACATGGTACCAAATATAAGAGCTCGTGCTGTATCCCCGACTACAGGCTGAATAGGTTCTAAGTAAGGATTGAGTAAGGCCTATAGGTGTAGGTGAGTAAAGAAGGGCGGTAAGCAGGGACTAAAAAAGAAAAGGCTCCTCAGCGGGATAGGTAATAGCGGTACCCAGAAGGGAGATGTATGTGGTACCCGGAAGAGTTCATAATAAGGCAAGTCAGTAAGTAAAGTTTGTTAGACCGGTGGATGCTCGTAAGTAAAGTCTTATGCTCCGTACCTCCCTACTAAGAGTCATAAAGGCAAGTGTTTTTTATCAAAGGCATATCCTGGCTGTCTGGCTTGGGCATAATATCCTATCAATGTAAGAAGCCCGTCCATCCAACGAGGTTGCTCTGATGGACCATAATCCACCAAGTCATCCGGCAGTTAAACAATATCAAATAAAAGTAAACTCTCTCTCTCGGCTAATTGACCCATCTATCTATTAATTGACCCATCTATCTATCCGGTGGCTTCTAATAATCGAAGGTCATGCATGGGTTGAGCAGCACTCCCTCCCTCGTCCTAGGGTAGCAGTAGCAAGTGAAAGGTCTGGTAGAACAGGTGGATAACTATGAGGTTCCAGGCATTAAAAGAAAGGGGTAGGTCTCCTAAATTAGATAATCCAAGGCTCGGCCGAACCAGAATCTAATAGGTGGTACCTGGAATCCTAATGTCTAGGGTAAATAGGTTGTATGGAAAATAAAAGTCTAAATAGAAGACGGGTAAGAGATTGATCCACTCATTCCTGAGAAGATATAAGGGGTTGTTCATAGCATTCCCTCCTAACTAAGGGCTTCATTCATCCAAGTGTTCTAAGGCTAACATGTTTAGCTCTGAAGTCTGAAGGTAGATAGGGTGTATGCACTTTAGAAGATCTTTCACTTTTGGAAAGAAAAGAATGCTATTTCGAACCTCAGTCTTTGAGGGGAGGGAGATCACTTACTTATGTAAGAGCCGCCATTTAAAGACATCTTGGGTGCCGCATTATTGATTATAATGCTGTGTCATTTTCTTAATGAGAATCGAATTGTCTTAATTATCATTATAATAAAGGGAGCTAGTTCGTCTCAAACCATTGATTGATCGTTCCACCCACTCTCTAACGAGCATCAATGATCTTTCTTTCTCAAATCGAATTCTCTTTTGCATACATACATGTATGAACTGTGATTGGAAGCAAGCCAAGGAAGTTCCATTCCTCGTTCTTCCTTCCCATCCGCTTGTTCGTTCGATGTCGCTTGCTTGTTTATAGAAGTTTGTAAGTGGTTTCCGCTCGCTAATAAATATATAGCACCTCGTAGCTTGCTTATAGATAGCAAGTGATTATAGGCTAGGCGTGACGGCTGCCTATGCTCATTGATTCATTGGGAAGAGTGTGACTTATGCTCCGTCAAGTCAGTCAAGCTAGGTAGGCGACCCTGCGCTCGCACCGGGGAGAGTGAGCGCTATCGATACTGCACTCGAGAAAGGCTGGCTTGCTTAGCTATAGATGCACCGACGGAATCCGATTGGGAGAGCCTTTTCACTTGACTTTCATTGGGTGGGAGCGTGCCGGTGGAACGTATGATATGGAGCATGCTGATGATCGAGGTGGAGATCAGCGGGGTTTGGGGGGGACTACTATTTCCAGGAGCGGAGAGACCTTTTTTTGTGGAAGGAAAGAGATAAGAGTGGGGGAAGAATGGACTTGGAAAGGAGGGAGAGCAAGAATCGATCGAAGTAAACGACTCCGAACCTCTCAGTCTCCTATCACTAGGCTCCCAACATGAATTCGACCTTTTCATCTCGCTTCATCACAGCCATTATTTATCTCTTAGGGGGGACCTCTTGATTGACTCACTCCTCGACCTGCTCTCCTTACTGACTGGCTTCAAAATGAATGAGAAAATAGATAAATAGATTATCTTATATACGATTCATAATGGTAACAACAAGATATTACAATCACTCACTCTAAGAAAAGAATAATCACTCACTCGGAAGAATTTGATAAATAATGGCCTCTCTCTAAAAAAGGTAAGGTGCTCTTTTATGGCGCTGATTTTGCTGACTTGGAACAGCTAATGCAAGGGCAAACAGCCTTGGATTTTGCTGGGTTAAAACATCTGTTTGTGCATGCTTATCCTCAAAGACTTTATCAACATGACTGTTCATCTTCTGCCATAGGAAAAAGAACCTTGTACAGCATCAAGCATATGCAGCAAATTGGGTTTGAAGCTTGACTGCTTCTCTTCATAGCTGTGGACGTCACTGTCATACATTACATTAGCACAGGGATTCCTACCAATAAGTTTGACAAGTATTCCTATTTTCCTCTGCTGGCTCTTCATACGCATGGCCCATTGCCCTCAAGGCCTTATTTTCTCCACATCTTTTTGCGCCGTAAACTAGAAGCACAAATGGGCATAGGAGATGTAAGACTTATCCCATTAGTTCCAATCTCCTACTGCATAGAGCTGTGATACACATTATATCGATCCTTCCAATTCTGGGCTGTATGAGTGTTGCTAAGGCATGTGCATAAATCATACTTCACATCTACTCCTGCCTGCATTTTTGGTGGTAACAGGTCTGAAAGAGAAACCGAAGAAGACATTTGGGATGACAGACTTAGGTCTGCTACATTTCTTTCTTGACATCCTTGTTATGCAATTGGATAATGGTATCTTCATTTCTAAACCTAAGTATGCATTGGTTCCTTTAATAGATTCAAGATGGAAGATTGTAGGTCTTTTTCTACTCCGTTTCAGTCGAGTGTGAAGCTTACTAAGGAATGTTATTTTCCGAATGTCGATGCTACTATGTACAGGCAACTTGTTGGTAGTATTATTTACTTGACTCATAGTAGACCTGACATTGTCTTTGTTGTTAGTTTTCTCTCCAGGTTCATGCAGGATCCAAAGGAGAGCCATTTGAAGGTTGCAAAGCGAATTGTTCGATATATCAAGGGTACATATCACCTAGGTATTAAATATTACAGCAAGCACTTTAAATCGTTAGTCGGATATACAGATTCTGATTGGCCAGTAGATGGAGATGACAGGAAAGAAACTTCTAGCTATGTAAGAAACTTAAGGTTGTTTCCTTGTCAACTACTGAAGTTGATTACAAAGGCACAATGAATGATGGCACTGAGGCAGTGTGGATTCGCACCTTGATGGGTGAGCTCGGATTTCCTATTATGTAATCGACTGTAGTTTATTGTGACAATAAAAGTGAAATACAAGTTGCTACTAACCCTATTTTGAACAGTAAGATGAAGCATGTGGAGCTTCATGCACACTTTATTAGACGATTGATCCAGGAGAATGTGGTGTCTCCTGTCTACTGCAGAACAGAGGATCAGATTGCTGACATTTTTGCCGTTGATTGAAGTGAAATTTGTGAAACTCCAGTGGTTGCTTGGGCTTCAATAAACTATCATTACATGGGGGCGGGGGCTTTCAAAAACCTCTCGGCCACACCAACTAGTGAGGGTAATTGCCAAGCAAGAGAGAGACGATCGGTTGGTTGTATCAGTAAGGAAGGTAAGGTCCAACCAATAAGAACAAAACAGTCAGTGATGGCCTTGTCACCGGAGCATCTTTCCATCTCGTTAGGCGCGCTCGATTGATTTCAGAAGAATCATGTCATTTCAGAAGACTCATGCCCCCCGTCTATCTCTGTCTGATAGAAATAGGTGGGTAACGTTTGATGCTTCGGGCAAAACAGCTTTTCCTGAACCTGTTTCTCTGCCAATCTAAAGAAAGCCTCTCTCCGAAGTCCTTTCAGGCTACAAACACTAAGGACCTCTTGCTCTTGCTTCACTAGTGTCTTATTTGGGGAACTAGACAGTTTCCATAGGTTTTTTGAATGAAGTACGCAGGTAAATGGGGAACTGCTGGAAAGATCCTTGATTTATGGGCGCTAACAAGAGAATGACAAATTCGATCAATAAGCCAATGATGTGCGGGATCCAAAGCGTGGGAGGTGGGCGAAGCTACGATACGATGAGGCTCCAACAAAGGCAGTACCAGCTGCTTACACTGGGGCCTAAGTAACCAACCACCTAACACATCTCTATGGTCCCCCATACCCATACAGATATTCACTAGGACGTAGCTACTAATGAATGTGATATTCTCTTTATTAAGCCTTGTGAGAATACCTAACTCCCACCTCGCACCCAACTTGTCACACTATTTAACATACTATCCTTTATGCAATTTTGAATTAGCGGCCATCATTACCTAGTTAGTGCGAGTCCACAAGAAGAAAGAAAGACGATTTCCATTCGTCTATTTCGGGGTTTGCATGACACATTTTCCGGGATACCGAGCGTCGTACTACTGTTCAGGCTTCACTGCGCAATAGTATCGTTAGGAAGTTCGAGTCAACTTCTGGCTCACACACGGCCAACAAATTGACAGGCATTAATTCAGGGAGGTACACGTGATCTGAAGCGGATCTCCTCTGGGGCGCTCGCGTTAGCTTATCTCTTTGGTATATGGGTAGCACTGATTTCGAGGTCGGGGCTTACTATTAAATGTGACTATCGACGAGTTGTCTTCATGCAGTGGTTTCTGTGCAGCTTGAGTTTGTCGTTTAGATAAGGCAAGGGGGGATATCGGTCGTGGCTTTCACTCTTGAATTGGACCTGGACTTGATAGGGATTAGGGCGATTTTGACCATTGACGTGCTTTCGTTTGGACTCATGCGACTGATCTTTAGTGGATTTCTGATCGTTTTATCGGGCTGGTCGGAACACTCTCGTCGGAACAATGGCTTATGTAGGAACATCACTTCTAGGAACACGTACAGATGCAAGAACTCCACTTGTAGTAACTACATGGAATATCGGAACAGCACTAGGATAAACGCTCTTAAATGCTTACCGGTCGGAACATAAAAAACTAGGAACATTTCTGGGAACAATGACAAATGTACGTATGAAAGTAGGAACACTGGCTAATGCTGGAACAAGAACCAGTGGGAACACCCCATATATGGGAACATCAGGCTATTTCGGAACGCCTGTAGGAACACCAACTTCTAGGAACTAAGCTACACTTTGAAACAATAGCTAATGTTGTAACATCATAACTAGGAGCTACAGGAGATATTGTAACAATAGCTTTAACCTTAGCAGACGAAAAGGGAACATATGCAGCTGCTGGAACAAGGAGGGATGCTTACTAAGATGCTAGCTCAACTTACTTTGATGCCTCCACTCTAGCTACTGGTGGATTTGGATCAATAAGGTCCACTGGTTCAGCAGGATCTAGGGGCTACGGTATCCCTATATGTTAAGTATATGAAGCCCCGTTCCGAGCCTTACCACTTCTTCACTTGTTATCTCCCAGCTTCTTACTTCTTGATCGAAAGGAGCGCCCACTACTGCTACTGTAACATGCGCTATCGATTGGTTAGATATCAATTCGATCAACAGGTGCTGCTCCCATATCTTTCTCTGCTACTGTAGGCTGTGCTGCGGAATCTTTTTTATCAGAACTAGAATCCGAACCGAGAAGAATGCCCGCCTAAAGCGCATCAACTCACGTTTGGCCAGCTAACAATATTCCATTCTGGTACATCAATGAGGGTCTATGCCAACCGAGCCACCTGTCCAAAGCCTGTATCTCCACCCGATCGAGATTCCATTGTAGATTGAGAGCCATAAGTAGCCAGAGCGAAGCCCGTGGATCGAAAGCCATATCCTGTGGCGGAAATACCAGCTTCCATGCTTGTTTGAGAGCTACCACTTCGCTCAGTCCCAGTCGATCCAGCACCAAAGGGTCAAAACCGGGATATTACAAGTACGATGGTTGGATGACACTAAAAAAGAAGACCAGGAAGGGGAGCAAGGTCACATTCCAATATAGCCACATAATTCTGGTGTAGCTACTTATTATTGAATCCTATATAATATAGTAGGGGAGGGGAAGGTTAACAAGGTCGTCCGAAAAGGATCGAAGGAAAAGGTTGTGGAAGGTGCGCCAGGTTCAGGGTAGTTCCTAGGAAATGGTTTCCCTCCTACCCCGCCGCCGCCCGAATCCAACTTGGCAGGCAGTTCCTGGGGCCAGAATGAGGAGGAGGTAGGTATTTGACTTTATCACTTCAAAGAAGATCTACTGTAATTAGTGACCAGTAGTATCATAGTCTAATCACACTTGTTCTATGTTCTAGCTTATGTAAACTGTTACTTACTGTTATATTTATATCATTTCCAGAACTAGTGAAGCACACATCTTACTTGTTTTATTACGGATAATACATAAGCTCAGTACTAGTGAAATCAGAGCTATTACTAACATGTTATGGATAGTAGATCAATGGGATCCATACTACCTATATGAATAGAGTTGCTTAAGCTCTATAGTACCACTTTGATTCCCATTCTAGTAACACATTAGCTAAGCTGTAACCTATCTTTATTGGTTTTGCTCATCTACTACCTCTTTCATTGCACTCAGTGTGTGTGATTCTCATATTCACTCTGCTTAGATTGATAGAGATATACACCTGTATCTTAATCAATGGGCTTGTAGTATTATCCATAATGAATACATCTGGATCAATAGGAGGTTTTGTAATAACAAAGGCTTTACAAACAAGTGAGTGAGATGAATTAAAGTGCAACATGATAGAGAAATACATGATAATAATAGTAATAACATACAACTAAGCTTTGAGTTCTAGAAACAAGAGGCATGCACGGAGTAATCCACCAATTAGGGGTAATATAGGTGGCGGCCTAAGTCACTTGACTGAATGGAGAGAGTCAATATTGAAGTGAATAAACAAAAGACCCATCATGTGTGCTGTGAGGAGTGCCAATTACTAGCTGCGTGCTATAGTTTGATTGTGTATATGATGTGATGTATTCCCTTAGTAATGTAAGATCTCTTATGGAAGATTCGAAGCCCTCTCCTTATCAGTCGAGCGTGCTTACGCACCCTCACTTTGAGCCCAAAGCAAATTTGATCCAACATCATAAGTGGAATCCCAACCTATGGATCCCTTTGAAGTGCTAGACTTTCTATGGAAGCAAGAAGGCCCTATTTATGATCCTGAAGAGAGTTTCTACCTAACACAAGAAGCAAGATGTTTGACTATGGATCCCCTTCAAGTATTCAACCTCCTTAAGTATTCCTCCGGCTAATAAGCAGTATCCCTCTGGCTCTCCCTTTAGACCAGACCTTCTTCGAAGGAACTCGATTGGCCTTTCCCAGCCAGCCAGATAGAGCCCACTAGACCAGACAGAAGAGCCCTTACCTTGGCCTTTCAGGCTTGATAAAGGAATAAGAGTCAGTCCGGCCTGACCTGAACTCACTTACTGGGGAGGGGAACGAACGAGAACTCACTCCCCTATACCTATGGTTTTCAGTTTGCTACGCCTTAAAAGAAAAGTGACTCATTTGGTAGGGGGGCTCTGGCCCCTCAAAGGCTTACTTCCTCAATATGTTACGCCTTACCTGGGGGGGGAACGGATGGCATTTATTATATTACGCTGCACCCCATCTTACGAAGCACTCTGCCCGCCCCTCGAGCTAGCTTGCTAGACCTGCCACTCACTCTGCCTGCCTCTCGAGCTAGAGCGATAGCGATTCCCTAAAGAGAAAGATAAGTAGTAGTAGACGACGACGATGTATCCCCGGATGGCAAGCGGCATAGTTAACCGGGATGGAAGCATCAGTAGTAGAGGCTACCGCCCCCTACCTTTGAGGGGAAGAAAGTGTACAAAGGATGAAAGCAAGTCTAGGGATGGTAGAGAACTACTAGGGATTCTATGTGGTCTCTATCTCTCAATGGGTGATACCGTTGCTAATGGCATTTTGTAGCAGATATCGAGATCCAGGAATTGACAGATGATTCAGTTTCAGCAAATGTATAACGAGCATATCGAGTGGGGAGGCGGCCTAAATGAGGCATGACGACACTTGGTGGGAATTGGTGCATTTCTGTCCTCTATTCAGGTAGATGTAGAGTACTGGTGACTTGGAAGTAGGAGTAACGAGCAAAGATCTACCAGGGTATTCCGGGCTATGGACCAAAGGGGTATTCCGGGCTACAAGAGTCATAGTTCCTTTCTGTCGAGTGATTACGTGGTCGGTAAGAGAGTGTGTGCTATAAAGGCCCAAGGGTATCACAAAGTGTTAGTTGTGCTCAATATGGATAAGCAGGAGATCTCGTTGCGAAGGGATCTGTGCTAGTTGCTTTTGATTCGGGTTTTAAGCGTTAATAAGTAGTGTATTACCCTTTGTATAAAGCTAATATATATAATAAAACTAGAAGTATATAGAGATCCCTCATAGCAAGGATAACTTGTTGGGAGAGGTGTTTATCTTAATAAGATAGATACTTAGATCTTTATATAAGTTCTAGTCTCCTTATATTAGGGTTAGAATCTATATTAGTTCTATACTTATACTATAATAATACTCTACTTTATATCTTATACTATATCAGTACTTATACCTTAATGGATCTTAAAGCTTAAGCATTATAACTCACAAGATTGAGTGGACACCCAAACCTGGAGAAACTCTTTTCCTCCGAGTTGCAGGTGCAAATGAGAAACTTTCCACCCCTCCTCAACCAAGTGATATTCTGGCCAAGCGTCATGTTACCCCTAAGACTACATAAACAGCCCCTGAGTTACCTCCACCTTTTGATATCAGACACAATCTGAGTAAACTCAAAATCCCCATGCCCCTCTCTGAAATTGTCAAAATTCCTGCTCACAGAAAGGAGGTGTCCGAATTTCTAGGTGTAAAAGAGAAGCCTCAAGCCCAACCTGTTAGGGATTCCGCTTTTCAAAACAGAAATGCAAGACATGACATGATGGTCATGTGCGATTAAGCACTGTTACAAGTTTACCTTATTAATCTCCAAGATTATGCCCCAAATATTGTGTTGGGAAACCTACCAGAAGGTAACGATCAACTTACTCCTCCCTTTTCAATCACTCTAGAGCTCCAAAACTTCCACCTCCATAACTGCTTGTATGACTCTGGGGCCTCCCATTCATAGGCAACTTTTGTTGCTTGCCATCTAGGTTACATAACAAGAAATAATTAACCCATTTATATCATCAATGATGAAAGGGCCAAGCCACAAAATGTAAAATTTCCCATGCTTGTCGGGCCTCTCATATCTTTTGTTTCAAAGAAGAACCAGATCACCCTGTTTCAAATATCACGGCCTGGCCTTTTCCCAGCCCGAAAGAAATCCGAATAGGTCTTCTTGCTTTCTCTCGATCGCTCTCGAAATTGAAATCTTGATCGCTCTGCTTCGTCGAGAGAGATAATATAGGGTTGGTACGAAGAGAGAGAAGTTCTAGTTTATTCAATTATTACAGTGTTATGCACTATCTCGTTAGGAAGAGCATCTATAACTTATCCTCATTTCCACTAGGTGGGTAATCCGCAGATTTGGTATACAGATTCGATAAGGGAAGTTTTTTTATGGCCCTACGATTGCTACTACCGATTTCTTGGAATCTCCGGC
>Ga0316213_1000114_pt1 | contig 11574 bp, 12 predicted proteins | sample NRE2metagenome_FD_207798 | JGI IMG/M metagenome (GOLD analysis project Ga0316213, IMG submission 207798) | Spruce roots microbial communities from Maridalen valley, Oslo, Norway - NRE2 | ecosystem: Host-associated > Plants > Roots > Unclassified | place: Norway: Oslo | collected 2017-09-14
CACATGTGGTTGGATTTTGGTTATATTATATGGACTTTCGATATATGGCATGGTTTAATAACATTTAAATATCAAGGGGGGGCTCGGTGTTGGCAAGGTTGAGGGCTAAGCCCTTGACCACCCCCCTTTTTCCCAACCATGGGGTCATGGTGGCCTTATTCTAAGGTCTTGGGTTAAGTTCCCATAGCCCCAAATTACATCTTTTAACCACTTCTAACCATTTTTCACCATTTTAACCATCTTTGACGAAACTTCAACTACTGATATCTTCGTCATCTGCAGGCCGTTTTTCCCGAAACGAACGTCACCGGAAAGCTGCCGACGAGCTCTTCCACTTTGTAAGCTTTACTTTGCATTTTGAATACTTTAACTCTATCGAATGTTGAGATGATCCACCTGGATCACACGAACTGTGCCTAACACCTGGCCGATTCTTTGTCATTGTGAAACAGTTACAACACGATCACTACCGGCTCCGTTTACAACTGGGCGGAGTCAAACAACTCGCCCCACCTCACCAAGACACTCGTACACGGATTCGTCACCAGGACTCTCCGTCGCAACCGTCTCCGCAACCACCTGTCGTGCGCCTCAGGCGTGTCCTCGACAACAGACTTCACGTCTCTTTGTTTCTGCATACTTCACAAATTCCGGTTCTGCCTCACACATGCCTCCAACAGACCCGTGTTTTCCAGACTTCCCCAAAACCAACCCAAGAGAAGTTCGCCCAACTCTGTCTAACGAATCCACCTCAAGGCAGCACAAGTCCTCCCAAGTGGAGCGACTTGGCTCCTTGAGGGACCTCGCCACTCTTCGTCTACCTCGGAATCGCATAGATCTTATTGCTCTTCTTGTCTTCGAATCTACCTTCCTTGGTTGTGCACACTTGTTCTCTTATAGGGACTGCAAAGGTCGCCATCGTGAATAGTCGCGTCCTTTGGGGGTGTTGCGCCCCTTCGCGAAGCCATGCGTCCAAACGAATCATCGCGCCCCTTCAAAAATACGAACTGCCGCGACCCTTCGCGGACCCAGGCGCCCAACCGAATCGTCGCGCCCCTTCGCAGACCCGGTCTCACAAACGAATCGTCGCGACCCTTCGCATACCCAGGCGCCTAACCGAATCGTCGCGCCCCTTCGCAAACCTGGTTGCACAAACGGATCGCCGTGCCCGTTCACAAACCCGGTCGCACAAACGAATCGTCGTGCCCCTTCGCAGACCCATGCGCTCGTCGACCGCCCTTCCCGTTGGGACCGGCCCGCCCAACCTTGGTGCGCCCCAATCTCCCGGTCGCTTCATAGTTGGGATAGCCCCTTGGCGCGCCGGCATGCCCGAGGCGCCCACTTGCCCAACTTGGTTGTCGGAGCAACCCCAAGTTTCATGTCCTTGAGGACTTGGGCGAGGGTCTCTGCGCCCATCTAGCCGAAGACCTTGCACAAACCAAAAAGGAAACACATAGACAAGGACGCCAATCCAAATCCAATTTCAAACCAAACACCTAAAACAAAGAAGCAAACCCACAAATCCACAAAAACGCCACCAGGCCTCCACCAAATTCACAATTTCTATGAGCTAAGAAGCCAACGTAGCCTAAACACGATAGGACTAGAAGGTTGAACCCAGAAAAGGAGGAATCCACGCCACCAACGAATAGATACTCGCCGTGACTATGACCCACGGGGCCAAAGTGACTGTAACCAATTTCCGACAAAGAGAGTATGAAATCTAGAAAACCCAATGCACTTAGGGAGTTTGGGAACCAGAGCTTCAACACACATAGGGCTCCCCAAAAAACAATATCCACCAAACTATAATGCCAAAGGAGCATGCAAAGAATGGCTATGTCTCTTACCAGGTGGTTGTTGGACAATTGAACCAGGGTCCCCTCTCCCCTGCTCTGCTTTTCCTTTCGTAGCTCCATTATCCCACCTCGGCAAATATATCTTCTAACGGGTGATTCAAGAGCTTGCCTCTTCACGATTTCAAGCATGTGAAGGGGATGCGTTGGTCTCCTCAATTTACTCACCTTGCTATGTGACTAAGGATAAGGGAGGTATGGCTTATGTTGAATTAATGTGGTGGTACATGCATGCGAGTGCATGGATATATGGTTAAGGAATGGTTTATTAACTTGAACTTTCATTTATCCTTGGCACCCCCATTTTTAAAACAATGGCCTCATTGGCGAGCAAGTCTGCTCGGGCGTTATGCTCCCTCAGTGTCTAGTAAAATGAAATCTTTTGAAAGAAACACACCTCCTTTCGAGGGCGATCGAGGATAGATGCTAGTTTATTATCAGCTGGGATATATTTCAAGGCCATTAGTTTGATGACTGTGCTTGAATCTCCTACGACGACCAGAGAATGTACCATGGAATCAATAGCAATGTGCAAACCCTATAGGCGGGCATATGCCTCGGCTTGGTTGTTGGTGGAATTCCCCAAACTCCGGGCATGAGTTATTTTATTTTTCCTCCAGGATCAATGACGATCCCCCTGCACCTGCCACCACCGACATTCAGACAAATCTCTTACACGATGTTTTGATCAAGTATTTAAATTTGCAATATGTACCTGCTATAAAGTTGCAAACCTTTTATAACTATAGGACTTCTAAAAGATAACATGCAATCCTATATTTTGGTACATACGCGCATATAAGGTATTGAATAAACGGGTAATTTCATTTATGTCGATTTCATAAACATCCAAAAAAACAAACAGAATTGAATTAACAATATATATTACAGGTTTCAAATCTCAGTTCTTAGATTTCAGCGATTAACAATATGGTGAGAGAAATCTTCCCGATCCATTGCATAAGATTTATTGAATCGACGTTTTCGGGGCCACAGTAGACGTCGATTCAATGAATCTTATGTGTTGGATCCGAAAGATTTCTCTCGCCAAGTTTCAAATCATTTACATTTCATAGAAAGTGCATTTAAGTGAACGCCGATACGCCAATATCACTTAACTTGAAACACATCGTAGTAAATTATCATTATATAAATTTGATTCAATTTCTATTATAGATTATAAATTAATATTATTTCATGTTAAAAATGCATTATCAAACAGATACATTGAGTATATCAATATGGAATTTAATAGTACGCCTGAAATATAAATCTTTGATTAGTTAGTATAGACTACTCTCATTATATAAATTTAATTCAATTTCCATTATAGGTTATAAATTAGTATTATTTGATATTAAAAATGCGTTATCAAACAAATGCATTCAGTATATCGATATGAAATTTAATAGTACGCCTAAAATATAAATCTTTGATTAGTTAGTATAGAGTTGTAGATATCTAAAAACTATGACAATTTGTTAGACTTGTATTAAAATACTAATATCTAAAACATAGAAGATCCGATTGTTATTTTTGTTGTAAGCTATGGTTGTACCTAATGTCTAACAAGGTCTTTAAAACATGTGGCCTAATGAAATACGCGAAAACAATGATACGACTTTTCGATCACTTTTGCCCTTTATTCGCAATGTTATTTTGCTAGACCTTTAAACATATAAATAATTAAAAATCTATATTTCAATCATTCATTCATTTGAGACACAATTTGTAATGAAAAATCACATTTTTATTGTTAAAAAGAAGATCATGATCATAGAAAATCATATTTTTAAATTGGAAAAAATATATAATAAACCTTTTTTGTTAATTTAATATAAAAAATATATATATTCATCATATTATTTGCATTCTCTTAAAAAAATCCGTATTAATTAAAAAATATTTATATATTTGTATTTAATATAATTAGTCCCCGCATGTCAAACTAGTCAAACTATATTGACTTTGTAATTATATTAAATATTTCTTATAATGTTTTCAAAAGTTTCATAATATTGATGTATTAAACTCAATATTTTGAAAAATAAAAAATATTTAATATTCATTAATTCTATTTTCTGATTGGTTGAAAACTATGAAGCGACAATTTATCCCTGCATGGATGTGAAATTGTGAGAAAGAAATTTAATTAAATTTTCTTTTCTTTTTTTAAATTTTAAATATTGCCATATGTCTTTAGCAATGGCCAATTGTCGTGTTATGGGATCCTCCGCACTACGTAGATCTCTTTTGGTGGGATCCTCTGTCCTGCGCATATCTCCTTTGTTTGTTTAATGTGCAGATTGCTTTTGTTTAATGTGTATTGAATTTATGACGAGTCGACATTGGACGTCAAATCTATTATCTACGTCCCTCCACCATTAAAGTTTCCGGCAGAGCTAAATTCCACAATCTTTAAAGACTGTGGAAGACACGTCTTGAACTTGGAGTATTTCTTCGTTAACAACATCGCCTTACAAACAAAATTGTAAAAAAGATTTGCATGCACATATGCAGTAAGTAAAGCTTCGAATTTACCTTGGACGGTTAGCGACGAGGCCGTATTCGCATTGCTTCGGACTCATCGAAGGGATCTCCGCAGAAACGACAACCAAACATATTCTTCGGATGCTTCTTCCTCCGATCAGGTGAACTCACATTCTCATTGCTCGGCTTGGAGTATTTTACAACATTTACCTGGGCTTTGGCCGCTTGAGAGTCACTTCCACTTGCATTTCCATTTAATTTTTCATTTGCGGTTTCTTTGAAGCCCTTCTTCTTCTTTTTCTCCTTTTTTCGCTTCTCTGCTTCGCTTCTTGCTAATTCTTTTCTCGGAATCGGATTCATCCAAATCTATGATATCTTTGGCTTTCGGGCTCCTTCCCTCGGCCCTGGCCTTGCGGTCACGGATGCCTTTGGTCCTGTTGTTGACTGCGACCATGCAAAAAGAGCCTCGAGTCCTCATTTTTCAGGAATATCACAACTCTTTCCTTCCAAATGCAAATGCAGCTCAAAGAACGCATAAAAATTTGCTCAAAGGACACATAAATTTTCCGTGCTCAGGCTATGCATGCGTTTCCTTGAAGTTCGTAGACACAAAACCCCAAGAGCAAAGCTAAATTTCGCAGTAAGAAACGCAACCGCGGAGGAGACTAAATGTTGAATCTCGGAAGCCCGATTAACAACTCCATCCCCGCAATGTGACTGCGTGCTTTACGATTTCTTTCTCTGTCTCTGTGCATTTTTTCCGCCTCCGAGAATTCTTTGTGCTTGGAGGGAAGCAGACGAGCCCGTCCCGGTGTCACCGACGTTACAACATAAAGCAAATTGATTACCAGAATTCGTTTGACACCGGTAGAGATCATATTGCTACAAATGCTGGAGATAAAGTTTTACAAAAACACCGTGTACTAAAGACAACCGAGAAATTTGTTGGATTTACAGTAATTTGATGGAGTTATAGTAGAAGAGAAGGAATAAAGTGGCTGTACCAATGACAATTGTCGTAGGATTGGACGCATCAATTCCTTCAGTAACTTCTTTAGCAACAGGGGCCAATCCAAACCCACTGGTACCAAGCCTTAACGTTACCAGAGAAAGAAGTCCCGTAATTTAATTAAAAACTGACAAAGAACAACAATAATTTCACTGTATAATTGTAAAGAGATTTGATAAACTTACATACGACCTAGAGGTTGAAGATTTCAAAAAACCCGCATAACACCAACCGGTCTTATCGCATAGGCTTCTCAAGGTCCTCTGCAACATCATCCACTCCACCCGCAACTCATTTCTCGCAGTAATGTTCAAAATGACATTGGGTCGGGTTGATTCCGAATAATTGCTCTTCCAGGGAGGGCTCCGGGACCTTTTATGTGCCTCGCGACTGTCTTCTCCATGATCTCTCTTGTACAAGATGGAATCTAGAAACTGTGCTTCCACCGCAATACTTGATATATTAGGTTAATAACAAATTGAACACCACTCAAAAGACACCAACAATTAATCAAGTCAAGGCGATTACAGGCGGTAAACATGCAAGGCCAACCCGTGGCAATCAATGGGTGAAAGAGAATGAAAGGGCGTAGTTCATGGTGCTAACAAAGAATGAACGGCATATGGCATTATCCATGTCTTGCGGGACAGTTTCCATCTCATGCAACGACCAACGAGTCTCGCAATGTTGTACATTTTGTGTATTTATGTGACAAATTTCAGTTGTTTAGTGATTTTTGCCTTCTTTCAATGACTTTGATATTAGTGTTTTTTTATGTTGTTGTTTTCTTATTATTTTGGCATGAAGACGTAATGCTTATCCACTTTTATATTTGCTTGGCTAGGTTTTTCTTATATGTCAATCCGAAGGAGGAAATGATCTAGCAGCACGGATTCCTCATGACCTCAAGCTCGTATTCCTTCCAACCCGACGGGGAATTTTCCACCAGGACCTCAAAATTTATGTTGACTCTCTATCGAGGCTTGCAGATTGCCTCAAACTCCACTGTTGGAAGCAATGACCCCACTTGTGCCTCCCAAGTGTTAAAGCAGGGTAGATGATAAGTGGGTATTCCTCTGTTGGAGTTTGAAGCAATGACCCCACTTGTGCCTCCAAGTGTGAAAGCGGGGCAGACGATGAGTGGGTATTCCTCTGTTTATTCAGGTAACAAACATATAAACCCTCTTTGTGTTATTCGAACGACATTGAACCGATGTCTTCCCATCCTATAAATTTTATTATAACGCATCACTGATATGTTATGCTCAACTTAAGAAATATTGTGAAGTTTATAATCTGTAGTTCGTATTGCAGTCCTTCGACGTTAATTATTATTTAGTTCGTATCACAATTGTTCTTTTGGTGTTGAAACATATTTAGATAAATAGAATTGTTGGGCAATCGTGCGTTACAATATTATTTACTTATCCAGTTCCATTAGTTTCTCATGTCTTTGGATACAATTTGGCCAATACAACGATTAAGTTATATGAAAAATTCAATACACATCCATTTCATTTTCCGTTGAATCTCTTCTTATTTGTTTATTTTTTATTTGAATTGTGATTAACCCTCACAAGGATCACCACTAGTTAATTAATCCCAGGTTTTTGTATTCGACTATGATCAAACTCTAGGATTTTGTATTCCGATGTATTAAGAACGTTTTGTGATTTATTTAATATTAAATAATTAGTTTAATGTATTAAAGTAAAGTAGTATATTAATTTAATATTTCTAATTCAAATTACATTTCCTTCCACTAAAAACAATGTAACCTGTAAAAAAAAAACCTTATATTTTATATTTTCTACTTTGTCAAAATTTAAATTTGTATAGACAGGTTAGAAAACTTCTAAATAATTCATCAACTATTTACCTTCAAGATTTTTTTTGCATAATTATTATTATTATATGTAAATATTAGTTAACCCAGGTAATAACAATCCAAACTAAATAGAGTCAAAACCAACCATTGAACAAGGTGTATCCCCATCAAATAATAACCATTTCCAACTTAGGAGAGAATGTGATGGTGATAATCCTAGAGTAGAGTCAACTCATGTATAAAACCATTATCAATACGAACTAATCACTTTTAACTTCTTGTAGATAAATAATATCTAACCCATTGAGCATGGTCCTACTCCACGAGACTATTCGTAATTCCAACTTAAAAAAAATAAAAAATTGTTCTCACTCTAATAAAATAATATTGAAAGTTACTATAAAAATAATAATTATAAGAGCATATCTTTCAAAACTGGCATCACTCTAGTTAAAGAGTGGCGACATAAGACTTACTTCTGCACACTATGCCAATTTCTATAAAAAAAAAATTGACAACGTTTCATAAAATAGTAATTGAAAATAAAGTTATCGGTTCGGTTATTTATGCCAATATATTATCATCATGACAAAACAACATAAACGTAATCCTAAGGCAGGGACTAGCTGCTTTGCAACTATTTCCCATGTTAAAATAAATGATAAACAATTAATTTCGATGTTTACTTGAAAAAATCACACAATAAACTACCTAAATTGATACAATCATTTGATATCAGCCCATGGATTGGAGAACGACCACTGGAATTAATCCATTTGACACAAAAATAAATGGAAAGAAAGCATTTCAACCATTGGAATCAAAACCCTAATCCAACGGAAGAAAATCGAGGCTCTCCTTTTGTGGTGGTCGGAGTTGAACCCTTTCCAACCCTTCCAAGGGGTTCAAATCCGTCTTAGAAGGGTAATTAGAAAAACACCCTTAAATATTTTTAAAACTTTGAAATCATTGATCATTTATGAAGGACAACAAGTATTATAAAATTTCAAAAGAAGGGTCTCGTTTTAAACAACCCATCCATCTCACTCCCAAGTCTTGGATGCCCAGCGAGCATTATACCTTTCATATTATACGAAGATGGAGGTGAATCATGAAAAATATTCATGATTCAACATCCATTACTTGCCTTTGGCGCCTAAAGACTGGAATCATCTCTATTCTTGTTGGCTCTCGTCCATTCCTTGATATGGTGTACCCTTCCACAACATAGAATCCATCACAAGGCTCATGCCTATATAATCCTATCACTGCATTGGCATATCCAACATTTTGGATGTCACTTGATATAGGCTTCCAAGAGAAGCCTGGACACCTTATCTTTACGAATCCCCACTCGAATTCATGTGTTATATGCATTTCTTTATTATCGTTGTCGATATGATAATTGGCATGGCATTTAATGTCCATACTTAATGTGTTCAGATCTGACACGTGACAGGATGCCATTTCCTTTGTTATCTTTTCCTCCTCCCTCGGCTTTGCAAAGGACCAAAACAATTAGTCACGGGTCACATGTGTAAACTGCAATGGCATCGAAAACTCAGTATCAAAATCCACTACAAATGCGTGATTCAGTGGCAATTTTGAAGAGAAACCAATAGACATCAACCAAACCCAAGGAAATGAGGTAATGTCTCTTTCTTCGCGATCACGTATTTTATCTCTCTCAAAGCATCTGACGCGTTGACAAATCTAACATGGCTATAGTATTGGTATCTAATATTTTATCATTATTTGGGAATATTCGTTGGCCTCTCGGCCGCTCAGTAAGGTTGCAAATGCAATGGCATTGAAAACTCATTAGCAAGATTCAGTGGAAATGTGTGGTTCAATGACAAATTTTGAAGAGAAAACAATAGATATCAACCAAACCCAAGGGAACGAGGTCATCTCTCGTTCTTCATGATCACATATTCCATCTCTCTAAAAGCATCTAACGTGTTGACAAATCTGACATGGTTATAGCATTGGTATCTAATATTTCATTGTTATTTGGGAACATTCGTTGGCCTCTTAACCACTTAGCATGCTGTTCACGACATCCCTATTATTGCAATAGAAACTCGGGGAAAAAACACATAATTACTACTCCAATGTAAATATCTCAACAATTAAGCGGTCTTGTATACGTTTTTTCCCCTGCTCATTATAAAGATAACGCATGGTATTTTTATTTGTTTTCACACAAAATTATATCAATGATTTTGTTTGGGACAATAAAACTCCATTGAGATTCACGATAACTTGTATGTTCTTGATCAAGTTTATGCATGAGCCTATGCAAAACGGACCTTGCGAGCATCACAAAACCTAAAAATGGAACTACAACAATGAGAATCGCGATTCCGTTCATTCAATTTTCTGCATCATCAATTCCTTACTCCTTTGATCATTCCCCTTTCTCCAATTTCATGTATCTTTATCCATAACATTCATTGTTTCCAGAAACACTGGCATCGATGTGACGATGCCTTAAGTGCCAAATATTTGAGAAAGCTCCTTAGATCTCTTTCCCCGTGCCTCGTTGCAAGCCGAAGAGCAATGCGAGGTATCATTTACAGCCTCGATGCTTGGGGCAATGTTTTTATGCCCGGGTGGGATTCTCAAGTAAGATATGGAGAAGGTAACATAATTCCATGGAAAACTTTAGTGGCTAAATTTCGCCCATGGGCTAATCTTGCATGCTTTTTTTCCAAGAAAAGATTCGCCGATATCCATTTTTTTTCCGAAGCGATTCGCCCAAATTCTATGGCATAAAGGTATTTTACTCTAAAAATCGCCAAATTTTTCTAGAAACTATAGAATATCCTTAGAAATATGAATATTTTTACAAAAGGATCCCCAAACATTTTATGGTTGGAATTTTAAGAATTAGTAAGATTCACCAAGGTTTCTACGCTTTAAGACAAGTATGGATCCCTAAAACTTTCCTTGCATCATTCATGTTATCCTTATGTCTATGCAATAGGGATTATGCTCTAACATCCACCATGTCACACATTTTTTGCATGGTTTGAAATGCAGAGTGAGCAATCAATGCCGTCAATAAGAGCCACATACTTGGCGGTCTTGATGAGAAATTTCCTTTAGCTTTGTGTTTATCTTGACCATAGGAATCTCCAATTTATGGATATCTTAGCCTACTTAATAAGCAATGGGTGCAATCATGCTAGATTTGCTTGTTCCTGGAGCCCTGTAAAGCAAGTGCTGCTCTCTTCATGGCTTTGCGGTGTTTTGATAAAATCACCCCCTTTCAACAAAGGCCTCAAGGTCTAGGACGATTTCTTCTTTTTCTAATGAGATATACAAGAAACACGACTCCCATGGTCAAACATGATTACGATATGCTCGAGATATGAATCTAAGTTGTAATGCTCACTCATCGCATGTATACATAGAACAAATCCTCCCCTATATGGGTGTGGCACAAAAAGGTTTGATCGCGGCATTGTGTCTAAAGCTTCACATTGTCATTTTTAGCGCTTTGAAACTTTTCCAGAGTTGAAAGCGGTATTGCTTGGTGTTTATGATTTTTGTTCTTTTATTTATAATATACATACAACCCACAAGAAGGATACAATTCAAATTACAACATATGATGATTTTTATTTTCGATTGAAATCACAATTTATTTATTTATTTGGTGGTGTGTTAACTTTTAACATTGTAAAAAATGGGAAGGGCGCTACTTTATTTAAAATAATTTGAAATTTGAAATGTGTATTTAGGTTACCCTTGTCAATTGAAGTACAACTATTTCTACAACTTCTCATCATAGAAGGGCTAGATGAAAATATGCGGTCGAACTTTAAATGAAGAGTAACCCTTCAAATTTGATAGGTGCTTACGTGCTTCTGATGCAATAAAAGTGAACAAAAAAGAAGAATTGAAGGAATTTGGGGTGGGCCATGAACAAAACTTTCAACATCGATGTGTTGTAGTTTTTGAAATGAAACGGGGTAGTCTAAAGGGAAAATGATTTGGCCATTTTCCGACACCCACATGTTCATTGATTTCGGCCACTGCTCCCTCCGATAACTCACTCCATTGATTCACCATGCCGCATGCACTATAATATGGAAGAGTCACTGTATCGGTTACTACACCCGTGAATTCTTTTTGACAAGTTTCCCAAACCATTGAACGCCAAATCAATGGTTTAATAATCTTTATCCCTGCCACATTTGATGCGCCAATTCAGTGACCAACTGTCAAATATGTCTTCAGATGAAAAAAAGCATTCTACTTAATGTCGAATTCCAAGTCTGGATGGGACCCTGCTCTACCTACGGATGAGCTGCCAATCAATGGGTGGGCCCCGCAACCAGATGATTGTGACCCTATTTCAGATATGGGATTTGCTGTTTTTG
>Ga0316213_1000115_pt1 | contig 11564 bp, 9 predicted proteins | sample NRE2metagenome_FD_207798 | JGI IMG/M metagenome (GOLD analysis project Ga0316213, IMG submission 207798) | Spruce roots microbial communities from Maridalen valley, Oslo, Norway - NRE2 | ecosystem: Host-associated > Plants > Roots > Unclassified | place: Norway: Oslo | collected 2017-09-14
CCGAAACAATAGAAGGATTCTATGGTAGTCAAGTTCTATGCTTCCTTCCGCCTTTTGTCCGTCGCCACACAACACACATGATCTGCGCGCTCTCGCTCTTGGGGGAAGCGTAGTTAGGAAAGCAGTAAGGTACAGAACCAACCATCCATTAGCTCCCTGTGTGATGCGGGGAGCACCGCTCGAAAGAAAGTAGGGTAGGGTAGGAGGGGCTATGATTGATTGCCTTAACGGATGCATGCCAAGGACCGCTTAGTAAAGAGCCTTAGTATTTATTGATTGATAGAAGGGTCATTAATTCAATTAGCAGGTAATGGCAGTGACACGAAGCTTGAGAAGGAAGGGGCGGGCCGATCGAAGACTTTCAATACTTGTTCGAACAGCGTACGGCGGAGAGGGCTGGCTCTCAAGGAGTTACGGCTTTAGGAAGGTCCTTTCACTTTCAGCATCCGTCCATCCCCACTTCCAGAAATCCGTCTTTGACCGAACCAAAATCACATTCGTCCAATGAATACCTTCATTAGAAAACGTCCTTGACCTTTCAGCAGAAGCATCCGGTCCTTGATCATCCCGGACAATACATTTTATTCCTTCCGCCCTTCCCCACTTCCAGAAGGGACAGTGACTCGCTTCGGTGTGTACGGACGGAGAGAGTTACTCTTATAAGTGATATAAAGAGAACCGACCCCTAAGCTTCCGTCAACCAGTAATCAATCCCATAGCTTGCTTCCTTCCGTCAACCAGAACAGGGTAATGGGCTTTACGAATGCGAATGGGCCGAATGCGGGCTGGCTTGTCATCCATCATGGAGAAGTCCTAATCATCATACAAGTTATCCTAGTGGGCATGAGAATAATTAGAAACCTCAACTCCTAGATGATTTGATTAGGATCTAATGAATCTAAACTCCTCTGACTAACTAATCCGGCCTAGTGGAAGAAATGATCGGTCCATCATGCATGAATCAATCTTGTAATGGACTTTAGGGAGGGCTTGATGCAGCCCTTTCTCCCGCTACGATGCGTAAGCAATCCACCCTTATTTTAGTATTACTTTCCTCTTTAGGCGAATTCCTCCTCCCATCCTATCCCTCCCCTCCCCTGCTTTTCCCCGGCCTACAGTGGGTGCAGGCTTTCATTCCTTCCTTACCCCAGTGGTCCCTAATGGATGGATGGTGGTAAACCTGCTGCTACTAATCTCCTGTTCGTTCGAGTTGACCACCGAACTTGAGCCCGGCTCTTACTAACCTGAACTAGAATCGGCTAGCTTTCTTTACGACTCTGGAACTAATAGCTAGACTAGATGATCGTCCAATCCCTCACCTTAGCATATCCCTCACCTCAGCATAGAAATTAGAAGCAGCAGCATACGAAACGATCTCAGAGATCTGATCGGCGAAAAACCAGAACACCCCTCTAGTGAACACGGCTTTCAATACTAAGGAATGTGAACGCGGATGCGGTGTGCACCATTCTTTATGGCCATCATTGGACAGAAGAAAGAGGAAGGAAGATGCTTTATTTATAGGGCTTTGGGTTCGTCGTAATAGTCTAGTTGTTTCAGCCCACTGACGCCGATCCTTCTCAAAGTTATTCGATTCGTTATGGGTTCTATCTGCTCTATTTCTATCTGACTGAGTGGCCTTATCCTTATTCCTCTAATTATGCGAGCCAGCCTGGTCGCAATGGAAACTTCTCTATTTCCATCTGAATCTATTTCTATCTGGCGGTAAGACTATCGAAGATAAAGATGGATATATGAAGGAAGAGGACTGACTCTATTCAGAGAGTTCTGTTATGCGATTATGCAAGTGAGCCTCCGTTGTGATGGAAAGAACATATGTTCTAGAAAGATTCGCTCGGACTATTCAGATCAGATATGTCCCGTACTCTCTCGGGGGCATGCATGATTGTAAAGCGAGCCGAGATTCTCCCCGCACCCGGTTGGTTTATCCAGTCAGCGATATCCGGATTATCCTCTGCACCATACATAATAGATGAGGTACCTGATTTTACTTAGCTATGCCTGGAACATCTCAGTAGTGAAAGAACCTATCCTGAGCGCATTATATATGTAATTAATTACCTTCTTTATTTCTTACTTGACACGAAGTATTTCACTCACGTCCTTTCTTTCCTATATTCATAAATCCCCACCCGAAAGACCATGCAGGGATGTGGGTTGGCATAGCTAGTCAGTAAGAAGTGACCGGTGGAGCAACTCCTACTTCTATTGGTAAATCCTCCTACGAATCCAACTATCTGTCGAATTGAAAACACTTCACTCACAGGGCTAGCTTCTCTCTCATCACTATGGGCGGATCTAGCAATTGAGGAAGGTTATCCCGGCAGGTGGTTGGCAAAGCTATATGGTTTCATATTCCCGAGTTCCCAGTGGAGCTTTGTTTTCCATCCCCATTCTTTTTAAGCGTATCATGAGTGAAATCCGTTGATCCGCCGAGAACAGGTGAGTAAAATGCATAACTCGACTTCCATTCTAAACATCTATTAGCCAATCCTCCAGTAGTAGGCCACTCCTATCGGTACTTCTCTAATATATTCGATTTATTGCAAGCTTAACCGGAGGAAACAGAAGACTCGAAGAAGGCAGAATACTAGAATCCGTCTCCAAATGGTAGGTATTGGTATCACTTATTTATATGGGTAGGTCTGGAATCAGCAGCTTACTCAGTCGGGCAGATTAGATCATTATAAACACTACAAAAAAAGCAGCACCCCTCGCCGGCTCGGGGAACCCCATAACCGAGAGGGAACCCTTACTGGGAGCAGAGAGAAAGATAGACATATCCTAACTGGGATAACCGGAACTGGGCGAGTAGGAACGGCAAAACAATAAAGATTAGCGCCGAAGGCATTGGAACCGCGACTTTTTTTGTGAGAAAGCTCAGGTGCGTAGGCAGAGTGCCCATCGGAGAACCCAACTATTCGAGTATTCCAGTTATCCCATTCTCCCAGTCATTCGTAGCTATAGTGATACCCATACTAAGAGCAATAATAGAAAGTACCGATAGATATACTTCAATTCCGAGGCATAGATATGCATAGATGGTTCATAGCTTTGGTGCTTATAATTCTAACGGTGTTACAACTATTGATTCCAAGCCTACCCATTCTAGTGAATAGCCATTCAAGAGTTAGAGCTATAGATTGATTCTACCCAAGCATAGTGGGAGTAGCGTAACCAGGAATTGTTCGAAGAGTCGGACAGCCAGAACGCTCAACAAATGGAAGAGATCCTGGACTGTGTCCCACAGCTTGTCTCGAGAGAGCGGAATAAACAGCTTCTGAAACCCATCTCTGAAGAAGAACTGCATTATGTGGTTTTTAGTCTGGAAAAAGGTCAGTCCCCTGGCTTATCCCCGGCTGTCCTATAGAATTTTTGAAAGCGGAATATTAAGAGATGACCCCCTTCAAGTAGTTGAAGAATCGAGATGTTCCAAACAGATGTTAAAGGCCCTTAATAATACTTTTTCGGTTCCAATCCCGAAACAAGATGATTCTAATAGCATGGATAAATTCAGACCAATATCCCGCTTCGGAGAACCAAAGTAAACTCCCAGGTGATCGAGCTTATCTACGTATATCAATTTCCTCATCTTCTCATCTAAGGGAATCTCCTAGCGAGCGGAACCTGGGAGATACCTCGGTGGCCAATGCAGAATGAAAGACTATTTCGATCGATCGCATCGACCCTGACCCGCCGTAAGGAGCCTACTACTGGTAACCGTAGGGGGACCTGTGACTGGATCGAAAGGGGAACCTGTAGCCGGCTTAAGCCAAAAATTATATCTAGGGAAGACTAGGCTGCTGCGACTGAAGCAGGCACCGAAGGAAAGACTGGAGCATGCACCGCTAGCTGTGGTTGGGAATAATCCAATTATCAAAGGAGTTATACTTTAAGCTTAACCGAATATCTCAGCCATAGAAGGAGTTCCTAAGCCAACGCCTTATGATTCCAGGGGAAATCTCTTGACTGCATAACCCAATCTCCATCTTTACCCTGCGTCTCTGAATCATGTGATCTCATCTATCGGATCTTAGGGGTTAGCCCTCCTCCCTCGTCTTCTCAATCAGGAATTTAACCTCACTATAGATTGCTTCTTCCCCGTGCAGAGCTCGGTGTTGATCCCCCTCCCGCTCCTATCTCAGTTTGTGAATCTTAGGAGCCAACCCTTCAACCCCAACTAGTGGCCATCAATGCTATTGATCCTTGTAACTCCATGACATATATAAGACTTAAGCCCCTGAGAGATAGATCAATGGCAGTGGATCATAGATAGGTATCGGCGGTGAAAGATTGGCGTTGGCGACGAAAGAGCGAGTGTCATTGCCTTAGTGATCGAATTTCACGTGGGTTTGGTTCGTTGTCTCTCATGTGGGGTTGGCTCACTATCACCACGGGCACCCCCATTCATTATATATATATATATAATAATATGGATGGGTTCACTCACTCTTCACCGCTAAACTCTCCTTGCTCTAGGGTGGGTAGTTCCTTCGCTGCTACAACTATATAGATGGGGACGGGGAAGTGTTGCAAGCATTTTAAGTTAGTAAGTAAAGTAATAGAACGAAATGAATGGGAAAGTCGTTGGTTTCCCTATTGTATTGGTGCCATGACTATATTTATGCATATACATACATAGAGAGGATAAAAAAATAGCATAAGATTCTACAATTATACGTATGTATAGATGGTGAAGTGTCGATGAAACGAAGTGAGTGCAGTGAGCGACCAACAACGAACTAACAAGCAAGGCCCCACCAAAAATAAATATTGTTGGATAAGGGGAAAATTGATCGAAACTATACTAGAGGGGCAAGTACAATCGAATTGTCGGACACAGTCATTCTCTCCATCATTAACTAGAGAAAGAAGGAAGAGATTTTTAAACAAACAAGTAAGCCCCAATGCCATATTAATCAGTTTCCTCCCACTTGTTGTGGGGGTTAATCACTATAGAGCGGAGGGGGGAAAGGTCCGAAGCTGAGTGAAGGGAACTTCACGAAGAGGGGTTATCCCCGAACGATCACCTATAATATTAAGGGGAGGCCCCACTGCTATGGCTTCCTCTCCCAAGTGCTCTTCCATTTGCTACTACTTCGAACTACATTTCTTTCCTCATATTGAATAGGTAGGCTCTTAATAGTAGTTGATTGCTCCTAAATCGCTGAGCCAAGTAGGCCAGAACGGGCGGCTATTAGATGTCGCCCAACCGAACGAACCAATTCGTCCTCACTTTGTTGCTGGACAACCAACCAGGAATGGCCTTCTCCAGCTGCCGTCTCCCGACGCCTCCAATATGATCTAAAGTAAAACACAAATAGCTGAATAACCTGCATCCGACGTTGAACTTGAACCATAAGTAAATGTCTCCCTTGCTGCCGAATATTCTGAGCTGGCAAGAACTAATGATGGAAATGTCGGGAGAACTTCATGCTATAGCAAGTGTATTGGGGGGGAGAAGGGAGTTTCTCCCCTGAAGGACGGACGTCTCTGGAGCTTTTAATGAATAATACCCTGAATAAAGAGAGAATCAATCAGGGGTCCGATCTTTGATGCGACTACGGCTTGGTCTTATTCCATCGCTCGTCCCGGCATTTCTGAACAACGAATAGAGTTTGTCTCCATCGCTGCTATAATATAATGAAAGGGCCCCTGCACTTTTAAAATATAGGATTGAGAAATAACTGAGCAATACGTTCATCGCTAAGGGATTCGACGGCCCGCCCCTAGGAAATGAACAAGTAGGAGAAGGCTTGCCTTCGAGTCAATAATATGCATCTGGAGATCAGGGCTTTTAATAACGCGATAACATGAAAAGTGAGTGAAGGATCCGAGCTCGCATCTGGCTATCATAAGGAGATATAGCAGCATTCGTATATGAAAGACCGGTCTCAAACATAGAACGATCGAACTGGAGGTCATTCCAAAGATCTTTCCACCCAACAGATTCGGGGCATTTAACCCCTCTATATGACTCTACTAAGCCTAGTAAGGGCCATGAAAACACTTCCCTGGGCCATGCTTCTTCCCAGGGTACCTCCTCTATGGAGTTATAATGAATTATTTCCTTGGCCTTTCCTTACCTAACTATTATACCTACCCTGCTATCTTTCACCCGTCAACCCAGGCAAGTCCTTCCCCTTACTTTACTATCTCTCCTAACATCCGAGGTGAAATGGAGAAAGATCAAGATTGAGGGCTGTCTAGAGGAAGAGCTACAAGAGGAGCTAGACAATGTACTCTGTTGCTGCCTAGAAAAGGTGGTTGATCGCTAGGTCCTGGATGATCTCATCTAATTGCTGGTATGGGATCTAGACTGGTAATGTTTCTGGGGTTACTAAAAAAGCAAAATGTTCCTCCAGGATTGCATTGATCTGGGTTCGGAGGCAAGGCTGCTATCAATCAGCCTCTTGGTGCCCCTAGTAGATGGCAGCACTGTGAAAAAGGAAGTGATCCTCTAAGTGGAAGCTGGTCTTGGGTGTGCCCGGAGGGGAAGAGAGCGGAGCTGGAAGGCCTCCTGCATGTATAAGGATAGACATCTCTGGTCGAGGTACCTGAACAAACTAGAGAGAGTCTGAATCTCTCTGAATAGACAATGGAACTGCCCTCTGATCTCGTAGTAGATGGGGTAGGGAGAGATGAAGTGCTCCTTAGTATAAACCTCCTGAAGATGGCATAGCTAGCATATCCTGTTTGAGCGGTCAGTCTAGTGATCCACCTCTACCCGAAGTCTATGTGAACCCACTCTGAATTGACCTAAGGGAATATCAAGAGTATGCATGCAATGGAGGAGTGTGTGATAGGGACGAACAATGAGACCATCCCTCAATTCCATGAATTGCTCAGCATAGAAATCCATCTTTAGACGTAACCCCCCCCCGAAGGGTTTATCCAAGTGATATATATATAATATCTCAAAATAGAATCTCGAATGATCCCAGTTAACTCCTACCTAGGGGGTATGAGGTAGCCAGGCACATCCATAGAGTATCTAAATGGAGTAAGTCGATCTATCACAATGCTACAGACTCAAAAAGATCCGAGACCCCCACGTACCAGTAATGATTCATACCCGAATGGCTCGCTAAGGTGGGTGATGGCCTCCGAAGAGCAGTAGGCAAAGTACAGATACCGGTCCTATCCCTTCAACGAGTTAGCAAATCTCTGAAGGTGATACAAAAGTATATAAAAACTAAACAAAGTCTTAAGCCAGTAGGCCTGAGCACCAAACTCGACAAGGACGATGGGCTGAGGGACTGCCTACTTGCATCTGACGATGCCGAAGGAGGAGAATCTTCATTCTCTCTACTAAGGCCCAATCCGACTCTAGAAAAAGAGGTCCCCAAACCTATGAACCATAGAGAACTGTGGGCCACACAAGGGTGTCCATGAGAGACATCTTGGACAATATGTCTTGAAAGTGGTTCCGAAAACACTGTCTCTCGAGAAGGGCTAAGGATCCGTAGCCCTTGTTGACCAAATGTTGAAGGGCATGCCTCATACTGAAGCAAGGTCTTGTGAACTATACTCCCAAGTAGGTGTAAATGGTGGTGATCTCAATCTCCTCCCCTCTGAAAAAGAAATGGTGATCCAAGAGGACCTTCTTCAACCCATTGAAGGTCATCACCTTAGTTATACCCAGGTTGACCGTTAACTAATGAAGGTCACAGAAAAGGGCCAAGGCATCAAGCTATGTCTACAACCCCTTTGGAGATGAGGCTAAGAGGACCACATCGTTAGTGAAAAGCAGGATATATATATAATAACACTTTATATATATATATATATATACAATATGAAGTACAAGTATATACCATGGCTTGATACAAGCTGGTAGAAGTCAAGCTCTCCAAACCCTAGCTAGGGAAACCATAAGAAAACCCTAGCTACCAACCCCATCATTTCTATCCAGATTTGGTTGCTTCACAAAGATCCTCAATAAGCTAGCATACACACCGACAAGTCCTGCTTGGCACCTTCACTTGTCTCACACAAGTGAAAAAGATAATCTCCCTCTATATTTTCCACATCAAGCACTCCAAGTAGTAAGAGGATTTCCAAATGCCATAACACCCTAGTCTTCTTCTCTCACAGGAACTACTTGCTCCTTCTCATACCCTACCTTCCTTGTCTTCTTCAGGCAAAACCCCAACCCTAGTATTCCCCTAAATTGACTTAATCACCTTAGCGCTCAATATAAAGAGATAAAATAAAAATGAAAAAGAGTACAAATAGACTCATTTGCTCCAACTCTCACATATAAAACACAAGAATGTTATTACATGATTGGACAAGAATGAATGTAGAAAAAGGAAGATATCCTATATGAGAGGTGAGGGAGGCCAACAACACAAAATGGACCTAGTTCACTACAAATGACCTAACTACAAGATAAAAAGGCCCACATGTGAAGCACTCCAACTCTACGTAACACATGTTAAGCTTCAAGGCATGCACATCCAACAAGCAAGGGTCCAAGGTTCAGTGCTCCTAAACAAAGGTAGAATTATCCTCCTACGGTGCTCCTACGAAGGCCTCCAATGCTCCAACACTCCTCCTCCAAAGAGCTTCAATGCTATAACACTCCCTCGCAAGCCATGTGTACCTCTGGGTCCACCCATCCTACATGATCTCTTCTCAACCCAAATGCCTTGAAATCAAGTACACGCCTCCATGCAAGCAACCAAGTGTCCTCCAAAGTAAGTCGTCCTCCAAACAAGCAACCAACCCCCATGTTCTGGCCTTATGACAAATTCACCTGGCTACATAGCTTTCCAATGCTCCTAAGGAAGTGTGCCACATAAGCATCAAGTCAAGGCAAGGCAATCCATGAGCAATCTCTCTTCAATGTGTATGTCCATCCCGGTATAACCAAGGGTAATCCACACACCATGCACCCCACATCACATGAAGCATTCTCCCATCATTGTCTAAACACTTTTTAAGTAACACCAAAAGCTAACACTCCCTCTTTATGAGGAAAGTGTTTTCACCAACACTGGTATGCTCCCTTTGCAACTCAACCAAATCTATTATCTACAAATTTGAACATGTTACAGTTTTGGAATCAACTAAAACGTCATCCTTCATAAAAGCATCACACCTCAACTACTCAAAACAACTGGAAATCTTGCGAATGGAAGAATCCAATGCAATATGGTTATCATATCTCCTAGGAGGTCTGCTCACCCTCATTGAAGATCTGGGTGCTCCGCTCCTCTGCATCCCGTAATGTCTGAGTAAGCCATCTCATCTTTCTGTGTGCTGGAGTAGAGAGCGAGAGAAAATGAATCCCCAATCACACCTCATGCACACCTAGATCTGATTCTTCTCTAGCCTCTGAATAAACGTCTGGACTAGCAACCTCCTCACTCCTTTCTATCACTAAAGGAGATACCTGTGAACTAGAGGGCCTCACATCCTAAAAAAACTTCACATCCACAGTAATAAAAATCTTCTGTTGTGCTAAAATGTAGATCCTATAGGATTTAAAAGTATCACTGTATCCAATAAAATAAGATACTATCATGGTATCTTGAACCTCCCCTCTGCTAGGGGCTTGAACACTTTGAAATCGGTAGGCTGTGGGCTTCTGGGAAAGAGATAGGCTGTGGGCTTACTCAGGCTTACCTCCCAAATAAGGGAGTCGTTCTCAGGCTTACCTCACAAATAAGGGAGTCGTCCTCCAACTGACCTCATCGATCGTGAAGTCGCTCATCCATCCGATGGGTGAGGTACGTTAAGTGACTCGACCAAATAGCCCGGATTTGGGGACCATATATTCGTATATAAAGTACCTTGTCGCTTCAAGGCTGCCAGAAGGCAGGGTTTAAGTAAGAACCAATTGCAGAACCAAAGTCTGTTCCGCCATTTACTCAGTAAACGAAGTAAACTAAGCACTCTGTTACAGCCACTTCTACCTCTGCTTACTGTGCTCTAGCAGCTATCCTGTTTCTAATGCTACGGGTGGATCTGCCGCCGGCTAGGAAGCTGGAACTCCATCTCGGCCGGCATCCTGCTCTCGAGGGGGTGGAGTCCTGGGGCGAACTACTCATTGCTGTGTTGCCCCAACCCAAGGAAGGGCATTTGGTGAGGAGTATAGTTTTGAGGGAGGGAAAGCGTGGTTGACAAGCCACTTCGAGGAGGCGACTGGACTGGAGTGCTTTCATCAAATGATGCATGTGGGCTGAGCCATTCCCATCCCAAGTGGTGGCCTGATTCGGCCTGGCCTGGTCGGGAAGAGATTCACATAGAGACTATTGCTATCCGGGAATATCTTTCTATGTTAGCTAGCGGGGGCGGGCTTTCCTATGGTAGTCCCGCTGTGGCCTCTGACCGTCCGTCCCGTCTCATCTGGATTTGGCTATACTTGTATGTAGCCAGCCATGTTAGCTTCACATGAGAGCCTTTAGAAAAAGGCTAAAAAGGCACTCATCAGTCAGCTCGGCCCCTTTCCTATTCAGCTTTGCCGCCTATTAAGAGAATAGGTCCCGTTCAAGCGGCCCGCCTTTATTCATCTATACTAGCTGCCGCGCACGACCCAATAGGAACGATTTCAGCGCCCCTCTCTAGATAAGAAGCAGAACGCGCCATCACCTACAGCCCTTTCCTCTGCCGGGGACTTCCACGAAATGAAAACGGGCGGCATCGTCGTATGCTCGACGACATCTGTTGCCCTGGTTTATATCCCGGAGTAGTCCTATGGCCGATCTGTCACCCAACCTACTTAAACAACCTAAAGGCTTGGCCCCGCCCCGTTTGGAGAATGAGTCTTATGGCACGGCTTAGTAAGTTATTCTCGCAGTTCAGATAAGATTCGGACCGCCACTTCTCTGAAAGCATGGTTCCTGCCTCCCCCTCTCCTCCCTCCTTGGAGCTCGTCCATTCGTTGGGTGATCCCTTGCTCTCACGTTCGAGTGTTTGCTCGTCGTTTAGGCCGGTGAGTTATATTTCTGCTCATTGCAGTCACCTCCGGGGTTCTTCGCACCTGGATAGTACCAGGACCCTTGTGCCCCGGCCCTTGATCAGATAAAGCTGCCCGCCCGAAGCCCGCCCTATGACCCACAACTAAAAATGAGCCTTGCGACGAGACGCGGACATTCCCCATGCTGCGGTTCCCTCCGGTCCGTTCCCGGGTTGGGTTAGGGGAACATCCGAGCGATTGCCTTCGCGGATCCAAACGCGCTCACAAGGCGCACAATAAGAATAAGACCAATAGAGACTTCATAAGAGACCATTTGAGCTGCAGATCGTAATGCTCCTAGAAAGGCATATTTCGAATATAGAGGAGTGAAAGTTCCCAAAATCAACGAGTTGATCATACCCTTCTTTGAACCGTACGAGCACGTCCTCTGTCACCCCCCACCGCGCTTACGGCTCTATACCCCAACCCAACTTGCTCTGGCCCCCGGTCTTCCCTTTCTATTCCTCGGTAAGCGGACTGTGGGAGCATGGGGGGGAGCGGTATCTGCTTTTGACTGATAGAAAGCATCTCTTTTGTCCCTCCTGACCGAACCCGCCAAAAAATCACAATAGAAAAA
>Ga0316213_1000117_pt1 | contig 11485 bp, 6 predicted proteins | sample NRE2metagenome_FD_207798 | JGI IMG/M metagenome (GOLD analysis project Ga0316213, IMG submission 207798) | Spruce roots microbial communities from Maridalen valley, Oslo, Norway - NRE2 | ecosystem: Host-associated > Plants > Roots > Unclassified | place: Norway: Oslo | collected 2017-09-14
AGGTGGAACGGAAGTAATGTGATAAACACTGGCACACATGGTGTGAAACAAATATATCCTAATAAAGCTAAGAAACTGGTCTATATTGGAACACGGGCCATAGTAATGAAATCACCCGCGGGAAATAGATTCGTACTTGGAAATAACAATGGTTTCCCACATTTCTTTTATGTCCGGGGGAAATAAGCTTTTTCTCGTTAAGTTTTTTGATCACCCTTGTAAGAGGAACCTGTACTTTGATGGAATCGGGGGATAGTACAAGGTTCACTAACTAATCCTATTATATATATTAATGCACTACTCTAAACTCAACTCAACATAGGCGGTAACTCTTTAGGTATATTTTCGCATATGTTTGTGACCAAGGAGAGGATTGAGTTAGTGGGGAGGGAAGTGGGGGTTAAAACCAAGAAGACGTGGTAGAGGTTCAAAGCCAACGATCGATAGGGCCGAGTACCATTATCTACGTAATGAGCAAATAGGGGCATCTATAGTGATCCAACGGACGAACTTGATCCTTTATTTCGGGATAGATAGCCTGATTCATAGCGGATCTCGTGGATAAGTAGATGCAGGGATTGTAGGTGAATCGGTGTACGGCTCTTATGACACGGCTGACGCTTCCCTATAATGCATTAGCCCGTTTGATCTCTTTTTGACCTTCGCTACGCTTCGACCTTCGACCCGGTCCTTGGATCTTGTTCCTACCCGCCCGCCGTTACTTTATTAAATATGCCTCGGCTCTCCCATAAACCTCCATAGTGAATCTGGCAGGATGTTACTTGAAACGGGCAGTCTTGAACGATTATTCAATAAGTAGCGGGGCGCAGTCCTAAACGATTATTATAAAGGTGTAGAGGCAGGGTTCTCGACCTTCCAAGGACCGAGCGAACTATTCGAAGGGAAAGGTTATGGCACGGGATTTGGATCTTCGTAGATGATGCCCTTGCTCTTGGTTCAACGAATCTTATTTATATGCACATATAGGGTTTTACATCAGATTTACCTATGGCTTCTTCTTCTGAGGCAGGGCAGTTGGGTGCTTATCGAGATCCCCGCTTAGGCAGGTAAGAGAGCGTATAGGGTCCCCGCCTTTTGCTGGATCGAATCCCTCTTTTCTTATGCAAGGGAGTTTAAGTTTAGCCCATCAAGAAAATAAGAAAAGAAACTGCAAATTGCCTAAAGTAGTAAAGTCGCAGGCATCATAGCAAGGCCCGGCCCTTCCTTCCATTTCGTTAGAGGATTTTATCTAGATGATGAGATGATGAACCAGATACAGTCAGAGCCATTAAAAGCCACTGATGAGCCGATGAACCAAAAAGGCCAAGGCCAAGAAGCCCAGGATATAAGGAGCGAGGGACGAGCTGCTTGACGAGACCTTTGGTTTTATAGGGAGAGGGAGAGGGTCATTTATGCGACCGACTAACGTTAGAGCATTTATGTATGTAGGCACTCGATAGGGAGAGGAGGCCGAGGGAGAGGAGTGAGCGTAAGCGAGTAACCTCGACCGAGACCTATTGATTGATAGGGAGAGGGATGAATCCCCAGGTCTCTTTCTATCAGGCAGTCTCCCCAGGCCCCACCAGGTCATTATCTCTAGCTTAGATATAGCTTACTTAGGTATAGCTTACTTAGATATAGCTTATCTCTTTGGCTTTGCTTGTCTTTTCGAAAGCCAGTCTGACTCGGAAAGATAACTCCATGGAAACTCTCTTTGTAAAGCCAAGGAAATAAGCAAGCAGAACCTAGAATCTGTCTTGCTATCGCTTTTACACGCTAACTCATTGGCCACTACATTATTTCTTTCTTTCCTGGCCCGGGATGAATGAAGCAGTAGTAGTTAAGTGAAAAGAAATGAGGGGCCTGGCCTTGCTTCTTTCCTCTCTTCTTTAAGGTAAGTTATAGGAGTACTTTAAGGTAAGGGGCATATAGTAGTAACTAGAGAGAGAATTCACTAGCAATACTATAAGGGCCAGCCGGGGAGATAAGCTAAGCTAAGTAAGTAAGAAAAGTAACGACGATAGTGTAACTAGAGAGAGAATTCACTAGCAATACCAGCTCCTTCGACAATGAAATAGATTATTATATACGAGATTTAGGTAATGTGATTAAATATCGTCAATAATCCATACAATACTATTGTATGTAAGGTAAGGGAATTGGAATTGACCTTACTGGACTGAATTGAGGGGAAGAAATAAATAGGGTTCGTTCGGATTAACCAATCTCTTTTAGGGGAATAACCTTGAAGGACCTTCTCAGTTCCTTCTCCCTCCGGTTCTTCAGAATTGGTGTACTCTATAATATATAGAGGTGCTTTAGCATAGCGAGTTTAGGTTCTTTCTCCCTTTCCTGATAGGGTATCGATCGTAGTTGCTTACACACCAAATTGGCTAGCCTCCACCAAGAAATTCTCTTACTTATAAGGAAGTAAGGAAGGTAAGGCATAACGTCTTTTAGGACAAGAAGGAAGGGGGGGAAAGGGTTTCCCAACAGGCAGCACACCATAAGGTGCCGATCGGGGGAGAGGAAGGAGAAGCATGAATGGAAATAAAGATCAAAGCTGAGCTGGATTGCTTGCGGGGGGAGGAGAGGAAAGGAAGCTTCGGGCCAGAGAAAGATGGTTCAGAAGATAGGGGAGGGGCTAGCAGATGAGCGAATGTATGATGAAAAGGTATAGGTAGCTTCAGTAGCACCAATTTCGATAGCACCAGTAGCTTCGTGTGGTGCAAGGTGTACTTCTTGTAGTGAAGGTCGAATGGTAGCATTAATTGATGGTGGTTCGATCGAGAGAAAAACAAGTCATGATTGGATCTTAAAAGAATGGAGCCAGATTTGAAACGAACTATGACTTTAGCAATGGAATCGGTCCATTCACTGACTCTGTTACTGGTTATAGGTAAAAATGCAAATGCTGGGTGGAGGTGCTGGGTCAATTACCACCTTAGCTGCTGCTGAATCCGCTACTGGTTAAGGAATTGGAAGGAATCTAGTAAAGGGGCTTGCTTGTCAATGCCCCCGGGAATCAATCTCTTAATTAAAGGGTTTATTAATTCCCTACTCTCCACAACTATAATATTGAACTTTAACAAGAAAAGCTAACTATCTAACTAAGAAATTTAAGTGGTTAATACGATACGTATATAAGAGACTCAAAGACACTTCTTTACCGTAACTATATTCGGGATAGTTAATCTTTCAACTCCTCCCTTTGCTGTCTCTAATCCCTCTTTTATTTCAGTTGTTAATACGTATATAATAGTTAGAAAGTAATCCCAATAATAATAAAAATAATAATAAAATTGCCTACTAGTTAATACGTATATAATAGAGCAGTTGTTAACTTTAAACTCAATTCTTTGTTGGCTAGAGAGAGGGAATTGGAGGAAGTAATTCTTATTTTTTATCCTCGTATTTTGGTTGGTTGTGTGAAACCGGCATCCTAGGCGATCCGCTCGCTCTTTTCTAATGAGAAGGGTGGGATGATGATGCGCATTGGTACCCTCGGGGCCCTAGACATAGCCGCCAAGTAACACACCCCGCTTAAAATATCTATAACAACGAAGAGAGAGTTACATTAAATAATAATATGATCCTTCTAATTATTGACTGTTTCTTTCTTCTTTTCATTCTTTGGGGAGGATAATAATAGTAATTTATTATTTCTTTATTTCTCCCTACTATTAATTAAAGGGCTAACTATCTAATCTATTCCTTCTTACCCTTTCTAAGAAATCTATTAATTTGCTTCTGCGGGGTTAGAAGGTCTCGACTTCAATAGATACCTTATACTCCTATTATTTTATTTCCGGGAATTAATAAGAGCCTTCTACTATAACTTACCTTTTCTAACCGGTTGCAGCGGATTCGTTTACAGAATCGGTTGCAGCGGATTCGTGCAGCGGATTCGTCCAGCACCCCTAGGGGGCCGCCATTATTGTATAGAAAAGGGGGGGGGGCTATAGGTTCTCTTCTTCTCCCCTTCACCTACAGATGCGAAGTCATTTAAGTCACCCAAGAATCCGGGCCCGTAACGTCTCCTACTGGTCTCGCTATCGCGAACTATTGAGTCTCCTACGGAATCCGATCAGTCTCCTGCGGAGCTAGTCTCGGCATGAGCTCTCCTCACGGTTGGCCTTTTGTTACTTCCTTTCCGGGTTTACCTCCCCTCCATCCCTTTTCCTTTCCCGGTCACAGGTTATCATCCCGCCCAGGCCGTTAGTCTCGTGGGCTCTCCTTCGGACCCATCCTCTATAATGCATAATTACATATATAATAGCAGCATTGTCATCCATAAAGAAAGAAAAGCGTAATTACATCTTTCATTAATAAAAGCGACCCATTTGGCAAGAAAGAACCTAGACCTGAAGACCTTAAAATATTGGCATACAGGCATATTGGCATACAGGCATACAAATTAGGCATAATATAGGGAAACAGAAGCTCTGTTCCCGATATCGCTTCCTTAGCTCTGTTCCCGAACCTAGCTGTTCCAGAATACCTATAAGACAACAATACTTCTCGAAGTATTCCGCTTGAATTATTCCATCAGACTAGTTCATACGGAAGGCAAGAATCAATCTCCTTCCTGCACTAACCAAGACCTTAACAAACCAATAAGAGAGTATAAGCCCTAACTAGATCATCTCAATAAGCAAGCTCATAAGCAAGCTCATCCCGAGACTGATGAAAATACAGCTAGTAAGGGCATTAAATCGTACACAAGGAATCCTAACCTTGAAGGCTTTCTCCTTTGCGTTCTTCCTGGCTTTATTCCTGGCTTTATTCCTGGCCTGGATATCTTTCTTTCTTGGGCTGAAAGGACGGGGAATGAGATGTAACCCTTCAAAGAAAATCCCTCGTACGTCACCCTTCATAGCTGGATTAATTTTACTGAAAGGGCATTGATGCAAATGGCAGAGAAGCATCAGATCGATCAACGAATACTAGGGATGCTGCTTCCGATTCTTCCATTTTGAAAGCCGACTAGTAAGGCCATGGGAGCATTGAACCGGGTAACCAAGTGTCAAGCATTGAATCAGGGTCGATCACTGGAGCCATGATATTACATTGCAGCAGCCACGGCTCGTGTTTGATAAGTCATCGCATCCACAGGTTCTCGATATCCATCCGAGGGCTTCCGAAATTGAAACGAAAAAGCAAAAAAACACCGGGCGAAACAACGACGAACTGGGACGTAGCTGAATATCCATCCGAGGGACGTAGTTACGGGGCGTATGGTTCGTAGAGCACATATCGATCCGATTCGTAGAGATCATGGTTCACAGATCATGGTCTTTCTCCATCAAGCAAGATGCATAGTTCAGTTCTCAGGTTAAGCGCTACTGATGTTCCACAGGTTGAGCGCCTTAAAGCAGTAAGGGACAAAAGCTGGGTGTTGTTCGATCGAGATGTGGGGGGAGGCACACCAATAGGGTTTTATGCTGAGCCGGACGGGTGTGCTCCAAGCATTAGGGTGAACCGAACCGGGTATTTAGAACGTGGAACAGATATATACGAGAGGGAAGGCGCACACACCAATAGTGATGATCCAGGCAGGCAAGGCAATAATTACAAAGCCGGGAGGCACCTGGAACCAAGACTCATCAAGATACGTCTGTTTCTAAAGCTGGTTGAGCGGAGCTGAGCGCCTTTATGAAACTTCCGGTTACACCATTGAATTTTTGGACCTGGTTACACCAAAATTGGATGCAACAGCCGGGTCGAACACTAACGACGAATTGGTTAGCACCTCGATGACGACACGATTCAAGTAGAGGCCCCTTCATCAACAACACACGTGAAGATGTTCATTCCATTAGAAGTGACTTGAAGCTAAAACACGACATGAGTAGGGAGCCTAGGCACGCTTGGTAAAGATCAAATGTAATTAGCTTGGTGTCTGAGGGATTGATCCCAACTATAACACGGAGGACGAACGTTGACACGACTTACTCTCTCTTGCTAGTAACCACTCTAACTTACTCTTGCTCGCTTATTTAGCTACCTAACCCAGGTAACCACTATAAATGACTCACTTAGCTTACTTGGGCATGCTGTCTCACTTACTCTTACTCTCACTACCTAGCCCAGGTACCCACTCCCACTAACTGCCTTTCCCAGGTTACCACCCCCCACTAACTCACTATCCCAGGTTACCAACCCCACTAACTCGCTTACCTTATATTTCCTTACTTACCTTATATTCTATTCTCTTCAAATAGCTACGCCCCATAATACACTCGACCAGCGCCTCTTCAGACTCTCGACTGATAAGGAGAGGGAGGGAAGTGCCGTGAGCGTTCACTCAATTGTCGTATTATTTACGTAATATGATATCGGGAAAAGGGAGCAGGATGATATAGATTCTGCCTTTGCCTTTCTTTCCTCGCCTATCGATTAGTCTAGCCGCCCGCTCATATCATAAAGACCCTCCCGTGAGAGCTTGGATCGGGCCCACTGCTTCTATCACCGAAGTGATACCTTTCAATTTGCTTCCCATGATAAGCCCCTCCCTAACCCTAAGGAGGGAGCTGGTTCCCCCTTGCTTACCTTCGTGGACACCAGCCATCCATACATATCAGGCCGAGGTCTTTCGACTGTGATATCTGTCGACCGACTGTGAGATGATTGAAAGGCTTTAAGAAAGCGGCTCATCTTTTCGCATGCACCTCAGCCTTTCGCCCGCCGACGAGAGCTCATTTCGTAGTGCACCACGCTCGAGGAAGGAGGCAACCGCTGGGATTTGCTCCCTACAGTAATGAGGTTGGAAGCGACGTTCATTAGAAGGCAGAAGCGGACCCACCTGGAGCGATTCAGTTCGGTTCCCCTCCGACCTAGAGAGTCTTTATGGGCCACCAGCTATCTCACTGCCCACCGGACCGGGTAGTGTAGTATGGGGGTATAGTCTAACGGAGCTATATCTCTTGCTGAAGGGCCTTTCAATCAAAGAAATCCGCCACATCACGCCTTCGGCCACTTGGATGGATGCATGCGAGTGACCAAAATGATGTGATAGAGTAGACGTGGGACATTGGGCTCCCTTGTTCGCGAGCTCGATTGAGGGATTGGCGCTCTGAGATCAAATCAGCGCTCGAGGTTCTTATCTCCTTGGCTCGAGACTATTGAAATGAAGTCAATTCCTCTCCTTTCTGATCACGACTGCATGATCGATCGTGGAGTCCTGATCCATTATATACGAGCATACGCATGGGATTTATTGGTTGGCGATAGATTCGCTCTTATATATGTCATTATGGAGGACTCGATAAGCTTCGATAACATCTCCTTTACCTTGAATGCTTCACTCTTTGTCCTTGTCGGGAGAGCTTTGCCAAGGTAACACATCTTAGCCTAGGTATTGGCCAAGGTAACACATCTCTCTTTACTTTATTTCTTCCTCAGGACCCCTTGTAAGACGAGGGAATACCAGGACACTATTTTCTTCCCTCAATCGCTCGAGAGGGCCGGCACAGACCTGACCCGCCTGAGCAGAGCTAAGGAGCAGGATCGAAGCTTGACCTTCTCCTACCAGTCAATCAATACAATATAGGCAAGACCAGACCTGCATAGGCAAGACCAGGGGGGGTTGACCCGATGAAATACTCATCAGGGGCCTTCAATAGGTTGAGAAGGAGATGGAGGGTTGATGAAATACTCATCAGGGGCCTTCAATAGGTTGAGAAGGAGATGGAGGGTTGCAGGACCTTTCTTTATGGAGGGCAGGGGCCCCGCCTTACTGTCACGAAGTATTGACCCTCCCTCTCATGCCTCTTTGGCAGGCCATGCTTACCTATGCTTGCTTGCCATGCCGTCCCTCTATTGATAATACATATATACCCTTTCCTACCTATAATGAATACTTATTTAAATGGAATTAGTAAGGAATCAGGCATAGTGGAATAAGGCATTCAGGAATAAAGCACTCGCTGGCTGGCCGGCCCTACCACTCATCAGGCTGGAATAAGTCACTCTCTTGCAGGCCATCCCTCCCAAGAATAAGAATGGGCATTCTCCCTACTATTTTTACTTAGATGTTGCAGGGAGCTAAGTCATCTGGCATCGTACACAAGGAATCTACACTCTGAAGTTACTGGCGGCCGCACTGACCCGACCCGCAATGACCCAACCCGCTAAGATGTTATCATTCGTCTAGTTAGTTGCTCTACACCCGTCTAGTTAGTTGCCGTCTAGTTAGTTGCTCTAAAACCCATCCTACACCCGAACCCGCACCCGCAATGACCCGCACCCGCCTGGATAGATTGATTGTGACTGGCTTTCCTAACCCACACCCGGGCCCGAAACCTCCTTGAATATAGATTTTGTTACCGGAAAGCTTCCAACGCTTCCAACGCGTGAAGTAGTAGTTCTCTATGTAAAGGTAGTTCCAATCGTAGTTCCAATCAATGACCCGCGCAACTAGGAAGTTGCGGAAGTACTGCGGAAGTGCGGAAGTGATGCGGAAGTGCGGAAGTGCAAATCCCTACTTCTCTTTCGCCTACCGAACCTAACAGAGGAAAGTTCAATTCGCCTACCTTTTATTTCACCTACCTTCCCTTTCGCCTGTTCTTCTTGCCTGGTCTGCCTTTTCGCCTGCCTTGAAGAAAGTTAAAGTTATAAAAGTGAAAAGGAAAGTTTCGCCTGTTCGCCTTTTCGCCTGCCTTTTCTCCTGGCCTAGATAGATTCATTCATTCAGCAGGGAAGGTAGTTCCAATCGTAGTTCCCCTCGCTGTACTGTAGTTCCCCTCGCAATGGTTGCTGCTCTTCCACTGGTTGCTTCACTGGTTGCTTTTCTTCCACACCCATTCCCCCTAGTTAGTTACTCCATAACCCACCCCAATAGCCTGAGTCAATCGGTATCTGAACGCCTACCAAGAGGAAAGTTCATTTACGCCTACCAAGTGGTCCAAGCCTAGATAGAGTTAGTTTACTGGCAGGCATTGTAACGAAGTCTCCGGGCGTTGTAACTGGCCTGGATAGATTGAGTTTACTGGCGGGGGCGAAAAGATGCTCAACCCCAACCTTTTATTAAGAAGAAAGAGGGTTTAAATGCCTAATAAATAAGAGTAATAAATAAGAATGGATCTAGGGATGGAGGGATGGCCGGGATGGATTCATAAACTGTTTGGATCTAGAGAAAGGGAACTAGATAGGAGGATAGACAGATAGTGAGAGATAGGTATTATTATTTTGTTCTTTCATTCATTACGCAACGATAGAAATATGCATACAGTAGTGTTTTCTCGACTAATAGGTAGGTTTGACACTTCGGTAGTGAAAGGGATGCTCCTGGCTATGCTTGGAACTATGCGTTAATACTCCCTCCAATGACCGGTAGGGGCCCCCCTAGTTTGAGTGCTTCCATTGAATGATGTTGAAATCCCCGTGCGGTTATTTAGATCCCTAGGATTGCAGCAGTTAAAGTGGTTGCTCAATAATGGGTGATGGAGAATGATGAATAGTCCAATGAGAGGGAGGTGACCATTGCTTATTCCTATTGAGTTGAGGAACACACAGAGAATCTATTATAGGGCTGTTGTTCGGCCATCGTTTGTGTTGCAAAATTATCATCTGGTTTACTCGCCGGTACAGAAAGCATCAGGTGGAACGCCCTTTCTTCCTTTTTATAGCGGCAGGCGTTTCATAATAACGTTTCAAACAAGCCGACAACCAATTAGGGGAAGATTCACTCCTTCACCTCACTAATTAATTCTGGGTAGGACGGGCATACGACCTAATCTATTTTGATCTATCTTGACTGAACGCAATCCATTGGCTATGTCTTCCAGTACCGCGGTATTAGGAAGGCGGCTAACGACAACTATTCGTCCCCGAACTCGGAATAAAAAGAGAAACTATGGCTTCGGAAACAACAGGCGCTTTCCTTCGGCCGGTTATTCGACCAATGGATCACATATCCCCCGTCCCACGTCACCAAAAATAGATACTTCCCCTCAATGCCTGAACATCCGATACATATTTAAATACCCGTTACGGAGAGGAGTAAGTAGTTTGAATATGATCTTTGATTTACTTGACCATTACCTCAAGCTCTGAATCTGAAAAGGATATGAGCAGATTAGGTCTTCGTCTGGGCTGTTAACGCCTGCTTTGGATCACGAAACGATTTCAGGGATATCTCTCGATCGGTTAATGACCATTTCTGCCTCCATACTTGACGGCTCATTTCGCTTCTCTCCAATGAGACAAATCTTCGTGCCGGCAGCCGCGGTCCAGTGACAAACGACCTTTAACTATCCCGTCCCCTATAGATAAAATAGTTTGCAGGTCCATATCGACCGTCCTAGAGGATATCTACGAACCCATCTTTCTTCCGGTTTCATATGGCTTTAGGCACTATCTAAACGCTCAAGCATTATTATGTCTCTGCTGCCTTTGGTGAATATTTTAAATATTCACTTAGACCTCCTGCTGCTAACTTGAAACCTGAAAGGGATTAGCGAGATGGTGGTGGGGAAGAAACTCCCGCCTTTGCTCTTGGTCTCGGATCAACAGGTGCTGCTTCCATTGATTGCTTTGCTGCTCGCTTAGATGCTGCTAGGTGAACTGCCTGTGCTTTCGCTATTGCCTCTGCCTTTGCTGCGGGTGAGACTGGTGCTTAGGCTCAGTAAACTAGATCTCGATCCGGAAGGACTGCTACTGCCTATCAAATTAGAAGGAATGTTGCAGGCTCAAATGCAAGGGATGCCGCGGGCACTTAATTTGGATATGGATCCGTGAAAGGTTTTGCTTCTTAATCTTGGTAAACTAGAGAAAAAGGATATTAGGAATTTGCCCGGGTGAAAACAGTTGAACCATCAGTTTATTAACCCCCAGCATCAAAGCTAGTAGCATAGACAAAGTCAAAGCTAGTAGGAGTAAAGGCAGCGAAGTAAGCAAGGATGGAAGAACCCGTGATATAGCCATCACCCCGCCTTGATCCAGATTCAATGCCCACAGGCGTAGATTGGGATCCAGATCCACCCAAAGCAAAGGCAGTTTTTAACCCAGCATTAAATCGAGATCGCTATGAGACAACGTGAAACAGGCGTGACGGTAAGATCACTCACGGTAAATGACGCGGGACCCCATGAAAGTTACTTAGGATACCCCTAATTCTGAAGCAATTACACCTTGTATGGACCCCGCATTAAGGTGCGATGCATATTACTATGATGGGTTGGGCCAAAGGAAGAAGGGGAAGCACCCGAAAGAAAGTCTTAATCTCAAAGTGTTACTCTTTAGGTACGTTAAGTGACTCGACCAAAAGGGGCGAGGAACGAAGTCACTCATCCATTCATGGGTGAGGGAGAAAGCCTAATTACATTATAACGTATACAATCACTTATAAAGTATAAAGGGGCCCCTCTGCTTTCGCTTACTGCTATGCCTTAGCTTTCCTTTTCAGTTTCCCTTTCATTAAAGAAGGACTAAAAAGAAAGTCTTAATCTCAAAGTGTTACTCTTTAGGTACGTTAAGTGACTCG
>Ga0316213_1000118_pt1 | contig 11465 bp, 7 predicted proteins | sample NRE2metagenome_FD_207798 | JGI IMG/M metagenome (GOLD analysis project Ga0316213, IMG submission 207798) | Spruce roots microbial communities from Maridalen valley, Oslo, Norway - NRE2 | ecosystem: Host-associated > Plants > Roots > Unclassified | place: Norway: Oslo | collected 2017-09-14
GAGGCTCTAGCAGCATAGGTAGGAGGTAGCACAGCAGCAGCATAGTTTCAATGGGCCTTCTTCAGCAGAAACACGTTCACCTACTGGCATGGAGAGTTCAAGGGCTGGCAGAGAGAAACGAGATCTGAGAGCAACTTCCGGAAGTGGCATTCTTACTAAATTAGAATCTCCCTTCAAAACGTAGATATGCATGCTAGTCAATATGCATGCTAGTCTAATGATCTAATGATGAACTTGCACTACCTACATAGAGTCTCAGCTAAGGCACAGCAGCTCCGGCTAAGCAGCAGCACAGCAGAGTAGAGCTAGAGAGAGCTAGGTCTTATCCTATGGGTCCCTGGAGAAGGAGACTAGGCCAGGACATAGATATGCCAATATATCATATGTTAAAATGTGGATATGGCTAGTCCAGGTGTAAATTGATTTATGCCAATATAATATATGTATGAACAAGTATCTATGGCGTTATAGGTTAAAACCAGGGAAACTAGAGATCTTACCAAAACTAGAGATCTTACCGGGGATAGCTAGCTCTGGAGACCCGGTGGTTTCAGCAGCAGAGCCAGCTAGAGAGATATAACGACTAGGTTAACACGTATCTATATAAACATAGTATATTAACCAATTGGACTGGGTTATGGACAAGGTGCAAACATCTCTATTCCGACATCGTCTATGAACCAATTAGAGCTAATGTAACTAGATTCTAGGAGCCAATCTGGGAGCAACGGTATCTATGGTGGATATGCAAATGGTGGATATGCAAGTTTAGGCCTGCCACATAGCGCATTAGCCCAGCTCTGTCTGGGGTCGACACCAGTGGCTATGAAGATCCAAGTGCAAACGTATCTCCGGTTCATGGCCATGGCAATGACTTTTCCATGGCAACATCCTATATTTATGCCTTACCATATAGCATCAACTCTAAGTAGGTCTTATAGGAGTAGGAGCCTCCGGAATCCCAGGTCCAACTAGGCCCCATAGAGCAATTATTAGTAGAATTGCAGACGCAGACGTAGATATGCGAGTCCAAGTGAAAACGTCTCTATGCCAACATGATATAGTAACATGTGTAGAGTGGATATGGCTAGCTCAAGTTCTTAGTCTCCATGCCAAATCTAGTCGTCTGTTAGGTCTGCTGGCTTTCACCAAAGCTAGCACTTAGAGATTAGCCCAGCTCTTACATTTGGGCACCTGGCTTAGTAGTTAATTTCCATCAGCGGATTCTATTAGCCCAGCTCTGGCATCATCAGCACCTGCGACTACTAGCGGGGCTGCTTTAAAGGCAGGTTCAACGTATGCATGCCGATATCATACATGAATCCTTGTCGTAGGCCCCCCCCGGAGATCTTCCATATAGTCGATATAATATATGAACTAGTAGATATGTGAGATCATATAGTAACATTAGGTCATAGTAGAAGGTCCGGTTCAGAGCCAGGTAGATAGGCCCCGGGCTACACGACTTCTGGCTGGGATGCATGTGTGGAACTAGATTCTAGGAGAGCTTCCGGAGCAATGTCTCTATGCCAATATCATAGTGAAAAGGTCTCTATGCAAACTAGTCTAGTAACTTGACTCTACAGCTATAGCAGCAGCTCCGGTAGGAGGCACCCGCCCAATAGCAGCATAGTTGTTTCATGTGTCAATGGGCTGGCAATGACAAGGTCAACGTCTCCATGTGATTGAGACCTGTTTCTCAGAGGAAAGCTAGTAGAACTAGATTCTATAGGAGACCATCTAGGAGCCAAGAGGAGCCAAGAGGAAAGAGCCAATCTAGGAGCCAAGTAGATATGCGAGTCTAAGTGCAACGTAGGTAGAGGCCAGAGATTAGTTAGAATCTGGCTTTCTCAGAAGATCTAAGTGTAAACATATCTATGCCGATATCGTATTAAAAGGTCTAGAGCAGCATGCAGCTTATGCCAATATAGTCTATGAACAGGACCACGTAGGCACCAGACAACCCAGAGTCGTAACCAAGCGGAGTCTATGAACCCAGAGCTCTGGCGGCATAGGCAGCAACCTGGCTTAATAGTAGTGGATCGACAGCTAGCCCGAGAACAACTTACACGTAGGGGTAGGTGTTCAGCTGCTATGAGGAGGTCTGCAACCACTTCTCCATGGTTCCCTGGTGAAAACTTATCTATGCCGATATATATATAGATATGAAACTCTGGCATAAACTCTAGATCTAGGTCTAGGTAGGAGCAAGCCTACATAGTCCCAGGTAAACTAGATAGGGCCCCATAGGTAGATTACCAATTCTTAGGCCAGGCAGATATGCCAATTCTCTATGCTGATATAGTATCTTAACCAAGTAGATATGCAAGTTCAAGTGGTCAACGTCTCGATGGCCATATAATAGATGTATGAGTTCTATGGACTGGTGGTTCTGGACCGGAAAGAGCCTCAACTAGAAGCCCGAATTCATACCCAGCGTAGTAGTAGTCTCCAAGGCCTGCAAACTTCTCTATGCCAATATCGTAGTTCAAAGGTCTCCATACAAGTAGAGCAAGTAGTAGGAGTATGGCCAAGTAGATATGCCAATATCTAATAGTAGTACAAGTGGAGTAGCCGGAGATCCAGAGCAGCCTTCATATGGACATGGAGTACCAGCAACTAATAGACTGGAACCAGGTCTATACGCGAAATCTAGAGATTGGACAAGTGCAACGTCTCCATAACGAGATCAACTAGCCCATAGTAGCATGCATGGTTTCGATGCCAATCCAGGTAGATGCCAATTAGAGAGGCCCCATAGCAAGCACGTGAAAACGTCTTCATGCAAGCTCGTGTGGAACTAGACTATAGGAGCTAATATAGGAGCCAAGTATAGATGCCAGTTCAAGTGTGAGACGTAGAGATGCAAGTGAAAGTGTCATGGAGAGAGCTCTGGAGACCCGGCCTATTTTGGAGCTTTGTCTAGTCAAAATATTCTCTCCAGTAGAGAGCTTCACCCACCCCTATAAGCCAGTACCCATAAATCTACCCGAGACTTTGCATTTGATCATTTTTCCTATCTCTTTGGATACGCCTCTTCTACCTGTCTAATAAAGAACTCCATCCATTCGCTATCGCTCATGGGGAAAGACCACATCGCTGCCGCTCATGAGGAATAAAGACCACATAATCTATCCATTAGTAAGTCATTTCCTCCCCTCATTTCCGCTAGGTTGTTCTAGGGAGGGCTCGGGGCCCGATGGTGGCTTAGATAGCTGAGATAAGTCAAGCTGAACCATTCATTCATCGAGTGCTACATTACAGATGTTATTTCGCAAGCAACAACCTATGTATGATGGCAGCCCCCTTGTCAGTCGAGCTGGGACTCACATAGTCGGTGGGCTTCAGGTCAATTGGGTCTGACGCTTGACGGAACGGCCAACCCCCCACTCACCCTCCCTATATACGATGGATAGCTATCGAGTGTTTGGCCGGTGTTATTCATTGATTGATTAGCTTTCCTTGGTTGATTGGGCAGATATGCCTGGAACAATAGGAAACACGACATATGGTGGGGTGTCCTTTGGCCTGTGGTCCCTTTCTCCGCCAACCAGCAGCCATCCCTTGCATGTTGTAGCTTTCCGAACAAACAAACGTCAACTAGGAAAGAGTAGAGATGCCTTCGTTTCCTAGGCTTACTGAATAGATACGTCTTTAGCCTTCTCCAAACTAGATACGCCTTTTGAGGGCTTCTCCCTGGCTCCTGCGCTTAGGTAGCGAGGTTCCCATCCTTCATTTTGGGAAGGTGGAAGATCATGCATGAATTAGGTTTTTGGGTTAAGCTTCTCCAACCTATAGTTCTAGCCCAACCAACCTTACTATTTAATGAAAATCACCAAGTCTTCGCATTTCGTGTCGTGGCATCGCAAAATCAATGATGAGGACCACAAACCGCTATTCAATCAAATACCCTCACTCATTTGTTTATTTCAATAATTGGCAAGAATTGTTTCTATAATGTAAGAAAACGTATCATTTCGGTAACTAGAGATAGAATAAAGACCATAGATAGAAAGAAACGCGCTCACTCAGGGTTGACCTTTCATATCTTCCCGTTCGCTACGCTCTTTGAGGGGAAGAAATAAAGGGCCTTTTCTTTTCAATAAGATCGTGTTTTCGTTCCTTCCCTTTTCAATATTTTATCACCCCTTTGGCCTCATGCCCCGCCAAAAGAGCGGAGAGAATTTGGCAATATACCTCATATTACGAGCTACGAGCACCAAATACAGAACCCCTAGCGAACAAAACGAATCTGCCCAATTCGATACGTGACAAGCGATAGCAGAAGAAACGACGAGTATAGTTCCAGGTGAACTATATTTTATACAATATTTTGGCAAAACGTAGATAAGACATCCGTAGGGATAACCTTAGAATCACCCGCCAGGGCAAGACATTCACTGAACCAACGCTCTCAAATACGTAAATGAGTTGGATCATATTACATGCAGAAGCTCTGGTCTTGCTGACTTTGGTGCTGGTCCACTCCGTGGCGTATTGAATTCACTAATATAGAGCCCTCCTGCACGGGTAACCTGCCGCGCCTTGCCTTGTTGGGTTTACTCCTACCCTCCCGAAAAAGCTGCCCTACATCGTATGCAAATTCCCTTGTGATATTCTAGAGAGATTCGCTGTTCAAATGTGAATTTCCCTCCTCGCCCGGAGACGGATCCTTTAGTTCGAAAGCCTATTGATAAAGAAGAAGGCTTCCTCACCTTTCATTCTTCAGGTGAGCCATCCTTCCTCTGAACCTGACTCTGATTCTTGTAATGAAGAAGAAGAGGCCTCTCATAAATCTTCTGAGAAGAAGGGGAAGGCTCCCATTGACCCTTCTTCTAGCTAAACTGCTCCTAAGGCTTTCAGAAAGGATCTAACTCATAGAAAGTACCCTAGGCACTTACAAATATTGGATCGGAGCTCTATACTTCTATCACCCCAAAAGCGTGCATCGATTCTTTGTCTGACCTCATTGGACTGCACGTATAGAGGAAAGGAAAGAACGTTAGCCTAGAGAGAAGAGAGGAAATGATGGATATTTTTGAGGAAACAATAATCGGGTTGAAACATAAGAGACGGAGAAGAAAACAAAGCAAGATTAACCAGAATAAACTCCTTAGAAGTCAACTAAATAAGGACCCGAAAGATTAGCTACCGAACTCAATTCAATAAAGACGTTAGGTGCTGAGGGTCGTTAGACGTAATTACGTTAATAATATATTGAGATCCCTCTCCCGGGGCGGAGTCAAGTTGTCTAAAGACCGTACATTCAGAGGCAGCACCTAAAGGCTAGGGAGTTGTATCAAGTACGACGATACTTGGTCTTTATGCTCTCTAAAGTGACCGAAATCATACGAGTCAATAGTGTGTGCGAAGAACCTCGTCTCGTGCTGCTACTGGTCCACGAACAAATGGTCCGAACCAACTTGTCCTCGGGAAACTAAACTGTGTCCCGTTAAAAAAAAGTGCCAGAGCTAGCAAACCAAGCGGAGAAAGAGAAATAAAAAGGTGTAGCTAGAGACTTGGAATAATACTAAACTTAAACAAGTAATAAATCACCGAATCTAGGTCTTCAACCCTTCTAGCCATCCTCGGAACACTCATTGAAACATCTTACCAATCTTACCTGCATACTTAGACTGATGCCTGACCTCCAAGCAAGAATTCTGGAAGAAGGGATAGGCTTTGAACCGGACCTCGTGATAGTCTACGGGCTGGTTGTCTTCCTACTACGCTTGGTGTTGGTGGGATGGTGGGCATCTCTCGCTAGCTGGTTCGTGGGCTGCATCTCTCGTACTTCGATTGCTGGGCTTAGAATCTGTCACTGGGAAGAAAAAGAAACAGTGCGAAGCTGGACCTCGTGTCCTCGTGTCTTCGTATCATGGGGAATATCTTCGTATCATTGGGAAGAAATAGTATCTAGAACGTTATCCATGGAATAAGAACCAGTACTCCCTCACAATAGTATCTGGTCGAAGCTGTAAAAAGCAAATAGTCCCGTCAAAGCGGTCTAACACGAACCAACCTGTCCTCGGGAAACTGTGTACCGTGAAACAGGGTGCGGGGAATAAATAGTTCTAGAACCCATAGTTATCCATGGGATAAAAACCTTCACTCCCTCACCTACAAATAGTCTGGTGGAAGCTGTCATGCCTTAGAATAGTCGAATAGTCCAGTGATAAGTGGTCTAAGCCGAACCTCGTCTGCTGCTACTTCCTTGGAATGATACTTAGACTGTGACTGAGACTAAGACCTACCTCCTACCGCTATTGCGCTGATAAGCTGTCCACCGCACCTCGTCTCGTGATAGTTCGTGGGCTGAGAAGCTGTCACTGGGAATAAGCCCGCCTAGACTTAGACTGGGAATAAGCCTGCCTAGGGAAGGAATAAGCCTACCGTTGGGCTGGTCATCCCCCGAGAACTGGTTGTTGGGCTTGAAGCTGTGAACCTGACCTCCGGCTAGTTCGTGGGCTGAGAATCCGTCTGGTGGAAGTCATGCAATTTAGAGTCTGGTCATAAGGATAGTCTGGTTATAAGCGGTCTAACCCGATCGACCTTGACTGACTGATTCAATGAACTGACCTACCCCCATGCAATAGTCTGGTGGAAGTCATGCCATAGATTATATTCTATAGACAATCTATACCCTAGAACCGAAGGGATAAGTTCACGGGAAATAGATCCACCGGAAATATCCATTGGAAGGAAGCATAATCTATCCTTGGCTCAGCTCTCTTCCTCCCAAAGGAAAGGTCGGTATATTACTCGGGCCGATCCTCCCAAACCATTAGGCAGAAAGGGGTTTAGGCAGTTAGGGGTTTGCCACGGGTCCTCAGGCCGAAGGGCATTCAACCACTTCGGGGGAAGGAAAGGTTCCTCGGGACGAAGTGCTAATGTTCTTAGGATAATGAAAGGCTAATGAACGGGGAAGTGCGCATTAACGGGATATCTCTCATTCCTTGGCTAGGCTGATAATCCCTACCTAGCTTCGAAGGCGGGCATTCCATGCTTCTAAGGCAGCTTCTAAGGCGGGCATTCCATTTCATTAGGGGGCATCCGGAATTGGACATGTTTTATTCAGAAAAATGATCGGTCAAGGTCCCAAATGATCAATACTGATCTACCTCAAAGGACCCGATCGAGCGATTGTGTTATATCAACCATGGCCATTCAGACGGTTTTGGGGGGTCGCGAACATGCCATTTTCGCATCCCGCCGATCCGATTGGGTTAGAATCCCTACGCCTTCTTGGGGCTCATAAGACCTATCCTCCAAAGATTTCGTTACTCGCGCTAAACCCTAAGATAGGGTGATCCCCTACGCCCCCTTGGCCGCCTTCTTTGGGCTTATAATGGTAGAATCCATCTGCTCGGGTACGTATCGAGCCATAAATCGAAATTTGGTTTATAACTTTGGCGGTTTTGGGGTTATCGGAAAACGTGATTTCGTCATCCCGATGAGAATCTAGGGTTATAAAAGAGTTAGCCCAGTTATACCTACCTAGGCCCTTAGGCAGTGAGGGGCTTGGCACGGTCTCTCCCTCGCACCTTCCCCTTATGATTGTGTCTCCTCAGGAGACCGCTTCAGCACAACACTGAACTTCCCTGGCCCTCTCCTGACAGTACCAAGTACGGAGCGAGCGCAATATAGATTCTCGCGGAGTATGTCAGGTAATTATTCCCAATCATGAGATGTCCCGTAGGTCCTGGCATCAAAGAATTCCCAGCCAAACAGCAGGTATGATTGCATATCATTATTCGAATAAACCTTTTCTCCTTCCAAATACTGGTTAGTTCGAACAAGAATGAGCTCTATCCGGTTAGTGCACACAGTACGGGAATGAGCACACTTCTCTGTCTATCCCGGCAAACACTATCCTTCCCAGCGCACCTTATTCCGAATGAAACCAGTCAATCCACGATTGAAACAAAGTGCATACCTATATTCGAAAAGAGAAGTCTGGATAGGCTCGAGCTCTAACAGAATGAGCTCTATCCGGAAATATCCATATCTCTAACACCTTCTCTTGACGACATTGTATAGAAATTGAACTTGGAAGTGAAACCCGTTGAAGTATGCTATTTCGGATTGGCCAATAACTCGGGTTCGCACAGAAAACGTTGAATGCATCTAGTCATCGATCTAATCCCACCGGCATCTTCAAAAGGAGCATGCTTGGAAAGCATCGTATATGATTAAATTAAACTCCTCCGTCGTTGCCTTCGTTTCGATTGCCCTTCCATCCCGCACAACAAGCTAACACTGGTTGGGTTGTTTCATTCTCGCCACCATTCACATTCAACACTCACCCCGCACACACAGAATCAACCTAAGAGATAGGGCTTTACTAAGCTCTGATTAGTTTCACTTTGTTCACCTCGTATCCTCGTTTCATTCTTCAACTCCTTCCGCACAGAATGAGCTCTAACAGAATGAGCCCAGCCAGATAGAGCCCGCACACCTTCCCCTCCGTAGGGCATATAGTTGATGCTCATACCGATATGACAGGTTTCGCTCGGACTCTTTCGACAATAGGAGAAAGAGGCTGGAGCTCGCTACGCACGAAGTCATGTCAAAAACGCATCGAAACAAAAACACAATCACCCGAATGAATGCTCTATCCGATATGAACACAGAATTAGCTCTATCCGCTCCGCTCACACCGGTGAGAAGCTAACAGCTAACACCAGCCATTCCCAGGTTTTGTCTTTTGATTTATTGAATGGGTCGAAGAATGAGGCCTATATCTCTCCCGCACTGTTTCTTCACAACAAACAACTAATTCCCACCCGTGTGATAGAGCCTATTCAATACACAGAGAATGAGGTTGAGTATGCAGCCACACATCATATCAGACCGCAGGGCTACTAGTTTCAGTTTCGTTTATGTATTACAGAGCTAGCGCTCGCTACGTTTCGGTAATGTCAATCAAGCTCCAACCCCTTAGGAAATGAAGAATGAGTTGCCTACCCTATATGGGGGATATCGTTCTCACGTAGTTTTATACATAATAAACCCATTATTGGAAATCAATAAACTCATGGTATGGTTTCTAACATCCGTATCTGTGTGCTGGGATAGCATATAGTTCAAGTTCAACATGCACAAGCATAATAATAATTTGTGCGGATGGATGGCTAGGTTGTCTTCCTTCCCCAGGCTATCCATAATAAATCTCCGGGAACATCACGGGGCTTGGCCACATGGTTTGTAGTTTACTCGGAGATAGGGCAGACACATAGGGTTTGAACGAAGTGCGAACTCATTCTTCGTTTCATTGATTCATTGGGTAACATAGAGATTTCATTATGCGACAATCAGCACAAAGATGGATGAAAGAAGGGAAGGAGGGAAGGAGGGAAGGAGAGAAGGAGGGAAGACCCACTTGAAAGGTGAAAGGCCATTCATTAGTAACAAAAATGACGAAAGATTACCATCAAGGTGTTCGTACCTTCGAAGGGTTAAAGTGGAAATACAGCGCACGCAAATGCGCCACAATTTCAGCGGTTTCTCATGCTTAAGAGCTCTATGCATTAGTCAAAACTGTGAAGAAATGGAAGCACTACCTACTGGGTAAGGAGACTGTGATTCATACCGACCACCAACCACTTTTGTATTTGCAGAGTCAGACCAAATTGCGGCAAACGAGGCATTACAAGTGGATGGGATTCCTGCAGCAATTCCATCTCCTAATTAAGTATAAAAAGGGAATGACTAACAAAGTAGCAGATATGTTGTCCAGACCACCCATGAATAAGATCTCAGTTGTGGGCACGATAATGCAGCTTGAACCATTCACTCATGAAGTTTATGAGGAAGAGTACGTGAGTGATGTCGATTTTGGAGAGGTATATCAATAGCTGAAGAATAAAATAACAGCTGAGCTTGAAGAGAATGAATACCATCTCCAGGACAGATTGTTGTACAAGTTGCGCAAGCTTTTCATCCCACAGAATGGAAGGATTCAACTCATGTGATAAGCTCATTCTTCGAGAATTGCTGGACATTTCAATTCCATTTCTTCCAGAATAACGCTAGATTCGGCCCAAATAATCTCTCAATTTGTTTGGCCCAATAAGTAACTCAAGGTTGAAGGTTTCAAGCTCTGGGTAGACTAGCATCTACTTGCACCGGAGACCTACTGTAGGGTGTTTGTCTTTTAGGCGGCGCGTTTGAACTAAACAAGACACGTCATTCTCCTCTCCTTAACAGTCAGTCGAGCACTCCGTTCCTTCTCCGCGGATGCCGGATCTTCCGGTCCGGTCATTAATTATATACGTAATTATCCCATCCCCTATGCGGGAAACCCCACCCTTGTCTCCGTACCTCGGGCGCACATAGTAACTCGTACTTCTTAGGTCGAGCAATAAACCAACCGCACGCCGCCCTAAATCGGGCGCGTACACACTTTGAGTCAGATTGACTCTATAATCTCATATATAATGATATGAATGAGATATGAAAGCTTCGCTACGCTCAAGAGCTTCAAAACATGATACCCCTCCGGGAGGCTTATCTTAACGCTTCTAGCTTACGTACTTAATCCTTCCTTCCCTGACCTTCCTTGAACCCTTCCCCTTAACGTGACAAAAGCGGGTCCTAATAGATAACCAATTGGGTGGATTTGGGTTCGGGGCCATATCACGAAAAAATATGAAGAGGCCCTTACCCTTCCCTTCCATCGCCTTTTCGGGGGGGTCGTTAATGCATGGCAGCAGGCGGGGGGTCTTCGTTCCAGTAAGGCCTTTCAAGGTTTTCACGTTCGGGTCGTTTAAGGCCTTTCAAGTCCCCGTGGCCAGGAAGGGAAATATAGACAGACTGAGGCTCCGCAGTAGAGTTATCAATATGGCTAGGGAACAATCTCGCTAGCTCTGACAATCTAGATAACCTCACGCTCTTTCCACCGGGGCTTTGAAAAGCATCAGACCCATAATCACCAGTTACCGACCTAGTGACCGGGAGGGAGTTAGGCGAGCTAAGAGCATGAGGAAAGAGTAGCTCGTGCCACTACCTCATGAACTGACAGCTAGTTACCGTAGTTACCGGGAGCAAGGATGAATTTATTTATCCCGATTGAGGGGCCTTGAGAAAGGAATTGAGGAAGGATTTAGGGGCATTTAAGGGGCATTGTCTCAACCCGAAGGAATATCTACCGCCTTTAATCTTTTCCGGTCACTTAGGCGGATGGTTATAGAGTTATTCCACTTAATAGGGAGGGTGTTTGAAAGAAAGCCTTATATATCTATTTTGGGGCCTTATTTCTATATATATATATATATATATATATATCTTTATTTCCTCAATCCATAATCTATAATAATATTATATATAATTATATCTCCCAGAAATCCATATAAGGCTTTGGTTACGAGTCATTACTTAAAAGCAATCGTACAGTAAGAGGCGGAGAAGAATGAATGAACACAACTCCTCAAATAAGAGTCCCTACAAATACTTTAAATAGCCTC
>Ga0316213_1000120_pt1 | contig 11410 bp, 8 predicted proteins | sample NRE2metagenome_FD_207798 | JGI IMG/M metagenome (GOLD analysis project Ga0316213, IMG submission 207798) | Spruce roots microbial communities from Maridalen valley, Oslo, Norway - NRE2 | ecosystem: Host-associated > Plants > Roots > Unclassified | place: Norway: Oslo | collected 2017-09-14
TAGCTTACATTTAGTTCGCCCATGAACTGTGATTTATAGCACAGGTCCCAAGCCAGCGGTTGGCACGACCGGACGAGGGCCCATGAATACATGAGTCCTATGGGATGGCCCCTTGGCTTTCGCCAATTTGATTCGTCGAGTCATATCACAAGAAAACAGGCCAGCGGTTGGCACGGCCGGCCGCCGGTCCAAGGATACATCTTACACCCCGTTCCTACCGAGGCGTCACGACCTCAGCGCACGATCTTATAGGAGGAGCCCGTTGCAGCCCGACCCGACGCAGCATGAGAGATTATGACAAATAACTTACCTTTCATATTGAGATTCATAAATGAACTACCGGAATAGTTAGAGGGATCTAATTTAGGAGCATTCTCCCTCCTATTTCTACTTAGATGTTTCTACTTCGATTTTTCTGTTTATAATGGTTCTGTTGCCACTTAGATCTTTCCGTGACCGAAGGAAGACAATGGACAGTTTTCGGTCATCGCTCGCTAAAAGGCATCATTTTACCATTTCTTTCCGCCTCTTTCCTTCTAATTCCCTCTATGATCCCCTATATACTCTTATATATGTAACCGTCCGATCCACATTTACGATGGTTCGTAACTGACCTTCCTGACCGGCTGAGCCAACCAACTGATTGTCTATCTCTTGGCAATGACCCGTACTTCTGTGGGGAATGGGTGCTTGGGAGGAGCCCACGCCTTTATGTTTGGGGATCCAGCTTGCTTTTGCGCCCCCTGAACCCTTTTTATCTTACGCTTGGACTAGACTGGGTGTTCCTTACCTTCCGCTTGGACTAGACTGGGTGTTCATTACCTTTACCAACCTTGCCTACATGGATTCTCCGAAACCCTCTCAATTGTATAGGAAATATTCTCGTGGAGGGATTGGGAGTTCGCGGACCCCTTACCTCGTTTCTTTGGTGGGGAATACGCTGCCAACAACCGTTAGCCAAACCTAACCAACCCTAGGAGCTCGCTGAACCAGGGCTTACCGTAAATAAATCTATATGGAAGGAAGGATATTAACCACCTTGTTGCCATACTTACTAGAGGTCAATCCATCTATCTGGAAGGAAGGAAAGCGAGAATCTCTCCAAAGAATAGATATCGTTCGTCATATCTTTAGATTTAAAGTATACCTAATTGCATGCAGGCATTCCTATTTATAGTAGCCCCTTTTCCTGGCAAAACCTAGATACGGTATAGTAAGGTGATAGCTAGAGCGCAATAGCCTCTCGTCCCGCTAAGCTGGGCTTATATCCCCTAGCGCTTGCTTCTCTTGGGCCTCGTATCGTACTTCTATGGCTGATATGCCCTAGCGCTTGCTTCTCTGGGCTTATAATATTGAACCCGGACCTCGTACTTTAAAGGTGTTAACCCTTCACTTGCACCGTGAATGTGATGAGGTGGGTGTTTGGGGTTCTTCAATCGCACCGTGAATGTCATGATGGAGGTCGTCATTGTTTACACTTCAAATGCACTGTAAATGTCATGATGGGGGTGTGTGAGGTATACCGGCGAATGAGTTGTGACGAATGAGTTGTTGGCAGCGAATGAGTTGTTTCTATATGTTCCTTAGGTACCCTGTTTGCGCTTGGCCTGCCTGGGTTGGACCTGAGCCTAACTGCAGTCAGTCTTTGAACTCTTGTCCATGAGTTTCCTCCGGGGGTTGTGTACTATTAGTAGTTCTCCTCAGGCTGGGATCACCTGAACCTGTACGAGTAGTAGTTCTCCTAAAGCAGCCTATAGTTGCCGGCTTCACTTGATTGACTAGCTGAACTGAGCTGGGAATAAGTTGTTGACCGACCAAAGGAAAGGGAGGTAGTGGTTAATAGCTTGAATAGCTGAGCTGGGAAGATAGGTACGTACACCGGAATAGCTGTTGTACGGTGATAGCCATTAGTTTGAAGGTGATAGCTATTAACCACCTCGTGCTACTACTCATTTCATTGGGAATCGCTCACTGAAACATGGCTAACCGAACCTCGCTGCTACTCACTGGGGCGGCTAAACGAACCTAGCTCTTGAACCATGGCTTGACCCACACTAAGTTGCCTATTTAACATCAGTACACACTGACTGTTCGTGCCAGGAAGCTTAGTAAGTACACTAACCCAGTCACAGTTCGTCTCAGGAAGAGGTTTGGACCTGACCTTCCTTACCCACTCACGGAACGAATGGAACCAAACATTGTCTTTACACTAGCTTCTTACCTCACCACCCTTCTGTTCGTTCAAGGGAAGACTTTGCTCTATCGGATGGATTTGGATAAGACTTTGCTCTATCGGATGGGTTTGGATAATATAACAAAGAAAGATAAGGCCCTGTTTGGTATCATCTATCCACGGGAAATCTAACGGGTTTGGTCCCCGTTTATGCCCCGAAGAGGGCAAGGGTACATCAGGAATTTAGCTATTTTTTCCGGCCTTAGGGCTTATAAATTTATTACAATGCCTTTATAACAGTCTAAGAGTTCCAATACCTACTTCCTAATACCTTCAAGTAATGAAAATAAATTACTTATCTTGGGGTTTGGTCTACTTTCCCAGCCTTTTGGGGGTTTCGGGGCTATTCCTTGTGCAAGAGAGAAAGAGACCTCCGGATGATCAGGGTCATTTCCCATATAGGATGTACGCTGACCTTTGGGATTTTCGATTTTACCTACTTAACCTTACTAACCCTAAAGAATCTAACCTTCCTAATTGAAATCAAACCTAATACCCTACTAATATAAGCTTAAAAAGATCTCTTAAAAGGAAGGACCTTACCTGAAAGCTCTTTGAGGGGAAGAAAGTGCTAATCTCGCAGTCAACTGTTAAGAAGCGGCGGAGAGAGGTGTAAATCATGAATCAGCAAGCCTTCCAACAAAGGATTTCGCCGTGGAGATTTGGTGATAGGCCTGCGTTGGCACATAAAAGAAAGACTTTCCAACCCGACCATTTAAGGAAATAGACAAGATTGAAGCTCCTTGCTTGGGTTCGGTTATCATTAAATGTATAGGGCCACTTTGGGTATTGAAGTGAAGATACTTGCATAAATATAAACTTCGGGCGTAGAAGAGAAGCCCTTTCTGATACGTCAAAAAAAGAAGCCGATTCTACGCCGTAAAGGAAGCGTGTGCCCAATCACTAACCAGGAGGTGGTGTTCATCAAGCCCTCTCTCCGGACCGGACTTAACCTAGACCTTTGTCCGGCCTAAAAACCCTTTCTATCTAAGCTAGAGTTCCATGGCTCCTCACTTAGAGAGCACCCCAATCCCATGTGCTTCTCGATATTCTATCCAGCAAGGGGCGCTGCCCACTCCTCTCTCTGTGCGCGCCTAAAGGATTCGCCTTACTTCCTTCATGAAAGAGTGTAGTTCGACCCTCGCCCGAGTCCCATCAGCGGCATTCCATTAGAATTCTCTATATTTTCCTAGAGAACCATAGAGGAAATCACAGAGGAACCTGATGATCTTCCAGCTAGAAGGAAGCTACAATTGATAGAACTTGAGGAAACATTGAAGATTTCATCAATCTCATTTAATTAATTATTAATTTCTTTTTTATTCCATTTTGTTCGGAAACTGTAGTATCAAAGCAAAGTAAAAGCCCGGGAAGGGAAGGCTAGAGGCACACAATTAAAGCTGGAGCATTTGGTGCTGCTTTGGGATAGCGCTCAAGGAGGTATAGGAAAACAGAAGTTTGATTCTTTCTGGTTTGGACGCAAGTTGTTGAGTAGGTTGGACAATATACATACAAGCTGGCCAATCTAGGAGGAGAAACGTACTACCGGGTATTGCACCACTCATAGGAGATGTACACACTGGCTCCAGGATACAATGTAAACAGTTACGGTTGGGTATGGCCATGCACATCGCTTACATAGTGGCACCTTTACTTTTTATAAACAGAGCTGGGCACACACTTCCCTAGGTGGAAATAAATTATGTATGCGTGGGCTGGAGACTTAAACCCGGAGCACCCCCTGGTAAAGGGAGCACAGATCAATCAGGGAAGCACGCATCGATAAAGCATCAACCGAACGAAGCGAATCACCCAATCCCGACCCCAACCTTGCAAATGAATCACAAAGCAGATCCAACCACAATGCTTCACTTAGTAAATCCAAACACCTCGCGCAGCATATCAACATGCTCAGTTAATTACATCCCGCTCGATGCCCATCTACCAACCTCAACCCGTATAATAGACGTAAATAAAAAAAACAACATGCTATCATTAACAGGGCAGGGCAAAAGGCAGTAAAGAGGCAGGCACAGGGCAGGGGAAGGGCTTTGCAAACTAGAAAGGCAAAGCAATAGGAAACAAGTAGGCAGTGGGACACAAGGCGAACAGAGCAGCGGGTCAAAACACCTATATTAGTCTATTTCGTCAAGCGCGCGGTGAATGGGTATCGACAATAAAGATAAACACGAGCAAATGCATATTATGGAAAAGAACCCGTCAAGTTCGTCGTGTCAATTTTATCTACACCCCGCTATCAATAGTGCATCGTCTATAAGGAAAAGTGCATTTCTCCGAGACTCGAATGAGGGGTGAGGAACGAAGGAACGAACCTCCCCCAATTGAACGATCGAAGCGCGAAGACTGCCTCGTATAATAACAGATATGCGTATTTCTCCTTCCCTTCACAAGTTCAGGAAAGTGTCTGTCGACCCTTACCTTCTCTGCGTGAAGGAAAGTATCTAAAGACTGGTCCTGAGCATAAAGTGGCATTAAAGTACGAACCCATAAGGTGATTCTTTTATTGAGTTCTTCCTTCCCTTAACAGGCAAGCGGCCTTACGGCACCTTATAGAGGAGAGCATTTCGATCTCTAATGCGTCTCTTTAGAGCTCTTTTCCTCAACTCAATATGAAGAGGTAGTGATAGATAGACTCTTCAATGGGTAGAAGGCGAAGCCGCACCTCCATTCGTATATTTCCCCGCCTCATGAACTGCCTGGTTCGGTTCAGTACCTTTATATATGAGTCAATTAATATTAAGGTAAGGCAAGTCCGGTAAGGTCAGGTCTTCAGGTAAGGTCAGGTCTTCATTTAAGGTCAGATCTTCAGGTAAAGCAAGGGAAGGAAAGTCTGGTAAGGTAAGGTAAGGCCTTGACTTACTCTCTCTTCGCGTTAGGGGACTTCGTTCTAGAGGAAGACTTCTAGTTTGGGTGGTTCTCCTCCTTCCGAGATAGACTGATTCTCAAACTAAAACAAGTGGAAGTGAAAGTGAATGAGTCCCCCCCTCACGGAGTGCATAAGTCATGGTGGAGGTTGGAATAAGTAAGGAATCCGGCATGGTGGAATGCATTCTTGCTGGCTAGCTGGCCATGCCGCCCCTCCCCCTTCTCTGGCTAATAACTTACCTACCAATGATTAATACTTCTTAAATAGAAGAATAATAAGCCAGGAAGGAATAAGCCAGGTTGGCATGCATTTGTTCTTGCTGGCTGGAATAAGGCATGGGGGAATAAGGCACTCTAATCAGTCACTTACACTCACCCTCCGAAATAATCATTCTTCCCTTAATGCTCACACTCTCACATAGCTAGCTAATCATTCTTCCCGTCATCGCTACTCACCCTCACTTGCTAATACAGATCCTTACCTACCTATGATTAACCCATACTGATTGGGATTAACTGATTGAAATATAATTAGTTATAAATAGACATTAAGTCTCGGTTCTTTTTTTTTTCACCCCGTCTTTTTGGATTGATTCATCTTTGAGTCTAAAAGTTAGGGATGGAGCTTGATAAAAACGTTAGGAGATCAAGGAGATAAGTGCTTGCTCAAACCGCATCGGGCAAGGGATGGATGCTCGCTCAAACCCGTTAGGGCGAGGGATGGAGTCGCTCAATAGGGACCAATAGGACCGCCATCAATTGACCAAGGAAATAAGTAAATTGAAACCCAAGTCTCTTAATCTACGAATGCCAGCCGCGGCCAACCAACGAATTGATTAGGGAAATCGGTCATCACTAGCTTTCGTGTGTACGGGTGGAGAGAATAACTGTGGGAACGCAATTTGAAAGGGGGCCTAGGTGATTTCGATGATTGCAGGGGTGACACAGGAAATCCCAGGTTTCTAAGTCACCGGTAGAAGGTTGAATAAGCCAACCAGAGTATAAGAATTGATTCATTCTTTGTAAACGAGGTCGGTGGAGATGGCTGGACGGGGTAAAGGGGCAGCCTGTGACCGACAGAGAAAAAGGCTACAAGCCTGTGACCGAAAAAAGGGGAACTAGGCCGCCTGCGAATGGGCTCAAATGGGCTAAGGACCGGTCCAATCAAGGAAAGACCAAAAGCTCATGATTTGATTCGCCTCAGTGAGTGCGAGTGAGGGGCTTACTCTGAGTTGGATGCCCGTTCTTCTCGCTCTGTTCCGTGCAATGGATCCCTCTAGTGTATGGCCTGATGGGTCGTTCGATGTGCACTAATCTCCTCTTCCTCCCTGGTACGCTCGGCTTACTCGGGCAATAGCTTGGTTTTCCGTTCCGTTCCTCTATCGTGATGGTCCGTTCCGCTCTGTGACAAGCGTGCTTCGTGAGAGCGGGTAGGTGACTTTCAATGTCTCAGGTGACTTTGAATGGATCAATAGGTCGAAGCACTAAACTGGTCAATGGAGGATATAAGCTACGGTAAGGAAGGTCTTTTTTATCTATTTCTCCAGGGGCTATGCGATGCGGTGTTTCATTGACTGAACCTGAAGGTTGGTTGGGAGGCCTGTTTCCCGAAAGAGTAGGCTCATGCTTGCCGTTATATGGGGCCTGACCAATCTCTGTACCCTGAGATTCTCTGTCTGATAGACGCATGCATTCCCAGATCTTGGCTGATACGACGAGGTATACGAAGTATTTGGGCTTCGAATGCCAATGCATTATGAACCATTGGGATTTTGACTCTATCCATGGCTGAAACCGCTTTCCTAAGTAGGAGGCAAGCTCTATTCATAGCTTAATGAGGGACCGCAATGACCTATATTTACATGTACCTATATCTTTTCCCTCCCCCCCTGGTATGATATTATATACATGTTTATCGATGTCATATGGTGTGATAGGACCATAATACATTGTATGAGTGTGACACTCGTGTGATAGGCTAGCTATAGAGTGAATACGAGGTAGGTGGTAGCAGTAGTCAGTTATGATAAGTGATGATAGCAGTAGTAGGAGGTGGTAGCAGTGGTAGGTATCGGTATGGGGTAGGAGTGCACAATATGTATACGGTATGGGTCGGAGTGCACAGTATGTATACGGTATGGGTCGGAGTGTCCTGTTTGTCTAGGAATGCTCTTTGCTGTCTAGGAGTGCTTTCGCTCAGTAGGAGTGTGCCAAGGGTAGGAATGTAGTAGGAGCTGTGGGTAGGTCTGAGTCTGGGAGTGCTGTAGCTGAGTGATAGCGGCTGTCTGCCCCGGTCTCAGTATGGGTATGTGTCTGCGCCCCGGTATTGGTAAGAGTATCTGTCTGTCCCTGCCCCGGTCTCGGTCTGCCCCGGTATTGGTAGGTGTATCTATGTCTCTGGGCTGGGCAGGAGACGGGAGATGGATGACTGGACCTCTGTCTGATGGGAGAGGCTATGAATGATGCATATTTTAGGCCCGAAGGGACTCGACCGAGAGGGAAGAGGTTATCTCTTTCTTTTATGTAAAGAAAAGGATCGAAACAATTGGATGGTGGGCTTAGGGGTCGTTCATCTATGGGGCTTAGGGGACCTGCCCTCCCCCTACCCTTTGAAATACATCGCTATTGACTAGACCCAAGCCCTCTATAAATAGGTAGGTAGCCCCGCTACTAAATAGTATGAATAGTCGTTGTTTCACTTTGATTTATTTTAAGGTTTCAATGCCATTTCTTTATGAGAGAATCAATTCAATAATTCAATAGGGTTGGACAAAGCGGCTCCCCACTATTACCGTAGGGCCTATGTTCCCAGCTCCCTGCTGGTGGTTTTTACCCTAAGTATCAGATGCCGAGTAACAAATAACCGCCATCGTCCGGAAGAACGGACACTTTGCCTGCCGTTTAGGCCACAGGGAGGGTGTGGCCACCCACGGAAAGGCACTCGGCTGCCAAGCCGAGGAAGGGAGACCGAGGCCTCCCTGTTGGGGGAAGTATCGGAGGGCGGATGGCCCAAGCCTTCCTTCCTTTCTCCATCGGTTGCTTTTGACTTCAGGATTAGCCTTCCCTATCCCTAATAGTTAGGTTGCTGCTGGGTTAGGCTAACAGATCTGGGATATTTATGTCTAAACTAACACGAAAACAACGGTTTTGGGTGTTCTCGTCGTCTAGTTCAATGCCTCGGACAGAACCATTAACCATTATCCTATTCAAAGGCATCATCATCATCCGAAAGAACAGTGCTTCCATAGTGAAACCAGTGCATACCAAGCAAGCAGGCTTTCAAGGAAGGAACAATGTCTTGCCTGCTGGGACGTATTTTCGTGAATGAAAGGGTTAACCTAACCAAATAGCATAGCCTATGCTTAGTTCGGTTTTACCTTGTTTTGGGTTACGGTTGCTTCGCGTAGCTCAATCAAGGTATCACCGCAATACTATACTCGGTCCCGCCCTTACAGTCAGTCAAACAGCGCTATCGTCCGCTACTTTGTTTGTTATGGTGGGCGACCTTACAACTACTCACCCCATTCAATATAGATTCTTTCTTTACCTAACTCCATCCTAGCAAACTCTCTTTTCTTATCGAATGGAAATAGCCGGGATCTTATTAAGGGAGAAGGGCCTCTGCAACTATATATCGAGGTGCGGGTATTCTGACACATCCGACCATTTAATCTGAACCCTAACGTCGTTCTAGGTCCTATCTATACTATGATTCGGACCAACCTCTGACCGCGATAATGTTACCTATGGCCAACTGCCGGTCAATCTTACTCGTTTTGCAGAAATAGAGCTGGTGCGATGTGAGCTAACTACGTTCCCGAACTACCGAACTAACTAAGATACCGTGGTGAGTGGAGTGCCCAATCCGGGCAGATCAAGACCCGTAAAGGAACTGTTGGCGGAAGCCTCAGAATGTCTGAGGCGGGGACTAATTCTTACTGGAACAAGGTTGAAACAAGGTTTCCCGACTGATGAGATTTGTACGCGGATGTCACCATTTAAACATAATTTAATAATTTTGGATCAACCTCTCCTTTCTGATTCTAAAGGCTAATGACCCGCCATCTATACCTAAAAAGTCACAATGGTGAGGACTGGGAAAAGATAGATTTGAATTGAAAGACTGCTTTAGTATATTAGGCCAACCCTTCATTTATTCCAGATAGATAGCCGGGCGCATGCCGGATCGAGTTTCACTTTCGAAACTGTAGTATTATCTCTACTTTCTGGTCATTCGATCAATTCTGTAGCAACATCTATCCCAACCAAGTTGTCTAAACCGGGTGGGTGGGACATCTGAATGATAAGAGCAGGGCCAAGCAAGAGTGAAGCGGAATGAGGGGTGGGTGGGAGAATAGTTGAGAATAGTTCGAGTAATGATTACCCGAAATCTATCCATCTGAAAGAGTTTCTTCATCTGGCTACTTTTCCCGAACAAAAAGGACCAAAACCAGGGTCGGATGTGTCGGGTACGTGGCTTCGAAATCTAGTTGGATTTAGGCATCTGGATGAATGGATTGCGAGTTCCACCGATTCAACGCAAACTATTTTAGATAGTGCCACGTGCTTAGTAAAAGTCATCTTTTTTCTGCCATTTTTTATTTATTTATTTCAGGCAGGCCTGAACTATTGAAAAGAGAGAAAGAAAGATCTACCTCCTTTCCTTGGCTTCTGATCTACTGGATTTATAGCAACACTCCGAACAATGGGTATACGCCTAACCACCGGCCTTCCGCGCACCATAAAAGAAAAGGTTGGGGTTGGAAACTCGACGAATATTGGCAATCTTCTTTCGCCTGGCACGGGGAAAACGGGGGTCGAACCCGCGACTTCTGGCGTGACAGACCAGCACTCTAACCGACTGAGCTATTCCCCCTCTCCCAATTCGCCTCCTCAACTCTTGAATTAATAAGCGAGCGCATAACTCAATGTCCAAGTTCTTCTCCCTCGACCTCCTGATCTCTCCCTTCAAGTTCGATTCATTAGGTTGCGATCTCTCGAAATGGGAAACCGGGATCTCTTTAAATAGAGGGTAAACCGCTCTCTCCGACAAACAGAGATGCCCTGGTGCATGCCCATATAGAAAGTCGAGTGAGAAATGAATGCCGTGCCATAAAGAAGTGCATTTAAGCTCTATCCAACAGGTCTTTAAGCATGGAATGAAGGTCTCTCCCGGTTCGGTTGCAGGCGATCACATTGAAGCTAGCGGTGCTCTCCCCAGTCTCAGAGGCCTATCTAAAGGTCCAGTCTACTATCCGTTATATACGTTAAAACAATCCGCGAGAGAAAGGAAATTCGAGTGCATAAATAACGAGTTTAAGCTCAACAACTTTATTTCGAGGTCGAGAAAGAAAAGAAAAGAACCTTCCGAATGAAGCTGTTGAGCCAGGTCTTGAAACATGTCAGTCAGCTCGAAAGAAAAAACGACCTGCCTTTGTGCTGCGTGCTCCACCGAACAACAACCTGCCGGAATGAATTAATTAATGAAAAGAAAAGGGGCGGGTTTCAATTTCGCCTTCTTCAGCGTGCTTGCTAAACTCCAAATATTCTCCAGCTCTTTAATTATTCTTTCAAGGTCTCTTGTCTACATCAAAACAAATGAAGCAGCTCTCTACCTTAAGAGTGTCCAACCCATACCTGCCTGTCCAACCGAGGGGCGATCGAGTGTAGCTCTCTTCTGTTTCTCTAAAATCCAGTGGGAAAGAGATGTCATCCCATCCGCGAGTACTGCCTGGCTGCTCCTGGAGATGAGAGACCTAAAACCTAGACTGGAAATGTGCTGGTCAATGCCTCCCCATTTCGTTCATTGCCTGACTAGAGGGGTGAGAGTTCAACCTACCCGCCCGCCCGATTGCCTTTTCTTAGTCGGGGAACCTATTGATTGAGGCACCCATCCGGCCGGGAGAAGCTCCTTTAGGTGCTCGACTTGGGGGCAGACTTTTCGAAGTTTTGAGCAGAAAGAAGCAGGGCCAACTCGACCATTAATCGAGAAGAGTTCGCCCAGGGAAGATAGCATACACCTTGAAACCATCAGTCGCCTACGACCAGCCTTAGAACTAATGAGCGGAGATAGCTTAGGTCTGAACTGCACTGACCAATGAAAGAATAGAAGGAAGAGCTCGGCGAATCGCCGCTGCTTCTAGTTCTTATCTCTCATTTCCCAGACCAATAGAAATGGATTGGAGGGAATGCTCCCAACAATAAGTATATGCGTGGGTACGAAAAAAGAACGGTGGGTGGATCTCTTCTTTGCGGTCGGCGGCCGTACGCACCCACTCCGTAGCTTCTAGT
>Ga0316213_1000122_pt1 | contig 11328 bp, 6 predicted proteins | sample NRE2metagenome_FD_207798 | JGI IMG/M metagenome (GOLD analysis project Ga0316213, IMG submission 207798) | Spruce roots microbial communities from Maridalen valley, Oslo, Norway - NRE2 | ecosystem: Host-associated > Plants > Roots > Unclassified | place: Norway: Oslo | collected 2017-09-14
CGAATGTGTTCAGTTGGATGGATCAGGGACGGTTCAGCGGGAAGCAACGTTCGAGAAGAACTCTGATCAACTTGTAGAGAGGGATACCATCACAGGGGCACAAGAGGGAGAAGTGCTTGGCAATGTGTATTGTTTTAACTAGAGGAAAAATGAGTAGTAGACACGACATGACCTGAAGAAAGTGGAGTCAATCCAGACTAGTCACAACCCCCCACACCTCTTGGAAAAACTAAGGTAATTACCAATATTTCTTCTAGTTTTTATTGAAAAGCACCTCCTAACAGTGGCTCGAGGAATAGCAGTAGTACACAACAGAGTGTAGGTGGAAATACAAGTGGTGGTGGAAGTGTAATGGTAAGTTTTAGTTCTATCTCAAGTGGAGATAAAAGCCTAATTAGCCAAACAAGCCCGTGATATTTTATTTTGGTGAACACTTAGACCAGCAGTATGGTTGGAGTGATAGATAGTATAATGATTCACCTTACTTAATTCACGGAGAAGGGTGACAATGATGTAGAGCAACATTGGTTCTTATGTGAATCAATCTAAAGAGCAAAAGGGATCGTGGTGCCAGAAGCTAAACCGGTAGAGTTCCAAACCACGTTTAGAGGGAGGGCTCTCTAGTGGTATATGAATTTATCCAACTGACCCCTCGGGTGCTGCAAAGACCTTGGACGAGGTGAAGGTGGGATTCGTAGTCAAGTTTAAAAGGCCAAACTAAAAAAAAAATAGAGTTACGTCGAGCTCAAGTAAATAAAACAAATGATGGCGAGAGTGCATGGGAATAGAATAAGCAGTTCCGTGACCTGATCAGTGGGCTGACTTATCCTATCCATGGAACCCAGCACAACGAGTGGTTTATTCAAGGTCTACTACCTTTTACCACAATACCACTGATGTAGCAAAAATGGACTACACAATGGGAGGCCTTGGCCCAGGCCATGAAGATTGAGTCCATGAATGGATATCCAGGAACTATTGGAACAACGGTTGCAGCTATACCCTTGATTAGCGCAACATTGGAACTGGCATACTTTTAGTCTTAGCTATTGGCCTTAATAAATGAAAGAGATGAATCAGGCAAAGGCAAGGAGGGCATAGGCACGGTGTATAGTGTGCAAGATGGAGGGACACCCTACAAATGAGTTCCCTTCGTTGAGGGTCAAGGTTGCAGCTCCTAACCCAACCCTGCCTCCCACTATATTTCCAAGTAACATAGTGAATGAATACTACGAGATTTGTTGATCTTGTGGGCACCCTCCGTAGTTTTGCTCGATGTTGCAAAAGTACACTTCCACCCTATGACCATCCTTTGTGATTTCTATAAGGCGAATATCCATAGCACAAAAAATTTTCATGCCTTGTAGACCCTTGTGGAGCGCTTTGAAAGAAGTTCCTTCAAGTTCAAGATAGAAGAGACCAATAATGTTGTTGTAGAAGGAAGCGACCAAGGAGGATATGGGGCAGCTACCAGGGAGGGTATGGAGGAAGTTATCAAGGAGGACAGGTTGGCAGACGGTCAGTTCCCATAATATGTTACAATTGTAATGACATAGGTCATATCTCCAAAGATTGCCCACATCCACAAATAGTGAAATGAGGCCACTATAGGAACATCGGTCATGCTACTGAAGATTGTCCAGACTTGTTAGCCAAGTGTGAGGCATGGGCGTGATAGCATAACAGGAATCTGGTGAATGCAAAACCAAGGGGCATCGACGAAGCCAGAGACCTGAGGAGGGGCTCACACGGGTAGTGATGGTAGCAACACGAAATAGTTATGGATCAGAAAAGTAATGCCTTTATGTCTTAGTTTTGATGCAGTAAAGTAGAAGGTTTTTTTTCATAAGCCTTGGAAGCACTACAACAAACTATTGTGGGGATGGGAGATGGTGCAACTAGCGACACTAGGGCCCCAAATCCTACTGATCACTCTTGGTCAGGCAAGAGAATATAAAGGCTGCAACCTGGACAAATTGGGGAACCAAACCCCTCTGAAGTAGTCAAGGATTTGTTCTGATCTTGAGCTAAAATCTTGAATAGTGGAAGCTTTATAGAGAAATTGCAGTCTATAATTAATCATTGTATCGAAGAGGGGGAAGAAGAGCTCATCAATGCCCCTCTACCTAAGAAGCATGTTAGGAGGGTCAGGTAGAATAAATCTAGGACAGGGAGAGAATTCAAGATGGATGCATAGTTCCATGGATATGAGATCCATAATGTCAAGCTAGAACTAGGGTCTGACATGAGCATCCTTCCCAAAAAGTCATGGGAGATGATGGGAAGACAACACTTGGTTTTCTCTCCCGTCCAGTTGCCACTTGCAAATAAATACAGAATATACCCCATAGGCTGCTTGGATAATGTTGAAGTAAACCTTGGAGATGTACAGACAGTTGCTGATTTCAAGGTTCTCAAGATTGTAGATGAGAAGGAAACTGACCTTACCCTCTTGGGGTTCGAGTGGGCTAGCGATAATGAAGCGATCATCAATCTTAAGAAGGGTGAAATGTCCTTCAAAATAGAAGGAATGAGGGTCCTCCAACCTAAATTATATATGTAATTATGCATTTCTGTCATTATGCATTTCTGCCCTCGGCCTCTCCTTCTTTCAACTTTTCCAGGTTGCTCGATCTGAGGGACTGGGTGCCTTCGTTCCTCTCTCAGGGAGAAGCGAGACGAACTTCCATGGACGAGTTGGGCGCGTATGCGACTTCAAAATCGTATCTAAGAACCAACCTGCAAGCGCAATGAGTTACCCATTGGAGGACTTATTCTAAAATGAAGTTGCCAACACAGCGAAAGGAGGAGGCGAGGAAGCGAAACTCACCGGAGACTCTCTCAAATCGTCTAAATAATACGTCTGATAGAACATATCAATCCTCCAATTAGCACCAGACCACTCCATCTTCTTTCTTTATAGTTCATCCCAACCATGTCTCTTTTCATTTTCTATCCAGGCACGTCACCCAAAACCAACAAGGGACGTAAAACTTATAAGGCACCACCGCGTTAAACCTACAACCATCGGTACGCGAAGACCGGGATAGGCTAGGGATGGGGCTCTTATGAATACAGACGAGTTTCTATCTCTCCCCATAACTCCTCACAAGCGGTACATAAATCCATAGTAAGTAGTGCACGTCAACCCAGACCAACACAGTATGTATACCCAGGGTGATAAGCCCGTTTCTTCTGAAGAAAGATGAATCGGGCAGGGGTCTCCAATTCTCTTCTCCCCTGAACTAAAAACTCCTTATAGACGGCACTCTGTCTACCTGTGATCTGTCCCCTTATTTGCCTTTCCCCAAGATACACGTGGCATGAACCCCGGAAAGGTGGTCAAAAAGGGCAGATGGCAGACAAGGATAAGCGTTGGCGAGGATCACTCCAGATAGGGCTCTGAACCCTACCGAAAGAGGCTCAGCTTCAAAGGCAGGATCTAAGGCTCTGGAGAATAGAATGGAGATCGAGAACCAGCAGCGGCAGCGAAATCCAAACCTGGAAGCGATAAATCAAAGTCAAGGTAAGGAGTTGAGACCTGCAGCGAAAGGGGAACCGATTCCAAAGAAGAGAGGGTCAACAGCAGGCCGAACAACGATCCCGAAGAGAAGTCAAGGTAGCCGTCCGATCCGGATAATAAGGAAAGGAAGAGGCCTGCCCTGCCGATGATCCAGAAAAGCAGAATGGGAATGGGAAAAATCACAGCTAGAAAATCATTGTTGAACAAAAGAACCGGTGAGACAGCTGGAAATGGAGTTGGAGCATCAGCCGGAGTATAATAATATGATCTGGCCCCTCTATACTACCCTAATGTGAGCAGGACTCGTTGGAAATTCCGGAGGGAGTGAAACGGGGTTATCTATCAATTTAGAGCGAGCTCGTAAGCCACACAGATTCGGATCGTTATCAACCATTTCCATCGATCCTTACTCAAGCATCTCTCTCAGTAGCAGCTATATCCTCCCAGTAAGCTTCCCTCTCCCCCGATTATTATAAAAAAGGGGCAGTTTCATCCCATTAGTATAGTTCCTAACCCCCCCGCCGTATCCTTAAGTAATAGTAGGGGGCCCGAATACATAGGATAAAAATAAATTAGCTGGGAGTTGCAGTAATAAGAACCCTTGGAATGTGGAATGGAAGCAGCGCTCGAATCGGTACTTCCTTGAATGGGTGGAACGTAGCTAGCAGAGCTCACTTAACCGAATACATGGAATTGGAATATTTATTGCATCCATATATCTCTATCGGGAACCATATCTATTTACTACACAAAAACTGCTATTATCGTTGGTAGGGGGGAGGCGGAATAGCGATTAGCGTAGTCGACAACAGTAGGAGGAGCTGTACACGGCGCATCACATCTCCGTTACGCCTATTCATCGCAATCCCTATATCCATCGCCTCTAGGAGCATAATTACTCACATCTTTGCCCGGGTGGAAGGATCACTTAAGACGATTGATCCCCTCCAGTTAGATATTAGTAAGCCTGGTTCTTTAGGTCGAGCCTTTCCTATTTATAAGTCGAGTCCTCCCCTACTATTCTTATTTAAGTCAGATTCCACCAACTCCCTAACGTGGGTCCACTAGCGCGGTGCATTTTGTATCTGGTAGCATATCCGCCGGCCTTTATATTTAGGAGGCGCAACTTCATTAATATATGGTGTCGCATCTCGTATCTATTGAGTCGCCCCCACTCTATTCGATTCTCATTTAAGGGGGCCGGGGCGACAAAGCATATAGGTATTTCCGGGGAAAAAGAGTATAACCTTTCTAGAAGCGCGGATCACCCCTACTCTTTCCCCCCTATATTCTGTTTTAAGCGGGCAAACATCATGATCAGATCTACCTCAAGATGCCCATAGATGGATAGCCCTTATTATAATAGTAGGGGCGTTGTAATAATAGAAAAGGCTGCATAAATAGGTCGAGTGTTTAAAAGTAGTTATTACATACGTAATATTTTAGCATGTTAGAGTCTTAAGAGTGCAGCAGGGATTGGTCGAGCTTCTTTCCCTGTGAGCTTAACCTCAACTTAGAGCATCCGGTGGGTGTACAGGCTTCAGACAGCCAGCATTCACCCGCTTCCAGAACACTTGCTATGCGGGCGGGCAGGGGTACCACTATTATGATTGTACCGTCGAGCCCAGCGTTGCCCAGAATACTATTTAGGAATTAAGACTGCACAGTAATTCTCTGTCCAAAGGGTGACCCACCCAAGCGTGTAAGATATTCTAAGTAAGGAAGGAGTCATGATAAGAGGGCAGTTTCCACGTACGATCGATCCAACTATGGGTAGCCAGCCGTCCAACTGGCATTCATAAAGTAGGCTGAGAAAACAAAGGTAATACACAAATGCTCTAAGTCCCTATTCTAAGCCCGTCTAATCTAAATATGTAGTCTGGCTGTAATCAATCCAAGAAGTCAGTTCCGACGATAAAGAACATATATTGAAACAGATATTGAATAGGTGCTGAGGGTAATGAGGCATAAATATATATATGGGAAAGAGATCCCTATCCTTAAGGAAGAAATATGTATATGAAAGATATCTATGTTACTGCCTATGTTACTACCGCCGGAAGATAGCATCGATTGGTAGGGTGGAGATCTCTTTTTAGGGAAGGGATCTCGATCTATAGCAGCGATAACTATGATAGCAAGCAAGCGCTTATAAAGAAATACTATCCATATCTTACTGAGGGGCTATAGGGTTCTCCTCGCTACCGCTTGTATAGTGGGCCGGCCTTTCGGGTTACCCATTACGGTTTTCTCCGGGCTTGAACCTCCAATCAATGGATGATTACCCGCCTATAGATCCAGCTATCGAGGGAGTGTGGGAAGGGAAAACGAAAGGATGCGATGTGCAGAGGGGAGTAATTGGCTATGGTTTTCGGGTTATGAGAGGCACATTATATATGATTCTATGGCACTCCAATACTCGGCTGCTGGCTGACATGAAGTGGGGGGCTGGCAGCACCAAGTTGGAGGCTTAGGCGGGTGAAGTAAAAACCTATTCTCTTAAAAGAAAGGCAAATTGAGCGTGCTTCTATTCTGCTCCACTGTCAAGCTTCAATCTGTTCCGGTTGATCCAAAAAAGCTTTGCTAAACGCGTATTTGATAAAGAAAAGAATGTGTTTGGGGGGTTCGAAGGCATATGATTCATCTGGATTCAAGAACTAACATTGTTATATAGGGAAATAAATGAATTCGTAATTGTTCCTCCGCCTTTCCTTTCGCTCGCCTAAAAGGCTCCTCCCTCTAGAGCTGCTCTTGAACCGCCTCGTCACCTTAGCAGTACTTTGGGATCTCCCCCACATCACTCCGTGCCTCGATAGCTGCTCTAGAACTGTTCTATCTTCATAGCACCAAATAAGGGTTGTTCTCTCGGCATGAGGTTCCCACTTGCCTCTGAAAAAGTAAGCCCCAGACATCTCCATCTTGCAGCAGCGCCATTCTAGATAGCGTTCCCAGAACGGCGCCTCCTAGCACATCGACGACATCTGGTGTACAGAACACACATACCATATTTGAATAGCTACAGGGAATAACAATGGGTACTACATCAGACTCTCAGAGTAAACCATAGCTTGATCTTTATGAATGTATACTAACCCAAAAATAAGTAGCAGGATATAAACGTCCCCTAGCTGACGCACCCCCTCCAAATTGTCCCTCTCGAAGTAAGGCAATACTTAGAGTCAAATTATATAAAGGCGTAACCACCTATGTACCTAATGGAAGGAGCACCGAAGGCTCTCATTCGATTGACTCACGAAGCTCAAGGTAGAAGTGGAGATTTGAGCGAAACCAATACATCCGAGTTTCTTTTTTACCACCAGAGGATATCCACTCACGGATAGAAGCATAATGACCTTTGCTAGGCATAGGGTACGTGGAATAAGCAGTTTCACTCCTCACACAAGGACCTGAAACACTCCTGAATAGGTGATCAGAGTAAACTGTTTCCCTCTCACAATCTCTAACCCGCTTACGCTCAGGCTCTTACCCGCGGAAAAACTTCATCATCGAAAATCACTAAATTCACGCAAATCATTCATCCAAAATATGATTATTTAGTCCATATCACTCAATATAATAATAAGGTAAACAATCAATAGTATGGTAGCCCAACCAGTAGTAGTCTATAAGGTAGAAGCAGTGAGCTATGTAGCAAGAGTAGCAGCAAGAATGAGGCTTAAAGTAGAAGGCACCTGTTTAGTCCAAGGCCATATGTGAGGTCTTATCCGCTGCCAATAAGGTGTTCGCTTGGGCTAATTACCCTATTTCTATAGATAATAAAGAAAAAGCTGATGTGGTGGAGATAAAAAGGTTCTTGCCAATTGAAATTCTGCAGCAGCTTAAGTTGGTTTAGCTAGCACTTTGAGACTAAAAATGGCTCCTGGGTTGGGAAGTTAGGCCATAAGGTTTGCAGAGAGTGGCTTGGAAAAAAGCCTTAATTGCTTGCTGCTGTGCTCCAAAAACAAATAGATATTCAATGTAACTAGTAATGAAGATAAGCGAACCGAAATCTCAATAAATCTAAGTAAATCAATCTCTCTATGAATCAATTAATGAATCAATAATATGGAAAAGTACCTATAAATGATAGGAAAGGATAAGACTCAATTAGCAGAAGATTCAATAGATAAGCAAAAGACATAAATGGATCAACTAAGCCAAAGAAATAGATCGATCAAAGGACTCTCTGATTCCTTCCATGGGTAATTCCATTCCACCAAGGGTTAGTAGCTTTTACAACTGCAAGTCCGTATCGAGTCACTCCAATCGGCTCCCTTTCCAAGTCTCTTCGTCTCTGACACGACTAAATTTGTCACCGTTCCGATCACAAGTGGATGGTTTCTTGAGCTCAATGGATCCCGGTCATTTCTTGTCTGATCTGAACCGGAAAGGGTATGCCATGAGGACCATCTGAGTTGGAATTAGACTTGTAGGGTTTTAACTAATCGTCCAATCTCGTGGTGATTTCGCTCTCTCCTAGGTCCTATAGACAAATGGTTACACCATATTAGGTGTCCAGCACGAGATCTCGTTGCGCGATACGATATTTTTGGCTCCGTTCGTAGGAAGGGAGTTCGGGGGCATGCCACACTTCCAAAGAGAGACAACTGTAATATCCTAGATTCCCAAGAGCCGTGTATTCCGACCCACCTCGCACTGTTAGCTGGTTCCCCAGGGACTAACTACTGGTATGGGAAACCGAACACTCCGAGCTGCGAAGAACAACTGTAAACAAACTAGCTAGATTATGCTTTTATGGCCTGCTTGCATCTGTACGGGACACTTAACGTACCGGAGAGGAGGGGTCGGAGCGGCCTTCGATAGTAACGTGGTAAAATACCTACCCTAATATTAAGCCCGCCCCATGACTGATCATAGCGAGAACGAGCATCCTTGTCACTTGATCACTGGAATCACTATGTAATGTAACCCATTCCTTTGGTCATGAATGATAAAGTCAATCCTATATGCTCAACCCTAGATCAAAGGAGGGTAGACAATACAAATTTTGTTAGGGTTTTAGATAAGAAACCAGGGCTCGGAGAGGAGGAGAGGAATGGTCACGTCCTATTACCCTACCACCCCCACAATCTTGACCTTTTTCATTCTCTTTATTAGAAGCTACAAGGACAGAGTCAAGATCTGTTTTTAAAGATAGCTGTTTGATCGCGTGATTCTACCTGGTACTAACGTATTATCCGGGTAATCCCTAATAGCAAAAGTGGATGATCTAGTAGCAGTAGCATAGAAAGTAATAGCTTAATGAGGGTAGCATAGAAAGTAATAGCTGGATGAGTACTCCTTCTAGATTGAATATAATAAAGGTATACTATATTGTATTGTATTGTTTTTATTGCTTTTCATTCCTTGCCTACATAGTGTGTTAAGTTGTATGTTGGATACAGGGGTGATCCTTGTAATAGCGCGATACCTATGCATGTCTAAATATTCCATCTAGCTCCTGAGGATCACAAAAGTGTTGTTGAGTCATTTGAATTATATTTATTTCGCTAATCAATCACTTACCTGAACGAATAAAAGGTAAGGTGGCGCGCGCCCCTAACAACAATGAGATTTGCTAAGGGAAATAGAGTTACTACACTAAATACTAAATAGAAAGACTTAATCTCATCTACATATCGCTGCCACCTCTCTACATGGTAGGGTTAGCTCTGGTTTATTCTCTCTTTCCTATGGCTCCCCGAGCCTAGGTCCTGCTTCGCTCCGCTTCGTTTCCGGGGATGCAAGCAAGGTAAGAGATAGAGTGTCTAATTGGCATTGATGAGGTTCGGCCCTCATCGTGTGGGCTAGTAATAACAAAATATGGTGGCTAGTCGGTGATCGTAAATTGAGTAAAGTAATAAACAAGCCATAAGTAGATAGCAAGTCCAAGCCATAAATGATCCTTCTCTAGTGATCCAAGTCCAATGAAAAACATCTATCTTTCTCCCGCTTACATCCAATCCCCTCAAACTCGCTATCGCTTCGCTTCCCGTCGTCTCGGTCCTGCCTGAGGGTTCGCTTCGAAGTCGCTTTTTGTATCGATCACAAGGCCTTTCGGTAGGACGAAAGTACCATGTGATCTTATTATACGCAACACCCTAGGATGACATGATGACAATGAGATGATTAAATGATGACAATTCTATGTGATTTGGAGAGTCAATTTGCATGGTGAGATTGGTATGTATTTGTCTTAAATGAGATGGTCAAATTGGTATGTATTTGTCTTAAAGGAAATTGACAAGTGGATTGGATAACCCACTTCCTCTATATAATAATACTGACTCAGGGCTTTGCGAGGTCTATTTTCGGCTTTGGGGCGGGAGTATATAATTAGTTCGGGTAGCCGCCTGATCATGCATGCATGATAGTAGCGGCGATAGATTCCCCCTTCCCTGCTCTATAGTAGTGATAGAGAAGATGGTACAACACGTTATCTAGGATAGGGCCTACGAATCACGAACAAAGGTTCTTTGGGGCGAATCAATCAATAAAGTGCTTAATCAAGGGTTTTTCTCATTAAAAAAGTATTATTCAGAAATCATAAAAGTGCGGCTGGCAAGACCCCAGACCCGTACCATCATGCATGCTTCGGTTCGAATCCTTCTACTCCAGATCTGAGCGCTTCTCTCCTTTCCAGCCTCTATCTATAAGGTTGCCAAGTTTATTTCGCAATCCCAAGAATCGAGAGTAGTTTTTTCCTATCTTGCTCGGCTTTATCCCACTAGTTCTGCGTATCCCGGAGTGTTTCACGCGTTAGCTGGGGCCCCGCCATAGTGGAGTGAGTGCACCTGAAGAGGGACTTTTAATTTGAAGGGATCATAAAAGCTGCAGGAACATGGACTATAGAATGCAATCACTGTTTAAAAAGTTTTTTTACATAGAAGAGATGGATTCGACATGGAAAGCCTCATTCATCAGGGCCCACCTATCCGCGGCCCTTGAGCGCGAGCTACCCGGGGCCAATGGAACATGGGGAGCAAGAAACCGGCTTATCCCATTCACACTATAGGAAGCAGACCGCCTCGATCAGGGAGAGCAAAGCGCTTAATGAACGAGCAGGAGAAACTTCGAAGAGGAGTCACTTATCTTAGAACATGATGCGGGTATCTCATTCCGTATTGACTCAGTAGCTACGGCGCTCTCGTGATCTGGCATTGAACGGCATCTCTCGACATCTCTGATACAGCATCTCTGATATGGTATCTTGTTCGGTTGAGTCAGTCATATTACGTGCCCTCTCCCTACTTGATCGGTAAGCGAGTGAGTCAGTACCTAAAGGGAAGTATGATATGAAAGGAGATCGCCAAATAAAGAGGAACTTGAAGAAGCTTTTGAAAACCTTATCTGCTTTCAAACTTTAAGGTTGGATTTTTCCATATCCCACCCGATGTAGAAATGGAATGCTCGCTCAAATGGAATCGGAACTGTTACTCGCTCTTTATTTGGGACTGTAACTCAAAGGGATGCCGTGAACCCTTAAATTGGCCGAGATGCTGCTACCTTTCATCAAATGGAGTAAAAAGAATCAATTTGGTGTGCAAGAAAGAGGTTGAATGAGCCTTCTTTGCTCCGTTCGCTTTGCCCCTATGGAATTATATATGATTTTGTCCGTAAATCCGAGTGTGGTAGTGCCCTAGATGGGGTGCGCTATGGATGCTTCCTCTGTCCTTGCATATGGATTGGAATCTGGATCCGGATGCGTTGTATATCGCCCTCCAATGGTTTATAGATAGGATATACGGTGGCTTGACTCACATAGGTACACCATAGAGGGGCACACACTAGAGGGCACTTACAAA
>Ga0316213_1000124_pt1 | contig 11141 bp, 15 predicted proteins | sample NRE2metagenome_FD_207798 | JGI IMG/M metagenome (GOLD analysis project Ga0316213, IMG submission 207798) | Spruce roots microbial communities from Maridalen valley, Oslo, Norway - NRE2 | ecosystem: Host-associated > Plants > Roots > Unclassified | place: Norway: Oslo | collected 2017-09-14
ATTTGGGCAGCTTGTTTTGGGATATTATTTTAAACCAATATACAAAAGAATGGCTGGAAAGGCAATGGTCCAAAGTCGATTATCACGGGAAAGCCAATGGTCCAACGTCGATTATTCTTACCTTGACTTTTTCCATGGTTACTTTATATTGAACATCCATCTTTAAACAAAGTTATGACTTGGATAAGTCATTGTCCATATGGGTGAATAGGGTTTTGTGTATTTGTTTCCATTCTTGGGAATGGTTGTCCTAATATACCAGAATTAGTGTGGAAACAATAGCGGATTGTCCCACCGGTTGTGTGGCTTTCCAACACTATCAGCCACCGGCAACAACAAAGTCCTCCACATATTCAAACAAACTCAAGCACCGCGGTAAGAAAGAAAACCTACTTCCACGCATATGGCTATTTGGATTCCAACTGCAACTGCACCAATACCACATAATGAGGGTCAATTGCAAGAAAGAAGGCCTACTTCCACGCACATAACAACTTGGATTCCAACTGCAACTGCACCAATATGATGACAGAATCAGGGCATTTAAAGAAAAATATATCGTGGAAGACATGATCACAAAATGGTAAGTTTTCCAAAACAACAGTGAAACAAAAATGTTAGTTTTCCAATGTGCACTTGAATACAATTTTCAAAATTTGGTATTAAATTATTGTTTCACTAGAAATGACAATGTAAAAAGTAGTTTTCCAATGTGTATTTGAAAACAATTTTCAAAATCTAGTATTCAATTACTGTGTGACCGGATATTTTTTCATGGATGAGTAAAAAATTATTTTTTGTTGTTGTCAATATGAGGTAGGTAAAGAATGAATAGGAGGCGAAGGAATTAGGTTCAAACTACAAATTTAAAAATATTTTGAATAACTTCCTTAAAAAGTAGAAAAAAAAACCTTAGAAGTGAGAATTGTTGGTTTCAACAAAGAAGAAGATGACTTTTTAGAAGGATACAATGGGGCATTTAGAGTTGGGAGGAGAGGAGAGTCCACATGATTGCGAAGTTCCCACATTTAGCTTCATGAACCAAAGTCCCAAAGCATAGGCATAATCCAAAAGGGGAAAGAATTTGGATGAATGAAGACCTAACAAAAAAACAATTTTCTTAAAGGACCTAGCAATGAAATTGTGTATGCCAAAGGAAAGAGGTGTACGATGCTTTCAAAGATTTCAAAGATTGAACTATTTGAGTTTGGAGGTGTGCAAGTTGTTGAAGGAATTGTTGGGCTGATCTTTGCTCCCTTTGTTGGTGATCTGTGCCTTGTGGATCCAGAGTGAGAGGCAGCTCGGCTGGAGAAGCGGGTTGAAAACCCAGATACGCTTCGAAAGGAGAGAAGCCAAAAGTTGAGTGTGTGGCCCTGTTGTAACTATGCTACAGAATATGCAAATAAGTATCCCATTGTTTTCTACGTGAAAAATGCATGCGTAGAGCATGTACCAACACACGATTTACTACCTCTGTTTGTCCATCCATTTGAGGGTGGAAGGCGGTGGAGAAATTAAGATGACAACCAAGTAGTGCCCATAGTGTCTGCCAAAAGGAGCTGAGGAATCTTGAGTCTCTAGCCCAAATGATAGTGATGGGTAGACCAAAGTGAGGCCATACATGATGGGAATATAATTCCGTTGTTTGAGAAGCCGTGGTAGTCTGGTTGCAAGCGATGAAACATGCCATTTTGGAAAACCGACAGACTAGTACCCAAATGGCATCATGTTTTCTCTGAGTGGTGGGCATTCCACTGAGAAAATCCATTGAAATTGATTCCCATGGTCTGGAAGGCACCCGGAGTGGCTGATACATGTCGTGCTTTCGGTTGGAAGGTTTGGATTGAGAGCATAAATACAAGCTCGGATGAATTTTTCTACCCGACGCTGTAGAGATGGCCAATAAAACTGGTGTTGAAGGTTTTGTACTGTCTTTGTTATGCCAAAGTGGCCTCCACAAGAAGATGCATGGGCTTCCTTGATGAACAATAAGTGATCCTCTGATTGAGGCACACATAGCAAGTTGAGCTTGTAGAGCCACCCATTGCGAATGGTGTAGTCTAAGAAAGGGGTTTGGTTGACTACTGTTTGTTGATGTAGTGCAACCCAAACTTCGTGCTGGCTTACTTGTCTTTCCATGTGTCATACGGAGCACAACAAACTTCTAATATTTTGAGAACCTGATTCGGAGGACGACTAAGCAAATCTTCCATCTTGTTAGACGTCCCCTTCTTGTAGCGAATGACCAGATGGAACTGTTGTATGTAGGCTGCCCATTTGAGATGTCTTTGCTTTTGTATATTTGATTGGGAATTAATGGAAATTAGAATATGGTGATCAGTATGGAGGATGGTCTCCTTACCCAACAAGTAGTGTCTCCATTGCTTGAGAGCTTGCACGAGGTTGTAGAATTCTTTATCGTATGTGCTATAATATTTCTTAGCTTCTGAAAGAGCTTTAGAGTGTTAGGCTACACGATGTCCTCCCTGTTTAAGTACTGCACCGATAACATATTGAGAGGCATCAGATTCGATCTCAAAGGGATGAGTCAACTCTGGCAATCTAAGTACAGGGGAAGAGCACAACGCCTGCTTGAGGCGAGCAACTTCTCCATCCCAAACAAAGTTGTTTGTGTTGTTAGATAACTCATGCAAAGGGCGAGCAATCTGAGATAAGTGCAAAACAAACTTTTGATAAAATTTGATACTGCCCATGAAGCTTTCTAATGCACTTACTGAAGAAGGAGTTGACCATTGTGCCAAATCTTGTACCCGTGCCGGATCAGGACGGATTCCTTCTGTGTCCACAAGAAAGCCCAAGTATGGAACATAACGTTGGCCAAAATATGATTTTTTTTCCTTTACCTATAGTTTGTGCTCTCGAAGTAGTTCTAGTACTTTCCGATCATGTTGAAGATGCGCCTCCCAAGATTTACTGGATATGAGAATGTCATCCAAATATATAACAACAATGAGGCTTGAATATATCATTAATAACTCTCATAAATGTTGGTGGTGCATTAGTCAATCCAAATGGCATGACTTAACATTCGAAAAGACCAAATTTGATCTTGAAGGCTGTCTTCCACACATCTGCTGAGTTCATTCTGATTTGATGGTATCCATATGTCAAATCTCACTTAGTGAACCACTGATCACCTTGCAAACTGCAATCCAGGGTAGGGAGTAGCAGTTCTTGACCGTAGCCTTGTTAAGGGAACGATAGTCAGTGACTAGGCACATCTCAGTGGTGTCTTTCTTTGGGATTACAAAAGAAGGAGATGCACAAGGGGAAGAGAAAGGTTGTATATGCTCTGCGTTTATGAGTTCTGTCAATTGTTTCTCAATTTCCTTTGCCTTTTTTGGAGCTAGTCGATAAGTAGGGGCATTGGGTAATGAAGCTCATGGAACAATATTTATAGAGTGATCTATGTGGCACGTGGGGGGGGGTAGGCCGGTGGGTGGTTGGAAGACATCAACGAATTCTCGGAACAAGGGAGCCATGGATTGTGGTACTGGGTGTCCTGTATTGTTTGGTGGAATAGGGCATACCAGAGAGAGAGAAACACATTGGTTTAGATGGACATGGGGATTGGTCTCTTTTTGTGTGGTGGGTTGGGGTGGGTGCCGCGGTAAGAATATAGGTGTGTCCATATTTTGAGAGTTTATATTGGTGGGTTTTGGCCAGATACACAACGTTCCGGTCTTGTTGATATGGAAGGCCCAAGAGGAGGTTGACACAGTCTAATGGAGAGACATCGCAGAGGAAAAAATTTAAATTGACCAATAGAAAAAAGCGACAATACAATGTTGAGATACCAAGAGGCGGGGCCATCTTTTTGGACCCAACCGAGTTGATATGACTTGGGGTGTGGGGTAGTGGGAATTTGTAGGTGCTGGAATAACTCTTGGGAGACCAAGTTTTTCTGACTACCATTGTCCATGATTAGCAAGGCTAAGGATCGTTTGATTTGGAAATTGTTTGTAAACAGGGATAACGGGGAGGATTTGGAGTCGTCATATGTCATAAGAATCGGGGAGGGGTCAACTTCAGTGGGGTTGTCTAAAGAAACTATTTCGGTGTCCTCGATGGTTTGTGAGGAAGTGGCCTCTATATACAGCGTTTTATTAGTCCATAAGGATTTTAAAAATCTACAATCTGCAAAGGAGAGGGACTGAGTTTTGTGAAAGGAACATCACAGGGAATTGGGATTGGAATTGGTGGGACGAGGTGTTACATAATTATTAGGGCGGGATGAGGTCTGAGTTGTAGGAGATTGTGAAGGAGCTGAGGTCTGGTTTAGCCGGGATTGAAGAGTGCGGCTATGGGGAGCCACCTTTCTTTCTATAGCGAAAGCCCTTTTAAAAGCGTTATCCAAAGTTAGGCATTAAAACAACTCTACTTCTCTACCAAATTGAGATAACAAGCCTGAATTAAATTTGAGAATTAATACCTCTTCTGGATCTGAGATGTGAAGCTGGAGTCGGAGCTTGCATAAGTAGTCAATGTATGCTTGTACATTTTGTGGAGGTAATTTCCTGAGTTAAAGCCATCTTGTCCATAAATTCGGAAGGTATCCTGGTGGATAAAAACGATCTCTCAAAACTTGACAAAGTTGTGCCCATGTTTTGATAGCCGACTCTGGAGAGTTATCAGAAGCTCCTATATCTACCACTATTGTGGTGTTTTCGAGTTGAGTGTCCCACCAAGTATGAGCTAGGCCTTCTAGCTGGAGAGATGCTATTTGGACTTTCCTTTCCTCAATGAGGCTTGTACAAGTCGAAAAATATGTGGAGATTCCACGGATCCATGAGTCTACAACCTTCCCATTCATTTTACCCGCAAATTTGGGGAGTTGGGACCTGGTGTGAAGGCAAAATGGATCTTGGTTACTCTGCTTCTGCATTCTCGTGAGCTCATTGAGGGCTAAGGCTAGGTCTTTGATCCATAATATATTTGCAGAACGAAATGAATACAGATTATTATCAGATTCTTAACACATAATAACAGATATACAACAAAACTGGTTTCTATTCAGTAAGGAAATAAGATGAAACTGTAAAATGCAGTGGAAACAAGCTTGCTAGAATGGTGGCAGCTTATCTCTGAGAAGAGATGGGGCGGCTACGCTCATTCGCAAGAAGATCATTACAATGAGGCTCTGAAGGCCTTTTTACAATGAAAAAGGAATGTCAAAAACCCTAGACATCCAAAAAACCTAACCCTAGGAGATGAAGCTCCAAAAGTCATGTGGGCCCCGTTTGGGTAAGTTAGTACATCAACTTCCCGGGGTCGTAACTTTTGCATACGATCTCTGTTTTAGGCGCACGATAGCTCGTTGGAAAGGTCTATCCGAGGACTACACATTTTGTCGCCATCTATCGAAGGTCGTTCCGACTCTGGCGATCCCCAAAAACGTTGTTTAGGGCCTCAAAACGACCCCGCAAGTCAGGGACCCGAAAACTATGGAAAAAACTGCCAAAATGAGCCTGTTGGATTAGGTGGGAGGCCACCGAAATGCATCTGGATTAGTCTTGTATTGTATTGGATATATCAGAGTCCGAGTCAACTGACAAGGGTTCTCTCCTTGGAGGCATGATTTTCTTGCACAAATTCTATGAGTGTCAAGCGTGACACCCAAACACTGAAGAATAGTTGGGTGAGAGATAGACGGAGGGCGCTATGCTCTCGAAAGAGAGTCACACTGTGGTCATATTATATAGGATGTAGAGGAAATCAATCTTCAAGGGGCCATGGATTTTGAAGAGGTGTGAGATTTCACTTGGAGAGTGAGATAAACACCCATGGAAATGTGAGCTGGAGGTGACCAAGAAACAGGGGAAATAGATAGGGGGATACATCTGTGGGATCTAGGGAGAAATAGATCTGTGAATATCCTCTATGATGTGGATATATATATATATATATCCACCATAAACCGAGAACCCTCAGGAGGGTGTGCGTTATACAACAAATATTGAGAAAACCAAAAAAACAATTTGTGTTGAAAATCAGATATGGATGGCTTACAAACTTCTCTTGCTTCTCTTTCTTCCGTTGGTGGTCCTGTCTTGGATACGGAGCTTTCATACCAATTGATCCCCCTTCAAGAGAGAGAGAGAGAGATACATGGGAGGGCACACTTGCTGAGGAAGGCGCACTTGCTGAAGGAGGGAGTAATTGCAGAGGAGGGTGCACTTGCAAAGAAAGTAGAACTTGCTGAAGAGGGTGCATTCACCAGAGGAGGATGCACTTGCTGAAAAGGGTGAACTCACCAGAGGAGGGAACACTTGTTAGAGTATGGATTAAGAGCCAAAATAGAGTGCAATGGCCATTGTTCAGAGATAGGAAAGATTGTGGCGGCAGATACAGAGCAACGACAGACATCAAGAAAGAGAGAAAACCCTAAAACTAGAACAAATAGCGAAAACAAGAGAAAGAAACTTTTTCTTCATAAATAAGACATCGACTTCTATTAGTTCATAGGATCACCTTTTATAGAGAAGGGACCTACTTATTTTGTGTACGTAATATTATTCTAATATCACAATAAACTAACTCTACTCTGTTAAATTGTCCCCTGTTTTTATCAACGGGGTTAGAAGGAAGGATAAATTCCTTATGGCCCAAGATGTTAGAGGGGAGGGAGCTCTTGGTACACTATGAATGTGGGGGAACTTGTGTGTTTCTATGTCTTCGCGAGAGACTAATCACGTCCAATGTGTAAATTCCAATAATTAGCCATGATGCACATATGCTGTATGTTGTATGTGATGAGCCATGGAAACCATGTGCTGGATCTATGATGTTGCTCTAGTAGGGACAGTTCTCTTCTTTCACTGAGCACGGATTCTACTTCTAGTGCAAAATGAAGTAGGAAAAATCCGTCTTGCACTGGGAAAGGCTTCATGCGTGGAGAAAAGCTTATACTTCAAGTGCCTAACTGAAGTAGGGAAAGTGTCGAAAGGTGCATCGACAAAGAACTGGGTGGGAGGAAGCACTCCCGAGAACCATATATGAACTACTTATATGGAACTGAAGTAGAAAACAACTAAAAGTATGTGTTGATCATAAGTATGGGTGGGAGGGCACACTCCAGAGAACCATATACGAGCTACTGTTGTCGTCGATGAACAGTCTGGGTGGGACAATGACACAGAGAACCAGATCAACAATTGTTTCCAAGAGTTGTTGAGGTGGAGGGAAGATCTCAAATAACCCAACACTGTATGCCAAAAAGATCTAGTTGGGCACGGAGCCAAGAACCAGATTCTGGAAAATGAATGCATCCGCCACATAGTGATACTGTAATGCTAATGAAGGAGGTAGACGAGTGCAACGGGAAGCGTCGTAAGTAGCTTCTTCCTTTGAAAAGGTATTTGGACGTACTTCAAGAGCAAGTTGACAATTTTAGCATCATAGGTATGGCTTCTTGTCCGATCTATAGATAGGCTAGATATGCGGCAAATGAATGAATGTATCGTTAAGTAGATCATAAATGGTGAGTCGATATGCCAGAATCCTAGTAATACCGAAATTAGAGTTAGGGTGAGAATAAAGGCGAGGGCGATATTGACAAATAGGCCGAGTGAAAAGTAGGATAAAGATAGTAGTGGGGATGGTGGGATATATGTGTTGAGGCGCAGATCAGGTGAAAAGAGTTTCGACCCGGGTGAACTTTATTGCAAGGGTGTTTCCAATCATAGAGAACGATGGAAAGAGGAGGTGAAAAGTGTCGGAGAAGATGGTAGCCGTGGTTAAAAGGTATCAGAAGAGATGCATAAATGATAAATAATGATCAAAGATCCTTCATTTCAAATTCCTGTGATAAATGTTGTTTGATTTCATCAACCAGACTTGTAGCACTTGCCTGTTATGATTAAATCATCAACATACAATGAAATCGAAGCCACAATTCCCTGTTCATCTTTCTTTATGTAAATATTTGGACCACTCTTTCTTTTATGGATCCTCGTCGGAAAAAGAAGTTATCATTTTTTATATGCCATGATCTCGGAGCTTGTTTGAGACCACACGGTGATTTCTTTAACTTGCATACAAGATGTTCTTGTCGCTGCTCTACAAAACCTTCTTGTTGAACAAGGTACAATTCTTCTTTTAATTCACCATTACAAAATGCTTACTTGACATCCATCCGATGTAAGTCCCAAATGTGATTAGTAGCTAATGCAATCATAAGCCTATTTTCGCTACAGGTACGCATGCGTCCTCATAATCTATTCCTTGCTTTTGTGAATAGATTTTGGAACCAATTAATATTTAAACTTGTCTATGCTACCATCGGAATGAAACTTAGATTTGTAAACCCATTTTGAGCCCGTAGGAACTTTGTTTTCAGGAAGTTCAATTAGCTCCAAAGTGTCATTTTTCACTGTGGAATCGTATTTCGATTGCATAGCATTCATCCATTCTTTATGATCATTTTATTTCTCAAAATTTGAAGGTTCTTCATCACCCATGACTCGAGACATCAAAGAATAATTTTTATGCTTGATTGGAGTCTCGGTTTTCCTTGTTGATCTTCGCAGTGCCTCAATTCTTGGTGGAGTAGCTCCACTCTTTCTTCTTGTACTCCTCTCGTTGCTTGTAGCTCCAACACCACTTTGAGATTCAACATCATCTTGCTGATCTTCACTTTCTTCTGCTCTCGCACTTCCATTGCATTCTTCGGGAAGTTTCCATACATCTTGACCATCATCATCATATGCATACTCATGGAATATAACATCCCTACCTGTAAATATACATCCTGACCATCATCATCATATGCATACTAATGGAATATAACATCCCTACCTGCAAATAATTTATGAGTAATATGATCATACATTTTGTAAGCCTTATGGTCAGCACAATATCCAATGAAAATATATATTTGACCGACCTGCCATCAAGTCTCCTTCTATCTTCATTTGGGATGTGGGAAATCTCTTTACGGGAGCTTAGATGATTAACATCATGTTCATATCCACTGAATGCTTCATAAAGTTTTTTATGCTCTAAAATCTTGGTTGTAATTCTATTTTGTACATACATAGCTGTACCTACAGCTTCAACCCACAAAGTATTAGAGAGATTCTCACGTTTGAGCATGCTTATGGCACACTCTACTATGGTTATGTTCTTCCTCTCAACCACACCATTTTGTTGAGGAACCGTGCACTGTTTTTGAATTCCATTGTCTTTGCAGTAATTCAAGAATTCTCTTGAGGTTTATTCTCCCCCTTGATGTGATCCGTGGATCCCCGTATGTCTTCTTTTCAACCAATTTCCTCGACTCTTTTAAGTATTTAAAAACACCAATTTTCTTTCCTAAGAAATAGACCCATGCAGACTCAGTCCTATCATCAATGAATATAAGAAAATAAGAAGCTCCTCGAAGTGTTATAGTTTGCATTGTCCCACACACATAAGTGTGCACTAATTCAAGACAATATCTTCTCCATTTATTTGTCCTCATTAGAAACTCATTCCTACCTTGTTTTATTTTCATTGAAGTAAAAATCGGTCTTTGAGATTTGAATGTCCATACCTTAAGTGCCAAAGTTATTATGTAGACACAGTTGTAGGTAACAAATATGGATAACTCTCAACAGTAACATCAACTCTGTATAGGCCTCCCACTCCGATTCCGACTTTGCAGTGATCTTGCACATCCTTCACTTGACAACCCGACTTCACAAATTCAACATTCAAACCTCGATCTGTGATTTTTGAAACTGAGATTGGTTTTTTCTTAGTCCCTGGTACATACATTGCATTTTTTATTTGTTTCACATGAACATTTGAAAAACTTACAGACACGTCACCATATCCTTTTATTTTATGAAATTCGTCACCGCCCAGATAGATTTTAACACCATTAGTCTTTTCATGATAGGTTTTAAACCAATCTCTATTACAAGTCATATGAATAGATGCTCCTGAAACTATGAACCATGCATTGAAATCGTTTGTTTCTATTGATAGGGCCACATATGAAACAAATAACTTTAGATTTTTGAGGTCATCACTTACCTCTGCTTCTTTATCGACAAAGTTGCCTTCTTTTATTCTATATTTGGACTCATCAAACTTGGTTTTCCTACATTCACAAGCATAGTGTCGAAACTTACCACAATAGTTACATGTACCATTCTTCTTCACACTGGTAGTTGTCCTTGATGAAGCCCCTTCTTGAAAAAAATCCTCCTTTTTTCTTCACACAGGGATTTCCTTTTGTATGATTTCTTGCCTTTATCCATCAAAATCGATACACTTCCTCCTTCCCTCTTCTTGCATAAGGATCCATGCCAATTCATCAGGCGAAGGTGATATCTCTCTTGCTGCAAGACTCGTGATAAATACTTTATATTCATGCAACATACCATTTAATGTTACAATACCTAGATCACTAATCGATACTTCCTTACCAACAATCATAAATTAAACACACAACAGATAAACAAAATGCAGAAAGAGCTCGTTCTCTATTTCATATTTTTGGAGGAGAAATACACATGCATATAGAGATCAATGGATCCTTCGAAATCGGATATGAATTGGATGCATACCTATATAACTGAGTATTCTTACTGCTAGACTCTCTCAACTATCTTCCTACACTCTATTCTTACTGCCCGACTCTATCATTTATCAACCTACACTCTAGTATTATTATCAAACTCTATCAATCCCTTGCCAACCTAAAACCTATCAATGTGTTGGCATTTACATTTATTCGACAACCACATTTGATGAGATATTCCAATGTTGGGAAGTTGGAGTTATGTGTGACAACGGAGGGCATTGCTTGTGGATGATGCTCCAAGAATAAGGGAAGTGTTGCACATGAATATTTAGTTCTCAAAGTAATCGTCGATTTTTTTTTATTATCTTTTCACACTTACCGTTCCCCTTACACGCAAAACATATCTTAACACGCATCTCCCACAGATTCTTGTGTCAGCCAACATATTGTTTATAAATCGCGAAGAGTGTGCCATGGTTTTATATACCATGATTAAAGGCCCGCTTCTAACAGTTGTATAATGTAGATGGCTTAGGACAACCTATCGTGGTATTTGATTTGTAGATGGAAATGACCAATTTTTTTCGATATTCGTAGTTATGGTGGTCAG
>Ga0316213_1000125_pt1 | contig 11140 bp, 10 predicted proteins | sample NRE2metagenome_FD_207798 | JGI IMG/M metagenome (GOLD analysis project Ga0316213, IMG submission 207798) | Spruce roots microbial communities from Maridalen valley, Oslo, Norway - NRE2 | ecosystem: Host-associated > Plants > Roots > Unclassified | place: Norway: Oslo | collected 2017-09-14
CAAAAAGTGCTCTATCCACCTTTATTTCGGCATTGCCTGCTGTTCTTCTAAGGTATGCTCCGGCATTAGGTAGGATATATGCGATGCCCAGGCATTGAGAGGGAAGGACGCTAACAACTGTTCCCTCGAATTAATGGAAGCATCAATCATGAAACACCTCCTCCTTCCACTAGTTGACTTATCCACCCGCAAGACCTCACTTAGTCCGTACCTATGCGTCACTCAAGCACCGTACCACTTCGAACCAAAAGCAATATCACAAACGCACATCCTAACCGCAGGAATCAAGCGCTCTCTCCATCTTTCCCTATCTGGATCCGGATATCATTGAAGTATCACCCCCAAGCCGCTCCAGCTGCCTCCAGGTAGATATCCATCGCATATTTCATATCCATCCATCCAAAGTCTCAGAGAGAATCCGAGTCATAGTAGCACTATCGACCTCCATAGGATTTCATTAAGAATTGATATCCATGTGTTCGTCTTTGTCTGTCAATCTTAGGCATAACAAAGATGTGTAGCAATGATATAGTTAGGGTATATATTGTTTTTATATGTGCAGCTCCCCCTTTACCACTTCGTACACATTCTCAGCCTTATCCAATTCATATTGAATCCTGTCACAAGGGGGGGGAAGCACTATACGCGGGCGGTATAATTAGAATAAACAAGCAATGAGCAAACACCTATATACCATCAACACCTCTCGAATCGCCAGAGCTTGGCATTGGACGAACTGGATGGCTAGATGGCTATAGTAGGTATTCTCTGTTGTCTCGTGTGTGTAGTACCGGAGTTTCGTCTAATGTATCCATTCCATATTAGGCTTCTCGTAAGATTGAAGCTACGTGTCCGAACCTATAGTGTAGACTATAAGCCCAGCGATAACAGATCGAATTCACAGTCGAGTGTCCGTTAAAGATATTATAGTCCACCTGCATATTATTTGTGGTGTGGGTAGATTCATTCAGAATTGGTGAATTACTGGAAAACCTTCACTAAGCACACTGAACAGTCATCATGACACCCCCCCCATAGATAAGCGACTCTATCTATCAGTACGTTGGACCCTATGGATCAGTGCTTTATTTATCTGTATAGCTGGTATCAGTGCTGTTGTTTATGGCAAGAGTTCGGTATAACCATATATATTAGTTTCGAACAAAATATTATGTATATCAAAGGACCACTCTAGCAGCAATAATCATATATAATAATTGCTCTCCCTCAGCCCCCAGTCAATCCCCTTCATGGTCGTTGGGAATGATAGATAAGATTGATTGCTATCCGAAGTCAGATCCGATAGGGAATCAAAGTATCCCCTATCCATTGCATCGCAGCCATAATCTCAGTCCATTCTCTGCACCACCTGCAGCGGCGCTCCCGAAACCAAACAAGAAAACAAAGCTCCATTGCCTTATTGATTCGCTGGCTCACTATCTCGAATGCTCGCTTCCATGAGTAATCAGCACGGATGAATGAACCACACATATTGTTTGTTGATTCAGTAATAGTGCCACTCTCCCTCGCAGCCAGGAAAGGCTTATGGTGCTGGATCGAATCATCTATTACGCCAAAAGGTAGCCGTATTTCATCTTGTCGTTTGTGGAAAATTAAGAAGTATCGGCTTATCTTAACTGGATAGGGAGGGTCGGATATTTCAGCAGCTCTAGATTCTCTCTTATATGAGAGTCTATCTATAGCTTGTTGTGGAGAGAGAGTGCGTCCCCCTATTTTTATTATCTAGGGTCGCTGCCGTATCTATACCCTCCGTTCAAGGTGGTTCCGCCATTCCCCTTTTCCCCATCACGTTCCCAATCTCCCATCGCTAGGCGTAAATTCTTATCTAGAAAAGGGGCCTTAAATAATAAGAAATAGGGGATCAATCCTCGGGACACGGGATAAACCTACTCATCAGACGATCGTCTAACAGACTCGGATTCTCTTTTGACAGTTCATCGAAGGTATTTATTCAGTTATCCCCACCCAGAGTTATAGCACTTTTATCGGAGATCGGGGAACTTGAAAGATCTTTAGCCGGGGCAAAGAGAATTATGAGCGGGTACTTCAATTCTATCTCCCGGCTCTCTTCTTCTGAAAGCTGCACTATGGTTACTATAATATGGGGCATAGCATTTTATCAATTTATAGAGAACCCCGGTGAATAGTAATATTTCCCTCAACCATTCCCTGTTCCCTTACTACTTATTTCTTTGGGGTTATCCAGCAGTTCATCTCCAGGGTGGGATGTAGAGGGCCGTTCTCGACATGGGTTGGGTTCTATCCCGCCTCCATTAACTTCCCTCGGTTTACATATTATTGGCATCGAAAAAAAGGGGACATAGATAAATAGGAAACAACTTCCTCCCATCCCAACCATATTCATAAGTCACAGCGCCCTACTATTATTAGGCCCCTTCACGCATTTCCAATTACGGCCCCTTAACCAATCTGCTGATGCAATGGCATCTCCAGCTGCTTCGTTTCAATCCCACTGCAGAACAGATATCGGATTGAGCTAGTACATCGTCCCTTCGTGTCCGATAATGCTAAGGGTTGGCAGGCAGATATTCGACGATTATTATAAGATACCCAGATTGATGAAAGGATATGATAAGTTCAATGGAATTAAGATAGACTCCGATCAATAATGGGTAACCCCCGATGAATCGGAGGAGGAGGAAGGGGTTTTTAAAGAAACTCCTAAAATGATCGGAGGTGGAAAGGTGATCCAGCTAGAGACTCGCAAGATACCTCGGGCGGGGATACGTCATAATTCCGGCAAAATGAAGGAAATGGCTATTACTTGTCGGATCACAGAATTGACTCTTACCCCTATTCTTTTTATTATTCCCTTATTTATTTATTTATGGGCAAACATAGACTAGAGAGAATCCAATGAAAATGTTTGACTCAATGAAACGAATTGACCATGACGAAAATCCATTTCCTTTTGGATGGATGGGAGAGTGGGGTAGTTTAACCGTACGGAAAAAGACCGATTGATCTAGGTAGGTCGAGTGCATAAATGAGAATTCTTCCTGTATGAAAAGGTGGGGGAGTGGGTGCCGGGTCGCATAAAAGCCTTATTAATGCGCATAAATGCCCTCCGTCAAATCATTCATTCTGGCTGCTTATAAAGAAATCCCCGCAATTACTAGTTCTTCCAGAGGTAGCGTTCTTCAGTTAAGTGCTGATTGAGTTAATCGGCAGTCAAATCATTCATTATTTCTTAAACAAGGCCCTGGTATGTCATTCGTGGCTCCACCCCTACTATTATAATAAGGGGCGGCTCAAACACTAACTCATGTTCGATTTTCATAACCCTCCTCCACCACTGCACATGAACCTAATCTGTTTTAGAACCATATATTCCCTACCCCAGCTGCCTCCAGAATAGTCCCGAAAGCATCTCCCCCTTATTATTATTATTATTTCAACTGGGTTATTACTATCATGGTGCAGCGCATTCTCCACTTATTCCAGAGCATCCTGAAGTGAAGTGTGTTCCAATCATCTGGATTTGGGAGACATCCACCTCCAATCCTTATGTAGGGGCCCCGGCACTCTCAAACCATCTTCTATGCCTTGGATGCACTCACTCCCCAATGATTATTGAAAAGCAAGCACCAATAAGCTCCCTTACTTAATAAAACGGGGCGCATCTACTGCCATCACTTATAAGTGTCACTCGCCTCCCCCACCTTTATTAACCAGTTGGAGATTATGCTTGCCTGATTACTTGAAACGAAGTCTTTCACGAACGTCAAGTTTGGGTTCTTCACAACACGTCCCTCCCCCTTCTAACTCTTCAATTTCCAACTTTTACTTTTACAAAGGATGAGGTACGGAAAAAGTGCATCCAAATGTAACGTAAGTAATAGAACCCGTGACTATAATAGGCAAGAGGAAGAAAGAAAGCCTGCCAGCCAGTCAAATCAATCTATCCTAGTCCGAGTCCGAACCAGTCAAATAAATCTATCATCTCCAGTATAGAGTTTTTCCCACCCAGGAAAGGAAAGCCGGTGACAATAAATTCCAGGCTTTATTCAGATGCATTATTTTTTTAGCTCTCCTCTAATATGAAGAGCTCTTGCCATACTGGGAAAGAATGTCCCTCCTAGTTGAGCCATGGACCTTTATACCTTAGCACTTTAGAGCAGGTACATCAAGGAGTGATTAGCTTTAGTGACCACACATCAAGAAGGGAGTCATCAGCCGGCTCGACAACACCTGTCATCAGCTCGACAACACCTATTGAAGTGTTCCTTTCTTTTCCAATAGGCCCTACCCTTAATACTAATACTAGGCTTACTGGAAAGAAAATAAGAAAGAATCCTTTCCTTCTCCTAACCTTTCTGGAACTCCAGATTCTGAATACAATGGGTGTTTGGCCCCTATTTCTCTTTGGAAGGATATTCCGTCCCCTAATTGGGGCCGATTCCAGCGGGAGCTATTTGTTCTGCTAAAGCAACCGCCGGCGCCTATCAATACCAATCTGCCGGCCGGCCGCTAGACCAGCCCAACTTACCAAGTTCTCTCCTAGGTTATGGGACGAGAGATCTGGCTTATATTATCCAACTCCGATGCTGCACCCGCATTTCCCGCTTTCACTGGCAGGAAGGCAGGCAAGCACGCCGGACAAGGCCCTGAGCCCGCTTCCCCTCCCCTCTCCTACACCAACAGCTAATCACTCCCCATGATATAGGGATCCGAAACGCCGCTACCTAACTATCTTCTAGACAAGACAGGTGCGAGCTATTCTCCCTTCCAGCATCACTTCTGCTCTGATGAAGCATCCACTTATTCTTATACATATTATGATTCTGAGTCCCACTTATCATTCTGCTCCTCCTAATTCTGCTTTCGCTAAGCTTCCACGCTTCGAAGACGCATGATTGGAAAAGCCCTTAAGAATAAGGAAGATAATGAATTCCCTTTTCACCTTCTTAAACTCCAGATTCTGGGGACAATGATTATTATTATGAGTTTCCCCTATTTTCTATGGATAACCTGTGCGTAACCTACCCTCATGGGGGTATGTTCCTCGGTAGGTGCTGGGCTCATTCCTGCTATGCCTCTATCTATGATGCTGAGTAAACGGCTTAATCCGGACCTGGACCTGGAACTACTCCTTTCTCTACCCCTGTCCCTGCCTTTGCTTATGGTGTATCTGGATATGGATATGGATATGGGTAATCAACTGGCTCTACTACTGGATATGCTGCTGCTAGCTCTACTACTGATGCTGTACCGACTTATGCATCTGGATCATTAACAGCATCAACTAGATCTACTACTGCTAGTGCTGCTAGTGCTGCTACTTATGCTGCTACTGGTGTTGCTGGAACAACTGGGTAAACCAACGGAGAAACTACTGAATCCACGCCTGGGACTGGTTCTCGACCTAGGTATGCTGCTCTCTCTTCTAGGTATCGATCTGGATATGGAACAACGGATTATTCAACTGTAGCTCCCGGATCTCGGTATCGAAAAGGCTTTGGCTTTGTCACTAAAGAAACTGCTGTTTGCTTTGATGCTGGTGGATCGACTTCCATAGGCGCTTATGCTTCATAAAGCTCTTAGCCTATAATAATACTACGTTGGTAACCACATACTATATGTGCCTGCCTCTGTTTCCACCTTTGTCCCTGATGCTGGATCAACTGAAATTGAGTTAACTGCCCCCGTTTCTGCCACCTCTGTCTCTGCCTCTACCTATGCTGTCGTAGCCTCTGTTTCTGCCTTTGAAACTCAAGCATCAACTTCTTATAGGTAAACAGATGAAACAACTGCCGGAGTATCTGCCTCAGGTAAATAAGGCCTGTCTAAGGGCGTAACCTCTGGGCATGAGTGTGTTTCGGGTGATTCCCGGTGTAGGTAAGGGCTGAAGCAAGCGATTGCTGCGTCTAGGGTGTGTCCTACTCTGGCTCAGAAAGACTGAAAGGTTTGTGATGATACGGCTGTCTCTGCCATCAATCTTCTCTCTCTGTGGAATAGATATGTCTGCCAGCCCAGCTGTGACTCTCTATCTTTAAGGAGAGATGTAATGTAATTAGCTTAGCTGCATGCATGATCTTTATAATACGATATAATGAATGAGCTTTGGAAGATAAGTAGGATAAGAAGGGTAACTCTGTAAGTACTGATGACTTTGTGGTGAGAGTGTAAGTGGGATTGGCTCCTCGGTCCCGGGCTCCGTAGTCAAACCCTTTAGCGCTACTCCTCCCGAAGAAAAGAACTTGGGTTGATAAAAAAGAAGCATCTGCCTCCTCGGGCTTGCCCTTCCGTTGAGAAATCATAGTAAATGGCATCTTCGTGCTTCCCGGCAGGTCTTAACTCGCTTCCTCGGGTTGTCCTTCGGCTTTTCCTTGAGCTTGAATGTTTTCTTACCTTATCCTTATCCTTAAAGAAAGAAATCCTTTACCTTGGTTAGAGAAGCATATAGATTGTAAGTTTAAAAAGTAATCCTCCCCTACGAAGTACTCCTCCCCTGGCGCAAAAAGCCGTTTTTCCAAGGAACGAAGTCACTCATCCATTCATGGGTGAGGGTGTTAACGCTCACTCATCATATGGGTGAGGGAAACTGATGGAAAAGATTACCGGGATTTACCTTTGTGGAGAGAGCGCGTCTAACTTCAACTCATCAAGGGTGGTCGTACTTAATTCGGATACACCACATGATTTTTCATGGTTGTCCCGGCCTTGACCTAGTCCATCGCGGAGCTCATTCCTGTTCCCCCTTCTGGCAGTTTGGGCTTTGGTCGGTGCATCAGGTATGATCGTGTCATCCCCATTCTTAAGCACATATCATGCAACAGATAAGAGATCGATCATTGGGCCCACCTCGCCAGGTGAAACTCACTTAGAGCACAAGAAGCTGCATCAGGTAAGCCCACCTCAATACCTGCTTACCCCACCTCAATACCTTAGGAAAAGCCTAAGGCTTAGGTGGGAAGGGCCCGCCGCCTCTCCCTTCCCCCCCTGAGTATTTCACATCTCGGGGCCAGAAGAAACAACAAAGAGGAGCGGAAGTTCCCGTGAACCACCTTCCCCGCTGCGGGAAAGCTACTTCGTTCCTTGTTTAATTGACATAATATATATATATGTATATCTTGCAATTCTTAAATTCAAGGTCAACATTGCCTCATTGCCCAAGTATAACATTGTTTGATGTTTCCGCATCCCTGTAGATAGATTCGCTATTATATATGTAATTATGCATTATGAAGTCAATTCGAATGAAGTCAATCTCAAGTCGAGATCAATTCTTTTCTCAATTCTTCGATAGCGTAATTACGTAAATAAGAAAGCGTAATTACCGAATCTTGGTGTCAAGGATGATCCTCCCATTCAACTAGTAAGCCCGTTTACATTATAACGTATACAATCACTTATAAAGGGGGCCCCTCTGCTTTCGCTTACTGCTATGCCTTAGCTTTCCTTTTCAGTTTCCCTTTCATTAAAGAAGGACTAAAAAGAAAGTCTTAATCTCAAAGTGTTACTCTTTAGGTACGTTAAGTGACTCGACCAAAAGGGGCGAGGAACGAAGTCACTCATCCATTCATGGGTGAGGGCAAAAAAAAGACCTCTTCTCACGGATATATCGCTTTCCCTCTTCTCACGGATAGAATCCATGTGATGCCCCTTTAGGGCATATAAGTCATACGTCTCAGTGGTGCCCCTTTAGGGGTAACAAAAAGCGCTCACAGCATTTCGAGGATATGAAGCCTCTTCTCATGGATCATGTCGCCTTCGCTTGGGATCAAGTCGCATCGCCTCTCCCTTATGGTCGAGCGACTACGTTCCTCTCCCTCACCCATATGATGAGTGAGCGTTAACACCCTTATGGTCGAGTCACTTAACGTACCTCATTTCGCCTCATTTATAAGTTCCTCATTTCGCCTCATTTATAAGGCTTCAAGCAGCCTTCGTTTCAAGTAGCCTTCGCTGCCCTTTTATCCGATGATGTTTAGCAATCGAAAGGTAACGGAGGTGACTCGAGCGATAGAGAGAGGAACGGTCAAACGAACTGATTCGTTTCCTAGTCCCCGATCGATTTCGTACCGTCATTGTAGAGGGAATTATCTCTTTCCGCTGCTAACTGCAAAGGCACTCGAGGGAGTAGGACTGACCACCTCACGTTTAGGGTTCCGTTGGTAATCCGCCTTCTATGATTCCCCAATCCCCTCACGCCAACACAGGAGTTGGGGGGTATACCCATGCATATGTTTAGCTTTTTACTTCGGTTTCCTACTGTATAATCTCCTAGGTCTCTCAGCTGACACCCGAAGAATCGAGGGTCTCTCCAATTACTTATGGAACCCTTTTGTTCGTATCACTCATCGGCCTCGCTTAGGTCCCTCTCGATTCTCCCCGGATTGGAGGATCACCTTTGACCTGCCCGAACTGCGTCACCAAAGCAACTCCTGTTGAGGTAAGATTGGCGATATTTTATTTAATATCAGCCCAGTGCCAGTTCGAGCCTGGCGAGTTGCTCATTCGTTCATTTGTTGAGTCGGCCTTTGTTCTTCCAGCAATTCTTTCCAATGGGAGCTTTAGCTCTTTCTTTCAATTCATCCTCTTACGCCGTGAGTAAAGCAGGTCGGGAATCCATTATGGCATGCGGTTTCGGAAAGTAGGAGCACTCAGAAAAAGTTAGTAATTTTATCGTAATAAAAGAGGGTGGGTTAGTGGCTAGAAGTTCACGACTCTCCACTGGGCCAATGATTTATTATGAAAAACCCATAGCAAAAGACTAGATTGTCTGAATACACTTAGCAGAGAATCGGGGAATTATAAATTCTAAATTTTCCTGATCAAGGAATAGAGTAAGGACTTAACTACTCCTCTCCTCCTACCCTCTCATCTCCTTATCCTATCTGCTATGAGGTCAATCAATCCTATGCCCATTTGCTTTAACCTGAGGGCCAGCTCAGTAATAGGAGGATGTAACTATATTCCCTCATTAAGATTCAACAACAGCTTTATCCCTATGAAAATAGAAATCCTCCTCCCCAGAAACAGGAAAAACGACTACTTCTTCTCCAAAAACTGCATCTGCTGGTGCCTCCATTTCCCTGATTGTGCCAGCTACGTCCTTCCTCTACTTAATATATATATTTATTAAAAAGGCTACAAATAATGGGTTTTAATGCATCTGAAAGCAGCACTCGTACTATCGACTTACCAACCATCTTATATTCATATTCTTCGGCTGTAGCTTCAGGGTATGCTTCAACAGATGAATCCGCGAACTCGGATGCTTTATCCAATCCAGTTCTTCCTGATGAGTCTCATCTTCTGACTTAGAAATTGAATGAGCTGGTTCACTCCATCCATAGTCGATGCAGGAACCCCTTTCTCTTACGGAAAAAAAAGAGTTGGAACCTGAGAGAACTCAGTGCAGAGAATGTCAGTTCGATGGTGATGTATGGAATGCTCGGGCATTGATTGAGAGGGAAAGGACACTCTCTGAGGCGCATCAGTTCTATTAGCATTAGCCGCTGATCCCATAATGGAATGGACTCGGCGATGGAATCCCGTTCGTTCCTTTATTTCTTTGCCGGGTCAAGGAGAATCGCTTGGTTGGGTTCTTTGGTTGCTTATTCCATTTCTTTCAGTGGGAACAAAATCAATCAATGAAGAGAGAGAACTTTAAAGAGGAAGAAGAAAAGAAGTACGAGTCTATCTGTCGACAATAGGGAAGAGGTCTATTGATTCTCCATCCTGTATAATGAAAACTCCCCTTCCTCTAGTTTACTTTCTTGGTTTTGTAAAAGGTAAAGGAAGTTCACGACTGGGAGTTTATGGTAGGCGCGAATCCCTCGCTTATATTATAATATAGTAAGTTGGAAACTTTCATTGAAAGAAGTCAAATCAATTTAATTATTAGTTCATTCAATTTAAGTTGTGACTTAACTTTCAGTAGAATCAGTGGCGAGAGTGGAAGGAATTGAAGCTCTTCTTCAATCGGGAATAGAAGGACGAGCTTGAAGAGGGAAGAAGAAGTAGAGCGATGGGAGTTCCGTTGGAAGAAAAACCTCTCGATCTGATCTTGAAAGAGGGGATAGTTTGGGAGGGGAGATCGATATCGATCTCAATCTGTCGAATCTTTCTCTCCTGTTCACCGAGTAGCTAGCCCGGTTGTTGGTTCGCCCAACCCTTGCCAGCTTCCATAGCAAGTACGTTATCTTTTCATCGCTCACTACCACAAGGACCGGATCCACCCAATAGGGGATCTTGCACACTTTCTTAATTATTTTGATAAGAGTGATCAACCCAATGTCCCAGGTAAAAAAAGATACAAAACAACAATGTGTCAGAGGCTGGGTGTACCTTCCGTTCAGGAACCATGATAAGACCGAACCACTCCCCGCGAGTGTCGCTGTCCGTTAGAGAAATTGTTCCCTATCGCGCAACGAAACACATGTCTTCAATTAAGAAAGAAGGATGCCTCCGAAGAGACCAAGTGCCTTTGCTCGTTCTGGCATGATGAGGGGTGATCGCACTATCCTGTATTATCTTATTTTAGTGCTATTAGCCAGCGTCCCTGCTTTAAACCAGAATGTAGAAAGAAAATAAACGATTAAGACTAAGAGCAAACCATTAAACAGGAAACACTATCTGAGAAGGCAGCTAATAAAGAGAAGAAACACCAACCCCCAGTACTGAAGCTCCAGAGGAAACTAGCCCCTATAAATTACATCTGTTTCCCTCGGCTCCGTATATGTATAACTAATATCACAAACTGGAACAACTACCATAATGAAACTGAACTAATAAACATCCTATCTAAACAAGAAATCAGATCCCACTTTGATTCACCTTTCCTTTACTTAACCAAAGCTGGAGGCCATCCATAGGTGAATCGCGGTATGGGATTTTTGGCCAGCTGTTGGAAACGCCTATCTTTCTATTACAACAAAACAAAACAATAAGACAGAACCAGGAGTGGTCATACTAGAGTCAGGTTATGCCGGGACGTGGTAGCTAACGCTCTCCATTCTGAACTCGAGATTCCATTTGGTCCACGAAGCCCAGAGCTCAGAGCGCTTCAATTAGTAGATGCTCCTACTTACCGAGCGGCTAACTCGGTTGGTAATTCGTTTACCTACTTGACCACTCCCAGTACAAGCAC
>Ga0316213_1000127_pt1:0-2500 | contig 10997 bp, 6 predicted proteins | sample NRE2metagenome_FD_207798 | JGI IMG/M metagenome (GOLD analysis project Ga0316213, IMG submission 207798) | Spruce roots microbial communities from Maridalen valley, Oslo, Norway - NRE2 | ecosystem: Host-associated > Plants > Roots > Unclassified | place: Norway: Oslo | collected 2017-09-14
GGTCGGCCTAACTGGAAATGGCCGATCCGTGTGGAACCGACCGGTTCTGTACGAAACCGACCGATGGGGACTACTAAATGCTTCAATCTAATTTTAAAACAATAAGCAGACTTATGGATTCTGAACTGCATGAGCCCCGAGATGTATACAACAACAAAATGGGCAACATCGCCTGCTGCTATGGACCTACTTAGAATACTGGAGGGATAAATTGTCCCACTAACTTGGGTCGACCATGGGAAATTCTTTTCCTGAAGCGCATAAATGTACCCGTTATCCTCCTGCTCCCAACCAACCGCATTCCACCTTTCCTTTCGCTGCCCCAGTTCGGGTTCGTCAAGAAATTACAAGTTGTTCGCTTGGGGGAAAATAGCCCTACCATTCATTCCTTAAGACCCCCAACGAGTTGCCACCACTCTTTTCATCTGGCACTCGCCGCGCAGAAGTACCTTCCTTCGCATGGACAAATATTTTCCTATTAGGACCACCTGCTTTCCTTGAGTTCTTCCTGAACTTGCCTTATTTTGTCCGAGACAGCACTACGCCCTATCAGTGATACCATAGCTTTGCGATTTTACGAGTCCTTCTGAGCCCTTGGTTATGAAGTTAGTAAGTAGCGATTCATTGGTTTTGGAGTTCGTTCTATACAACTAATACGGCCGTTCGCCCCGACGCGTACCCGCCATCGTAACACGACTGCCCCAGCGTTGCGTTGAAGTATTGATGTGATTGATCCGCTCTAACCTAAATCTCTTGGAACGAAGAGCTCTCTCCGAAAGGCTAGCTAGCCGAAGATTAACTGTGGCTAAATCGATCGACGAATGGAACGACTCTTTTAGCTATTCTTTTCTCCTCCCTTTCAGAGAGTCAATCTCTATCCTTTCTATTATTATCTATCAAAGTAATTATATTCCTTTCATATATCCTTTAAGTCTTAAATAAAATATCCTTTCTCCGAGGAACTATTTCCTTAGATGAGGAACTATTTCCCTAACTATTATTATATGCACGTATATAATATTACGGGTATGACTAACTTACTTGTATGAACGGATAGCAACATTGCAGGATGGATAGGCACAGGTATTAGCAACACTGCAGGATAGGCGTATGTGGAACAGTGAGAGCCCGACAGTGGAGCAACCCTTACAGTGATACCCCGACAGTGAACCAACCCTTCCCGAGTTTGGAAAGTCATAAGGCAAGCCCCAACCTTGTAGCAACCTTGTAGCAACCTTGTAGCAAGACCCTTTTCCACCCCGAGCACAGAGGGAAGGCAGTGGACCTTTTCTTTACAATTAGACCTTAGCGGGAATAATCAATATATCCCTAGCGGTATTAATCAATAGAGTGCATAAGCAAGCGACCGCATATATCTCTACGGTTTTAACACGGCACAGAGGGAAGGCACACACAAGTCCCTTCCCCGACTAGCCCGGCAAGTCATGAGGCAAGCCCCTTACCTTTGCCCCGTACGTCGGCAAGCCTCCTCTTTTCCACTACGTCGGCAAGCCTCCTCGAACTAGCCCCTTGTAACGAGAGAATTTGTTAAGTCTATTGTAAATAATTAGTTAAGTTAAATTCCCTCGTGAAATTCTCCGATCTTCTCCGAAAGGCTATCGCTAAGTCTATTGTAACTGAAAGCTTCAATTGTAACTGAAGGATAGGAACTGGTATGAACGAATTAGCTAATAGTTACGAGCCTAGGGTAGGGAGAAACAACCTTAAGCACAGAGCTTCTTCCCGGCTGGGATAATAAATCTATCCCCGACAGAAGGACCTTTTCTTTGAGCCCCGACCGTCCGAAAATGACTGGTTATAAAATATGTATGAATGGGAGGATTTCTCATTTGGAAGGGAGGATTAACTGGACCTTGAAGGACCTTGAATTGCATACTGGACCTTTATAGAGAGGGTATAGAGGTTAGGAAAAAAGTGGTATGATTGATCGAATGTAGAGCGGTAGAAGTGACCGATACGCCTTGAAACCACTGCTCAGGTGAGAGTATCCTGAGAAAGAAAGTAATAAAATATGTATATTTCCTGTACGCCTTAAATATTTCCTGTACGCCTTAAACCTTTCCTGTACGCCTTAAACCCACTGCTCAGGTGAGAGTATCCTGAGAAATCTGGTATGACCGGAAATGAGTACTTGAACAGGGAGTGGCAACTTATAGCGCATCGAGTCACTGGTAGTAGCGACTTATAGCGCATCAAGTCATGAGGCAAGCCCCTTACTTGAGCCCATAAAATAAGGCAAGCCCCTACTGCCCAAACGCTTATAGGTCCGGCTCCGCCTTCCCCGGCCCAAACGCTTATGCTTATAGGGCAGGCTTTCCTTATAGGGCAGGCTTTCCTTATAGGGCAGGCTCCGCCTTCAACTAACCCGGTATGTTAGGCTGCGCCTTCCCCCCGGTATGTAAGGCTTCGCCTTCCCCGGGTATGTTCTGTAATAAACCATCTCTCCATATCTGAGGGGCTATAGGGTTATACTCACTAC
>Ga0316213_1000127_pt1:7500-10997 | contig 10997 bp, 6 predicted proteins | sample NRE2metagenome_FD_207798 | JGI IMG/M metagenome (GOLD analysis project Ga0316213, IMG submission 207798) | Spruce roots microbial communities from Maridalen valley, Oslo, Norway - NRE2 | ecosystem: Host-associated > Plants > Roots > Unclassified | place: Norway: Oslo | collected...
GAATCGGCACAATCATCTCCAACCGATACAGAAGCAGGTGTAAGTTTAGAAGCTTAAAGTACAACTGTACGAATGTTAAGAGCAGATGTAGCAGCTTTTGATTGAAAGGTAGCTGTAGCTTCTGGCGCAGGAACTGTAGTTAGACTGAAGTTTACCGCGCAACTTGTGCTTCCTTTTCTTTATTCTCTTCTTCTGTATTAGAAACAGCAACCGCCGTACTCGCTTCCGTCCCCCACCTACTCGCCCCCTAATATAATAAAGGCCCTCTATCATTTTTTAGGTTGTATGACAAGCAACAGGAGCTCCTCTGGTCCCGCACCCGCCACAGCAACCTTCTCTCTCTTCTGGTGAGCTCGTCTCCTATGTTGAATAAAAAGAGTCAATCGAAATCGGGAAAGCAAGCCCGAATAGTTCTATTAGCAAGCAGCAACCGTCTCTCTTCCGGCAATAGTGACTCTTCTTTTTAGCTTGACCAGCGTAGAAAACTCCAGTGCGCTCCTGCGCACCAATCTTGCTTGAAAGCCGGAGTTTGCTGGGTTGGATACGTAGTTCGAGTCGCCGCTGTGAACTGTCGAGTGCGCCTGTAACTAGCGAAAAGAGTTCAAATCAAAAGTGTACCTTCAGTTGTTCAACGATCTCAGCTGAATAAGTTCTTTCTGTCCAATATCTGCCTAAAGATTTTTATGGCTGTAATGAATCCAATCCGGCAGTTCAACGATCTTGGCTAAAGGTTCTGGGAGTATAGTTCCTAAGTGAGGCAGTGCCGAGGATCACCATCCAATGAAGGGTAGTTGTCCATCCATCAAACTTCTAGTCTAAAAGTAGGGATATAAATAAAGGTAAATCCAAATGGTCTAAGTGCTTCCCATTTAATCTAAAAAGTTCAGGCTTCATCAGGCTTCATCAATAGGGCAGTTCCGCTGATCCGACGATTCCACAACTGAGCGAACATAAAGTAAAGCAAGTAGGCAAGTAATACTAAAGGTCTAAGTGCCGTACCTCCTCCTCCAGCAAGTGTTGTGAACGCCCATGAATGCTCTCTCTGTTGAACGCCCGTCTAATGAATGCTCTATGTTGAAGTGCTTCCATCCCATCCATCCGATCCAATGCTGTATACGTAAGTAATACAACTAGTATATGCTGAGTGTGCTCTCTGAGGGTTCTGCCTATAGTAGTTTGAAGAGTCTTCCAAGGAGCAGTAGTAAATAAAACAAACCCTGAATCCGTCCATAAAGGCATAAGTCCAACCCTCAACCCGTGAATCCCTGCCATAATCCCTGCCTGAATCCCTCCATCCAAGGAGCAGTAGTCCATCCATCAATCCATCCATCCCATCCACCCGGTGCTTCTAAGGTCTAATGAACCAATCCCAAATCCAATTCCAATTCCCATCCGTTCTAAGGGATATGCGACTCACTCACTTCACTATGTGTATTTCTGGTATATGTCTCCAGGTCTAGTTCTGGCAAGTAAAATAAAGAAAGGCAAGGGCAAGGGAGTATGTCATAGCATGTGCTCCTGGCTACTAGTGTATTCCTGGCTGATAGAGTGGTTACGCTCCTAGGATGTCTGGTATAGAGAGGTAAGGGTATTCAATGCCGTACTCTACTGACTTCTATTCCATCCTGGCTGAAGATTGGGAACACTCCCTCCCTCCATGCGATGCTCCTAGGATTCAGGTCTAAAGAGGGTAAGAAGGTTGGTGTTAATGCCACGATCCATACTGTATTCTGTATTGTAGGACTTATCTTCCTGGTGTACAGAATGGTTTGTACAGCCCTCCCTGCCTGGTGGGTAGAAGAGGTATCTAATTCCTTCATTGTCTCAGCAGGGCTACCTACGTGGGTGGTAACAAGAGACCCAGAAGCTTATGGGTGGGGAATGATGAGGCAAGGCAATAAAAGGTAAATAGAAGCCCCATCCATCCCTGCCTCCTAAGATGATTCAATACAAGTGCAATAAACCAAACACTGTCTGGGCATTATATCTCTCCTCTCAATGTAATAAGCCCGTAAACAATCCAACTCTGCTCTCAGATGTCCCAACAAGAATGCGATCTCCCCAAGGCATCCCCGGCAGTCAGTTCAAGGATCTAAGCCATCAGGTCAAGCACCACGCGACCCTCTACTATGTGGGCTACTCATCCATCCATTCCACCCAGCTCCGTCCCGCCATTCCATCCCTAATCGGGGGAGTATCATAAAAGTAAGGCAGGCAACTAAGAGTATTCGACGAATTTCCAATCCATAAGTAACTCAAAGTTCGTGGATGAAGAAAGCCATGATTCTCCTGGGTGGGTTGGGTCGTGCAAAGAAGGAAAATCTGGTTTCATATTATATATGTAATAATTATAATTACTAAATACCATAAAAAAGAGGTGGTTCTATTCTCAAAAGCCCGATCGATCCCGATATAAACAACCAGTTGAGACACGGAGTAAAAGATCCTCATCTTACCAGCAGGTGGTTCCGTTCAAATCCGAAAAAGCTTATGAGATGGGGTGTTTCCTATAATCAAACCTGTCGTTGGCACGGGTCGAGTATGGAATTTCCACCGTGGTCTGGAACTTGCATTTCTCTTTAGGCAAGTAGATGAATGAGAGCCTTTAAGGTTCTTCCAATCCATCCATCCCATCAACCGGGGACTTATAAGGTCTCATGAACCGATTCAAATTCCCATTCCCATCCCACGATCCAACGATCCCATCCTCGGCTTCTAAGGTCTGATAGCTGTCCCTCCAAAGACCTCATGTTCTAGGGCCAGTAAAGAAGTCTTTCTGTCAGGTGGGTTTGTTTCCAAGGTAAGTTCTGTAGATCCCACAAACTACACAACGTGCATTCCTGTTCTAGGGCTCCAGGTCTATCTATTTCCGGCAAGTGAAAGAAAGAAGGGCAAGGGAGTGTTTTCTAGATGTGCTCCCGGCTCCTTGGGTATTCCTGGCTGATAGAGTGGTTACTTGAAGCGCTTAGGGTTCCGGTCTTGAGAGGGTAAGGGAAAAAGGTCCCTCTAATCTAAGGCATATGGCAGTTCGTGACGATTCTAGGTGTAAGGGAAGGGCTAATGACCCATCCCAATCCCGATTCCCATCATCCCATCCCCCATCCGATCCGATCCGGCACTTCTACTGGTCTTCTAGCATTCCCTCCAAAGACCTCATGGTATAAGGGCCTCCCTCTTTGGAAGACCTAATGATCTAGTGCCTCTCTCTGAAGATCTAGTTGTAGCAGGTGTCTGGTGTCCATCCAAGGTAAGGCATTCTAATCCTGTTCCCTACATCTCTGGCTGTTCTAATGAAAGGGTGGGTTAAGTAAATCCATCGCACCCATGGTCCTAGGGTTCCAACAGTATTCATAGAAGGGTAAGGCACTAATCCATCCCTCCCATCAACCCGGTGCATCATCTAAGGTAAGGTCTAATAGTATTCCCTAATTCAAAAGTGATTAATCTAGCAGTTCCTAAAAAGAAATATTGTAAGTGTTATAAAGGCATATCCTGGA
>Ga0316213_1000129_pt1 | contig 10918 bp, 7 predicted proteins | sample NRE2metagenome_FD_207798 | JGI IMG/M metagenome (GOLD analysis project Ga0316213, IMG submission 207798) | Spruce roots microbial communities from Maridalen valley, Oslo, Norway - NRE2 | ecosystem: Host-associated > Plants > Roots > Unclassified | place: Norway: Oslo | collected 2017-09-14
AAGTAAGGATAAGGAAGATGATATAAGTAAGAGTGCAATCTGGAATCAGAAGATGAAGGGAGGCCAGGTTTTTGCGGTGTATTACTCAAATTCTATCTCTGAGACTAGGAGATGAATGGATATGAGATACGTGATGAATGAATACCTACCTGGCGGCAGCTTGAGCGGTCCTGGGAGGGAGACATACTTCGAGATCCTGATCCTATTATAGCTGGATTCCTGTGGTTAGGGACGTGCGTTTGTGTGCTTTTGGTTCGAAGTGGTACAGTGGCTCCTATCCTGTTTGTATCGATCAAATATGTGAGTAGTGGTTCCTTCAAAGCTAAGTGGTTGTTGTTCCTGTGGTTGAGATAAGAGAGAAATAGGTGCTTTCTCACTCAGAGAGAAATAGAAGTTTCGGGTGGTGAGGAAAAGTATCTAATTTGGCTAATCAAAGTAACGGCTAAAGGTTCCATTTTTGAGGTATCGGGCCAACATTTGCCTAACAAATATAACTCTATCGTATCTATATCGAAATGGTGTTTTCTCTCCTCCTATAGAAATTAGAATAGTTGGTTATAGGGTTGATCTCCTACTGAAATGAGTTGTGTTTTCCGGTAAAAATGCATGGGTTTGAATGTAGCTCCCACCGAGGAGTTCAAAGGATGAGGGTCAACATAAGGTTTATAGATATTCTTTTTGGATTACATAGGTATATGAGATTACACAACCCATTAAAGAGAGTTACATTGAAGTGGGGAGGGAGAGGTCCAACTATAATCGGAAACAGATTTGATTAACTATCCCGACCATCCATTTGAAGAAGTTGAGGAGAGCAATACAGTTAGCAGTGCGATAAAAAGTTAGTGCGAGAAAGGAAGGCAAGCTCGAGGTCGGGATAGTTCTATAAGCAACTCCCTCCCACCCAATGAGAAGAGTGAACAGTTCAATCTCCTCCGGAAGTCCAGTTCTGAGAAGAGAAGCAGGACAGGAAACAAAGAGAAGAAAGCAACATCACTATCACCCAAAGATTCCTCTCATTCAAAACTGGATGGAAGGAAGCTAAACAAATGAATAATACAGATGAAAGTTCAGGATGGATAACTTAACTATAGTAGTTGAGGGGCCATAGCTAACTCGGTAGTCTAACAAGGAAGGATCCGGAGGACATCCCGAGAACAATAAAGTATGAAAGCAGGAGGGAGGTGAAGTATGAAAGCTTTGGCCAGAGGAGCCACCCTTTACACCCCCGGGTGCTTTGGCTTATATTCTACCCGGCCCAGAAGGAGAAGTAACGAGTTAACAATTCCCCACCCTTATTATAGTTCTACCAGCACATTGTCCATCCAAACAGAAAGATTCAACTATAGCTGCTGGACCGAGCAATCAATTACCCCTCCCTCCCTCGTTATCGGGATAGAACTATAAGAAGGGAGGGCATTCGTAATCATGGGGTCACAGGGTCAAAATATTCTCAAAGAAGAAGGCACATAACAGAGTCCCAAATGCAAAGTGACCTCCTATCACCCTACGACAAGAGGTCAATTATCTCTGCATGGTTGTTAGTCACATATGGGCCCATCCATGATATGCCCTAGCTAGTACACTCTCTACGAGCAACATCAGACCTCTTAAGATCCTGTGAGGGGAATGTGTCCCCTCTATCTGCACCACTACAACTGCGATGGATCGTATCTCTAGCCACGTTAGACCCACTATCTAGATCGTACCATCCTTGACCCTAGCACTCTATGTGCCATGGGTATCAACGAACTCCTCCAACTTCCTCGTGTGACGAAGCATCAGCTAGGTATCCCTGACTACCCCCATCATGGGTAGTCCAGTCATGAAATAGATGTCCTAGAGAGTGATCTCCACTGACTCACCATGAACCATGAACACCTATGCATCAGGATCCCAATACTGCACAATTTGGGACAATAGGGCATCTCCCTCCCTCATCCTCTATTGATTCCTCTGGTGCTTCCAACTCTCAACCCATTGAGCTTAAAGTGTATACGAGACAGAAGAAGAAGGGCCATATGTAACCTATCGACTTTTAATGCACAGGAACTTAAGTTCATTTTGGAAACCGTATCAATGGTGGTTCCTTTCTAGCACGATTTATCGACACTTTCATTCGACCTTCGGGCATCCATCAGTCTTATATTTTAGCACTTTTCTTTAATGAAGCTATGGATCCGTATCCATGCTGAGATGCAGACCTGAACTTGCCCGAACTTGCATGAAGTTATCTCAATGAGGACTATCAAACTTGCATGAAGTTGTATCGATGGGGATCATCAAGCTTAGACGGTTATGATCATGGAGTTCTCCAGTAATTGATCTAAGAAACTCCGAGGTTTCTCAAATAGCTTTAAGGAGGAAAGCAAAGACAGTAACCAAGCTGAGAAGTTAGGGAAGGGATAACCAGGCAACCGGGAAGTTAAGGCAACTGGGAATTTAGGGGAGAACCAGACATAGCAAGAACCTGTTTTGACAGACTCGAATCAAGTCTTTTTAAGCCAGATGTGAGCTCGGAGTTTCCCTATATTTTATCTAATAAACCCCGGCTTTCTCCTATATGCTTAAGGAAGGATTGCTCACCCTAATAAGTGGGATGAGGAGAAGGAAAAGTAAATTATCAGCCTGCTTGCCTACCTTACCCTAAAGGAGCTGTACCTGTGCAGAGAGAAAGATCCCTTGAAGCTTCCCTGGGTGGGATACAGAGGCTTTACCTTCTTCCTTCACATCAGAGACAGAGAAAGCAGGGCTTGAACTTGAACGGGGTGAAGACACTGTCTGTTTGAGGGGTTGGGTGCTGCCAGATACCCCTTAATAGTGTAGTATCCAGGTCATTCTTGAAATAGACTCTGCCAAATACAAATAGTAGTACGACCGAACAGTAAGTATAATGCAATGCTCGTATCATGTAACTAGCCAAAGAGATCAGTCGCATAAGGCCCAGACACATCACCCCATACCATAGAAACGACAGCGTTTTAGGTAATTATATTATATTATATTATATATGGTTTTACGCTTTAGCATCGGATCGGGTCTCTCTCATAATTGCGATATTGTACCCAAAGCGTATATAGATAGAAATTGAAAACATGAGAGATCCGACGTTGAATAATACTATTACTATACTATTACTAGACTATTGACTAGACTATTGACTACTCTTTTTCCTGGCCTGGCGCGGCGGAGGGATAATATAGAAGGGCGCGGTGGATAATATAATATAGAAGAGCTTGGCCTTGTTGGCTTGGCCTTTTTGGCTTTAGCTAATAAGTGGCGGCTTACTTTCTTGGCTTGGGGCCACTATTACTACTGTATCTATGCTTGGCTCTGGGGCTTTAGCTCATCTCCTCTCCCTATAGAATAGATAGGTCGAGCGACTTCCTCCCCCTTAAAACAATGCATCGTCCTCGATGCATACATTATTATATATATGCTTTTACAAAATTGATTACATCAAAATGAAAAAAAAAGATGAGGGTATGCCTCCCTCATTGCATCTTCCATCTCCCAAGTGGCCTCCTCAGGACTGTAATGGGTCCATTGGACCTTTACCTGCCTGACTTCTCTGTTCCGGAGCCATCTGACTTTCCTGTCTAGGATGGAAACTGGTTGTACTGGCATATATCCTTCTGGTTCCACCTGAATCAAGTTCCAATCAATAAGGTTATTAGCATAAGGTACATAGTTTTTAAATAATGATACATGAAATACATTATGCACTTTGATGCAAGCAGGCAAATAAAGCTCATATGCAACAGGTCCTATCCTAGCTAGGATCTCAAAGGGTCCACAATATATGGCTGCCAACTTGGAACAATTCCCCAAGTTCAGTGAACTCTTTCTTGGCTTTACTTTCAAATACGCATGCTCTCCCACTTTGAACTGTCTATCTATCCTGCCCCTGTCTGCATAACTCTTTTGTCTGTCCTGTGCTTCTTTCAAGTTCTTATTTATCCTGACCATCTGTTCTTCCATATTCTTAATAAGTTCTGGTCCCACTATGACTCTGTCTGCAGGATTGTCCCAACTGATAGGAGTATTGCACTTTATTCCATACAATGCCTCAAATGGACTCATCTTCAGAGAGGCATGATGTCCATTGTTGTAGGCAAACTCCACTAGATGCAAGTAATCCTCCCACTTAGATGGCTGATCCATCACATACATCCTCAACATGTCCTCAATTACCTGATTCACTCTTTCAGTTTGCCCGTCTGTCTGGGGATGATAAGCTGTACTCATGTTCAGATTTGTCCCAAATCCCTTAAACAATCCTTTCCAAAAGTTTGATGCGAACTTGGGATCTCTGTCTGACACAATTGCCTTTGGGACTCCATGCAATCTGGCAACTTCTTTCATGTAGATGTCTGCTATGTTGGCTGCCTTATGAGTTGTCTTTATAGGAATGAAATGTGCAGCCTTAGTCAACTTGTCCACCACCACCATGATGGCATCATGCTGCTTAGGTGTCTTAGGCAGCTTTGTTATAAAGTCTATAGTCACCACATCCCACTTCCACTCAGGTATTGGCAATGGTTGTAGCAAGCCTGCTGGATGCCTGTGCTCTACTTTGACTTTCTGACACTCCATACACCTGGCTATATACTCTGCTACATCATTCTTCATGCCAGGCCAGTAGTTTCCTCACTGCTGCCACTGTCTTTTGATATCCTGAATGCCCAGCATAAGGTACATTATGCATCTCCTTCAATATAAACTTCTTTAAGCTTTCAGAGTTTGGCACATAAACTCTGTCCCTATGCATAATAATTCCATCTTCTACCAGCCTATACTTGTCAAACTTCTGTGGCACCTTCTGCTGCTGTAGTCCATCCTTTACTTGCTGATAGTGCTCATCTGTAGTAACAGCCTCAAGGATCTTATCTATCAAATCTGATTTACCTGTACTGATGGCTGCCACATGCATCACATGCATCTTCCTGCTGAGTGCATCAGCCACCTTTTTATCTTTGCCCTGGATATGCTTGATATAAAAATAATACTCACACAAGAGTTCCATCCATATTTTTTGTATTGCATTCAATGTTGGTTGCTCAAACAAATGCTTCAGCCCATCATGATCAGTTCTCAACTCAAATTTATTACCCATGAGGTAATGCCTCCACATCTTCAATGCATGAACTACGGCTGCAAGCTCCAAATCATGTGTGGCATAGTTCTGTTCATGCTCTTTAAGCTTCCTGGATTCATAGCAAACCACATGCCCATTCTGAGTTAATACTCCCCCAATGCCTTGCTTACAAGCATCTGTACACACCACAAAGTATTCACTGGGATCTGCAATCTTAATAACAGGTGCACTTGTAAGCAGTTCTTTAATTCTCTGAAAACTTTCTTCACATCTTGGAGTCCATTCAAACTTAACTCCTTTCTTCTGCAAGGATGTAATGGGATGAGCAATCCTTGAGAATCCTTCAATGAATCTCCTGTAGTAACCTGCTAAGCCCATGAAAGATCTGACTTCTGTCACATTTCTAGGTGATTGCCATTCCATGATTGCTCTAATCTTGTCAGGATCCACTGATATACCTTCTTCTGAAATGATATGCCCCAAATAGTGAATTCTGCTTTTCTAAAAAGAGCACTTACTCAGCTTGGCGTACAGCTGATGTTCTCTGAGTACTTGCAATACCATTCTTAGATGCTCCTCATGCTCCTCTTCTGACTTAGAATAAATGAGAATATCATCCAAGAATACAATCACAAACCTGTCCAAGTATTTCCTGAAGATTCCATTCATCAAGCACATGAATGTGGCAGGTGCATTTGTCAGACCAAATGGCACCACTGTGAATTCGTAATGGCCATACCTTGTCCTGAATGCTGTCTTACTGATATCTTCATTCTTGATCCTTACTTGATGGTATCCTGATCTTAGGTCTATTTTGGAAAATAACTTTTCCCCTCTTAACTGATCAAAGAGATCATCAATCCTTGGTAGAGGATACTTGTTTCTGACTGTGACCTTGTTCAACTGCCTGTAGTCTATGCACAATATCAAAGTACCATCCTTCTTCTTCACAAAAAGTACTGGAGCTCCCCAAGGTGACACACTTGGGCGTATGTATCCTTTCTTCAAAAGCTCTTCAAGTTGCATTTGTAGCTCTTTCAGTTCTGGTGTACTCATTCTATATGGAGTCTTGGATGATGGAGCTGCTCCTGGCACCAAGTCTATAGACAAGTCTATGTCTCTCTTAGGTGGCATTCCTGGCACTTCCTGAAATACATCCGCATACTCTTGCAATACTGGGAAATCTTGTAGATCTGGTTCATTACCCTCTCTTGGTTCTTCCACATGTGCTGCATATAACTGACATCCCTTTCTGAAACACTTCTTCAACTGTAAAGCTGTGATCTGCCTTAAGGAAATGGGTCTAGGCACTCCTCTGACTGTCACTTGATTTCCTTCTTCATCCAGACATGTGTAGGTCTTGTTGTGGCAATCTAGCATAGCATGGTGTGCATCCAACCAATCCATGCCAATCAGAACATCATAAGATCCTAAGGGAATGATGTTATGATCTGCAAAAGTTTGTAGACCATTCATCTCAAGGGAACAATTTATTACTGCTTCGGTGATCTTCCTCTTTGTACCTGTAGCCACTGTACTAACCCAGCTCTGTCAAGCTTGCTTCTCTTTAAGTGACACCTTTAAACCATGTTAGGAGCAATGTAACTATGGCTTGCCCCTGAGTCAATCAAAATAGCCATGGGTTTACTAGCAATCTTACCCGCTACTTCAATCATGTGAGATTTATGCTCAGCTTGTCTGTCATCTAGGGCTGCATATATTCTTGGTATGCTTCTTCCAACATCTCCAACAGTAGAGGCTTCCTGAATGTTATGAACACTTCCCATCTTACTTCCTTTATGAGGGCAATCTTTGTACAGATGATCTTCCTTGCAGCCCCAACACTGAATAGGTGGTCTTGGTCTCTTTCCCAAAAAATATTATCCTTTAGCTCTGCTCTGTTGGGCCTTGCTGATATGTATTGGTACTGTTTCTGAATGGTGGAGGGCGAAAACCTTTCTCCCTTTGTCCTTGCTTCTCCCTCTTCATGTCCTTCCAATTCTTTTGATAGGGAGCCTTACTCTTACCCTGCTCATAAAGAAGCTTGGCCCTTCTGATGGTTTCTCCAAGTGTCTTAGGCTTGTCATACTGTAGCTTGTCCTTGTAGTAAGGTGGCAGCCCACTCAGAAATCTTTGGATCTTTACTTTCTCATCCTTGATGAAGTCAACATACTTCAGCAGTTCAAGGAACTTCTTCTCATATGCTTCCATGGTCAAGTTCCCTAGCTTGAGTTCAAAGAACTCTTCCATCTTCCTATAAAAGTAGTGCTCTGAAAGATACTCCTTCTGAAAGTACTTCTTAAACTTCTTCCATGAGATCGTTTCTTCATCACGGAGGGAGCCCCAGAAGAATATATTAGTTAACAGGCGCGAAAGCGGGCGGGCTTTTATATATGTTCTTTTTCCATATATACTTTTCGATTTAGATACAGCATATCAGGCCGAGCTTTAGAAACCTTCTTTGTTGAGCTAGAAATCACCTTTTGATTATTACATCTATAATGAATTAATGACACTTCTTATGGATATGATCCTGACCCCACCGTCGATCTTTAGAAGTAGATTCATTCCACTTCGTTCCTCATCTTCTTTGGATTCAGCCAGGCCCAAGGCGGAGGGCCATTTAATAATGAATCGAGTTGGCTAAAGCCAAATGCAAGTTCTTTACCGAACAATTTATCATTTTTAACCAGAACACACTGCAGAACGACGTTTTATTTACTAACTTTTTTATCTTTAGGTTATAATCTGGTCTTCCCGGCCTGTTAACTCTTCTTTTATGATTCCGGGCTCCTAATGAACCGGCTATAGATAGCCCCAGGCGGGCGGGATACAGGGTTCTTGCTTACTAACCTGCCCTGCTTAATATACACCGACTCACTCGTACTTCTTCTTAGGTCGAGCGAGTTATGGATGGAATTCCTGAGCATTCATAACTTGCTGGGAATCAGCTATTTGGCTAAAGACAATTGCGAGTTATGGAACCCAGATGGATCAGTAGCCTCCCACTCATTTGGGTAGGACTGAGCAATAATTAAATTGTTCTTTCATATTGAAGTTATTCCTTCCAACAGATTGACAAAGCAGAACTCATACACCAGCCCCAGGTCTATAGGGCATTATAGGGAAAGCAAGACATATTCCCCCCTCCTTTGGACCTCTTCTTCTCACAAAGCTCCTGAGCTTTAGGTTTTAGCTCTTCAAACTAGGCTTGGTTCTTTTTGTTAGTCCTTCCTTTTTGATAAGGCCAGGTTCACAGAGTTGAATCTACCATCTTTATACGCCACCTCACCCATCGGATGGATGAGCGACTTCGTTCCTTTGCACTCTTCAATTTCCCACTTCAAGGTCCGTAATGGGGGAATGAACCAGCTACTTGATACGCCACCTTCTATTACTGAATTTACCAGTTCAAGACCAGGTTCACGTAGGATAAGCTTAAAATAGAGCAAGCTCGTAAGTAAGGCAAGCACCGGTTGTTCAGAGGTAAGTGTGTGGTGTTCGTTCGGGGAAAGTCCCCCATCCATGTTCTTTCTACACGCATCGTTCGTTCTCAGGGAAGCTCGTAAGTAAGGCAAGCAGTAAGAAGGGACGCACTAACTCAGGCAAGCACTAGGCGGTGGTCGTTCTAAGGCAAGAACCCCAGGCAGGTCTATAGCAGTTGTTGTTTTTCAGGGAAGCCAACTAAGTCTTAGTAGCTTCGTTAGGCCAATGAGAACACGTAGCCCTACACTCCACACTTCTATGTTCTCTATTACTTCTATGTTCTCTATTCCTTCTATGTTCTCTATGAATGATCACCCAACAGAAAGCATCATTCATTCCAATAATCATTCACCATCATTAGTTCATCAATCTGGTAGCAACATAGCCTATATTCCTATCTTATTAACCCTAACCAATCCTATCTTATTAACTATGATTTTTAGCTTATAAGCCTACCTAGATTTATTCTTTGTTTACTGGCATTTACCCCGGTCCTTTCCTCCTCTATGAATATACATATTTTGCTATTATAATGATGCATGTTGATCTCTAGTAACCACACAGTAATGAACGTGGTAAAACCCGATCTTTTCTTCGCTTTATCGAATGGGTCTTATGGGTCACAGTCACTAAACTCAACTCAAGGCTTTGTCTCGTTCGGCATATCCATGATACCAGCAGGAACAAGCACTTAGCCATTCATGAAGAACCGGCTCATTACCCATTTTACAGAGAGGACCACGCAATCTTGAAACCCTTTGTCGGTCACAGTAGCCACCACCCCAACTTATGCTTGTTCAATCTTGGCCATCCATGTAGTCATTCATCAACCGGATCACAGGTCATCTTCAACCTAGCCAACCTTTAGCAATTACAGCTTGTCGGTATACATAGGTCAACCAAACAAACCAGGGTTTAGAGAGCTTAGGCATAGCAATTAGACCAGGAAACATGCTTGATCACGATAACCCATTTCGAATTACCATGCCATTTTTCACCACCTCTTGGGTATCAGGTTCACTCAGCCAAATTAGCAACATTTAGACCATTTCCTACACTCACACCATTTAGAATCGTCTTATCATGTATCATACGCGTCTAGTCATGTAAACTCGTCTTTTCATTTCTCATACTCCGTTAGCCATTATAATACTCTATAATCAATATGAGGAATCCATGTATTTTCCCTTAGTCTTGTTAGTCCTTGTAATCTTATCCCATGATAACCTTAGTCTTGTTAGTCTAAGAAATATTAGACTATACTAGTAACCTACTACGAATACCTTGGTCTTGCAAAGCACAATACATGGTGAGGAACAGCTTGCAGAGCCACACCAACACATAGTAGATTTATTAGTTCGAAGTGGACCTTTAGATCAGTATCCCTCCCATGTGTTCATTCATTGATCTAGCAACAAAGACAGCATCCCTTCTAGCCGCCTTAGATACATCACCTAACAAGTATCTCTATCCTAGATTTGATAGCTCGTAGCCACCTACCCTACTGTGTTTATTAGTCCATAGCGATACCCAACAGCATAGAGACAGAAGCAGATACAGGAGCATAGACAAGACCAGAACTAGTACCAGGTCCAGCTTACCTAGTTGGAATAATCAGGCCGATCCTTACGATGAGCCTAGTCATTCATTAATAAACCAAATGTACACTCTAACCCGTACTTAGCAGATTGGTACACTACTTATACCCACTTTGTACACACCACTTAGAACCACATAGAATTCTAATAATTTGTGTATGTAATCCATAACCCTCATTATTCCTTCTTTATCGATCACCCACTTACGCATACATAGGGATTTATAAACCACCGGCCCATTACCCATGTTGTGCTCAGACCAAGTTAGCCAATATTGACCATAGGCTGGGCTATATCAACCAACCAAAGGACAGTCTTTTCCTCTATCAGAATGTACATTCAAGCCGGATCACCAATATTCCTATGAATGCACAAGATATTAACCAGATTTTGAGATCCCTTTGACCGACCTGTACTATCATTTCTTAGGGGCCATGTGTGTACCCCTCAATTCTCCACTTTCACCATTTTTACCTAGACGTCCAGACTTTTACACCTTAACGGAAATGTACCAATTTTTACCTAGACGTCCACACTTTTACACCTTGTACGGCTTAAGGGTTTATACAGGGTCAATGAGCACTTTTAGCCTCCTACAGGAATTCTTATTTCGTTACCCCTATTATAGCTATTTCATTACCTGGATGAGACCACGTGTTCTAGATACGAGTTCTATATATGATATATAATTGGTTGGCATCGAGGGGACCACACTCACCACATATTTGATTGATAC
>Ga0316213_1000131_pt1 | contig 10852 bp, 6 predicted proteins | sample NRE2metagenome_FD_207798 | JGI IMG/M metagenome (GOLD analysis project Ga0316213, IMG submission 207798) | Spruce roots microbial communities from Maridalen valley, Oslo, Norway - NRE2 | ecosystem: Host-associated > Plants > Roots > Unclassified | place: Norway: Oslo | collected 2017-09-14
AACCTCCCCTGTACACATGTTGCATGATCCCCTAGCTGTACCAGAAAAGAAATTTATTAATTAATTAATTTTTTCTATTTCCCTTAGCCACCTAAAAGCGTTCCTAAAAATGCTCCTCGATATTCCATTGTTCGCTTACAATTCTTAAATTACTTACGCCTTACTTAAATCCTAGTTGAGTTCATAAATAGAAAGTTTCAAAGGCTAGATTCCTTACTAAGTTACACATTCCCCCATTTTCCTTAAGTTTCCCCTTTTCTTTAAGTTTCTCTTTTTCTTAAAGTTTCCCCCTTTTTCTTTTTAACTAAGTTCAGAATTAGCAAGTTTAGATAAAAACAACCATTTACCCATTTTACAAATTTAATCCTCCATTATAATTTTTACTTTAATAAATAATGTTTGAATTTTTTACCCCCCTTCTTGTTTGGTGTCTATTTAGTTTTTCTTTGTTCACATGTTCTACTTAGCCCTAGGTTTTAATTTCACTAGGTTGGGTGACAGTTTTTAAGCGAACAATTAGTCATTAAAATTTACGCATACCATAATCTATTTTAAGGCCGACTAGGTCCTAAGGAGGCAAATTTTTCTAGGCACTAGGTTTATTAACTTACACGAGTTAAAACTATGACATTCCCTTCAGGACGCCCTACATGCTCCAAGGGTGGCACTCACCTCTTTCCGTTTTATTTACATGATGTGCCACTTGCCTCTTGACTGAATTTCGTATACGTCAAACCCCTGGAGTCAATACTTCGTCAGGTGATCTTGTGGGAGACTAAGGGCCTCTAAGGAATAAGGACCCTACCTTATTGCGCGCCCCTTAGAATCATCGTAAGCGACTGTCATAGTCTTCCCTCACAACATTGTGGGTCTTCTCAAACTAGGTAATCATTAACCTATAGTTTGAGCCACGGTGGGAGTGCTAGTAGGTTGTGGCAGGGATGCTGCCACACCTCCCCCTCAATGTCTTTGGTTGTTGTGCATGACCCCTCTACTCCAAATGTGAGTCTAATTAGCAAGCTTTCGTCACCTTGGATCCATCAACAAACATGTCAGTGATCGATAAACAACATCATACTATATAAGTTATATGTCACATATGCAATAATAGAAATACACAAACCATAAATAGTTCACTCCCTGACTTGATCCGGAGTCCTAGGAGGTCAATCAATGTCATCGACATCCTCAACCTATCAAGAGTCCTGCACACTGAGGAGAAAACAATCAATAGCACCTGTATATACATAATAACATAACATAACATCATAAAACACAAGCTCATCATGAGAAACGATAAGCGAATCAATCACTCATATAATGAACCGGATCACTTGCACGCAAGTGTCCTTAAAGAATGAGTCACATCTGACGTGTGTGAAAGAGGGGGATGTTACACACCTACTTATGAGTTTTAATCCTTATCTATTGATGAGATGTTGTCATGATCTATTGATGAGTTGTTAGTTATATGTAGATGTAGAAGTGGCCAAATTCATGTATCATAAATTGATGTCATGATATTAAAACATGAGTAGAGAATGTCACAACGTCTTTTTTTTCTAGTTCTTTTCTTGTCCTGTTTGTGCTCTATTTGTTAACAATAGCTACTATTGACTTCTCAACATTTGGATCTTGGGAAAAGAGTGCACTCACGAGTTTAGATGATGTTATAATATTTCCTTCATGGATTTCTTGTTTTCATGTACAAGAATGCATAATGTAATAGAAACATTAATATTGAAATTATTTATTATAAATCTACTTGTACACAATGATTTTTTTTTTATTAGGATAGTAGATTACTTAATTTTTAATTCACTAACCTATTTCAAATGGTTATATATATTGTTTTTATGTATAATATTAAAATTATTAATAATTTTTTTTCTTTTTTTTTTTAAATCTAAAAACATAGCCATACAATATAAGATACAAAAATGGTACATATGCATTTGGTGAAGGATTGCCATATGGAAAACTAGGTCCTCCACTTTCTAGGTATACGCATACTCATTCATAGATTTTAGAATGATCTAGTTATTTATCGCTATACATAAAGATATAACGACATTTACTATCATACTATAAATAAAAATATTAACTAAGTAATAAGAGACCATTCTGGAATCAAGCATTAGGAGTTAGGACTCTAGCATCCATAGGCTAGTTCACTAGATTTTCTACTTCCCTCCCTTCCCCATACATTGTACCCAAAGGATGAGGGTCATTATCTAACTAGATGGGGTTTTCTTTTGTTCATGCAAAGATAGAGGAACCATATTTATGGTTCATGACACCAGTTCCATCTATCATCTCAGAAACAACATTTTTTTATCCTGAACATAGATTTGGACACTACCTCAACTTTTTCATATGACAATTCTATACTATGGAAAATGTATTTCTTCTGCGAAATCCTTTATTCCGAGACATGATCTATAATAGGTTTTAATAGCTAATATATTTTGATGATATGAAATAATTCTATATCTTGGGTTCGAGAAAAACTTGGGTCTTGAACTCATCCTTTGAATTCGGCTCTTGAATCTATTCATTAGATATATTTTATCATCTTCCATTTACTATGCTTCGTATTTCTTTGAGTTCATCTTTGACAAATGCATGAAACCTAGAGTGAAAAAATCACTCCATTGCAAGGACTTCTTTCTTAACCCAGGTAATGTATTTAAGTAAAGTTTCTTGAGAATATAAATCTACTCCCAAAACCAAAGCTCTTCTCCTAAATTCTTGATTAAAGCTTTGCACATTTTGTCCTTTAGCTTGTCTAAAATTTTGCCAATCCATAGTATCCTTTTGCATATATGCCAATGGGTAAAATTGTCTTTTAATTGCAACAATAAAATCATTGCAAGAGGTTAAAATTTTACCATGTTTCTTCATGTCCTCCTGAGTCTTGGATTCCCACCAAATGAGTGTTGCACTATCCAATCTTAAAGAAGCAAGTTGAACCTTAGTTTCATCATCTTGAATTTTTTTGTATCCTACAATCTCTCAGCATTAACTTCTCCATTGTACATTGGTAATTTGAATTTAATATCAAGCTTTAACGAAGGAATTTGTGAAGGAGTTTTACCATGTTCCTTTGGAGAATTCGGAAGAGGTATTGAATTAGTAGTAGAAGAAGAAGAAGAAGAAGAAGATGGAGGTGAGTGTGGTGGAGAAGCACCATTCCCTCCATTTCGATTTGGAGTTTGATCACCACTGTCTCCCTTGTGATTTGAAGGGTTGGAGCCTTCACCTTGCGACCTTGTATTCCTTTCCATCAAGATCTTCATCATCTCTCTCATTTCCATGACAGCCTTTATGAGATATTCATCTTCTATAGGAACATGTTCATGCCTCTCTTCAGGAGCCATACTTGGTGAATGCCTCCTTGAAACTTGCGGTGATAATATATGCTTCCTCCTTGAACGATGAGAACTTGGCTCTACAAGTTGACCCTCTCCTCTTGTGATTTTCAACCTTGTGAGCATCAAAAAACAAGCACTTGCAAATAATCAAGTCTTCAAAAACCTATGCTCTGATACCAATGGCTTCAGAACGTCCACAAACCCCTAGTTGGGCTTTTTCGGCACCTCGTTTGGCAAAAATTTAAGAAGATAGGCTTCCTGGAAGTCCCCCCTTCAAACTTGTTGTCTCTGCATCTAAAAAATGCACCCTTGTTGGCTCAACCTAGCCCACACGCATATTTAAGCATAAAAACTTAGCACCAGATGCAACCGCGTGAACCGTGCAAATTGTAGGACTGTTACGGGTGGACCTAGCCCCTAACCATTAATGGCAAGATCGTATGACCCATGCGACTGCATGCTAGTATAAACATAGTCTCTCGTTCCACAAGCCAATGGTAAAAGGACAAATGGCGGGTCATTTGTATAACCATTGGAACAAAAAACAACCGCGCTCGTGCCCGAATGGTATAACATTGGGTCATATGTAATACAATGTGTGACCAAGGGCCGGGGCTAAGTCCCAGCCCGATCGCACCCCAAAATATACACATATGGAAACATTTAAATATATTTTTCCATATATATTACAAGGAACAACTAGTGGTGCGCCGGTTGGCGGCTCTTGTGAAGTCTCTCGCCCCTGCCCGGAGGTCGCAAGGTCAACTCCAGCCAATGACATAATTTTAAACCAATAGTTATATGACACATGGTAGCCATTGACTGGGCTATGTGTCATCATATCGTTCGCTGCAAACATGCCATGTCACATGCCAAATGTCCAAATAACTGCTTTCCACATGTCGTATGACTTGCCATGTCAGCATGTGTACAGACTGTACAGACAGTAGAGTGAGCACCCATTTTTTTTGCCTGTTTGTCATTTTGAACAGAACGTGATATCTCTCGATCCCGGCGTCCGTTTGAACCCAAACGAGTTGTGTTGGTTTCTTAACAATGAGTTCTAATCTCTCATTTCATTTGAAGCGATTTCAAACACTTTGAATTTTTTAGCAAAATTTGATCACCTCGATCACTCAATAGGGTTTTTAGGGTTGTTTTCAATTTTTTTTAGTTTCCAACTCTTGGTTGGTTATATTTTTGGGTTATTTTCGAGGGTTTAAGACTTCTAAATAAAGGGTTTCTAGTTTTTAGGTTAGAAGTTGTTTTAGGGAACAGTTCTTAGTTAGGTGGGTGGTCAATCCCTTGGTTTCAATTTTGAAACCGGGCTCTAATACCATATGTAATGCCCTTCCCAGATCTTCATCGTTAAACTTTGAATTTGTAGTCTCGTTGACAATCTAATGTGTAGTCTGAAGTTTAAGTTCTTTCTCTTTGTTTTTAAAAAGTCAATAAAACCATAATCAACTAGATAACAACAATTTCATGAATACATAGTGAAATTTAATTCAAGCAAGGATAATTTATACTTTACCTATTCAGGAATAAGGTTGTCATGGTTTTTGTTGCGTGCTTTCTCTTGTTGTTGAGTGTCTTGTGTTGTTGAAACTAAAACTGCTTGAAACTGTTTCCTCCCATCCAGCTAAGAATAAAACCTTTCTGACTTCTTAGCTTCATGAAATCATATTTCCCTGCTCCCGAGCCCCAAATCCCAGTAAACCATTCCACTAGTAAAAACCCCCAAATAAATTATGCATCCTTCCTCCTTCACCTCCTTGGTTTCTCATTATTCTCCCAAAAAAGCCTCGCAATCTGCAAGTCCAAACCCCTCTTCCTTATCCTCCTCTCTCGAATCCTTTCCCCCATTAATTTCCCATCTTCCTTCTCTTTTGCCATTAATTCTTTACCTACCTTTAATAAAATAAAATAATAATTCTTTTGATTGTTTCATTACTGAATTTAAAAGATAAATATAAAATTTCATCAACTTATTAATTAATTGACTTACTTTAAACTAAATTAATCACAATAATTAAATTGAATTTACTCGGTGTTACATCTAGAAGGAGGATTTAAATTATGTCCATGATTGGTCTCACTGGATTGGTTTGGAACTCATCCCTTATGATTGCTTGATGCTTCCATTCACTTGGTTGAAATGCATTCAAATCACTAAAAACAATTCTAGTGGTCAAATCCCCGACCATCTAAATTGTTGATATTGTTGGACCTTTGGGCCAATTACCTAGGTTTTCATGAGTCCTCTTCCCTCTCGTTTTCAAGGATAATATTTTGTATTGGAGTAAACTTTGGCCATGAGGATTTGCATCCACATTTGACTCTCCTTTAAGTCATAGTCATTGTATCAATTGTGTTACCACATCAATTACGGACTTTGTGATTGTATGAAGTTCAAACCATAGACCGGTTATAATGCAAGAGGTCTTATGGTCAAATCCCCAACCATCTAAATTGTTGATATTGTTAAGCCTCACTCGATGTCCCCACTAAGTTAGACCTTCCATTAAAAAAAGAAAAAAAAAATTCAAACCATAATGAAATTATATCAACCATGTGATTGCATCAATTAGTAAAATTATCACCCATGCGATTCCATCATGTGATTGCATCAATTAGTCAAATTATAAGAACCATGTGATTCCACCAATTAAGTAATTTTTCATCACATTATATTATATTAAGCATGTGATCGCATCAATGAGATAAATTAATACCATAATAGATTTATATAACCATTAATGTCGGCTACGTTAAGATCTTTCATTAATATAGTTCGATATAGGTTTATATATACACCTTTCTTCGATTCAATTGAATACTTAGTTCTTGTCTCTGGAATCCATATGTCCATACTTTCAAAATTAGTAACAATGGATTTGGAAACTTTAATGAATGAAATGAAGCATTCTATCAAGTCAATGAAGAAATCCAGATTTTATCGAGAATTCTTGAGACAGATGAATGGTTCTGAGATAATGGGAGAAATGCGTAGGGTTCAACAAACGGACACAAACCATATGCCGTTCCAGATGGTTTTGTATGGACTCGGAAGTATTGAGAATAGTGAGGCATCTCGCCTGCAGTTGGCTCTCGCAGTACTAATGAAGAGAGATTCTGACTGGATCAGCGAAATAGAAATTTACGATCCGGTTCTCAGTCCCATCGATCGGGAAGTGATCAATTGTTTGGGGTTTACGTGTCTGTCCCACAACGAAAATGCAAGACGCACAGCAGAGGCACCAACGCTATTCTACATGCCACACTGCCCAATGCATCTTTATAACAACGTTCTTCATGCAAACTGGACTGCCGATAATCTTAACAGGATCGTTGTATTGGGAAACCCATTGTCAGCATACAAGCTGGATCATCTGAGATATATTGTGGCGATTGTGAATGATGCGAGTACTCGTGAATTCGAGGTTCCAGTCAGATATAAAGACGAAGAGATCACAACGACTACAGTCGGCCACGTCTTCAATGATTTTGCTTGGCATTTCTTTCCCTTCAGCGGTACCCAAAATGATCTCGATGATCTATTTAGACAGGCAAATGTTCTGTGAACAGTAATATATTGTGGCTAAGTCCAGTTAATTCTGCGCTCAGCCATGAATTCTGCAATGAGTTCTGTGCTTAGCCATCATGAGTTCTGTGCTTAGCCATCATGTTTAGGTTAAATTGTATACCGATCAGTATCTTGTGTTTTAACTGATCGGTAGTTTGGATTTTATATTTGGACTGTAAGTTATACTTATTATATATCAATATAGTTTTATTTTTAGTTTTGAGTTTATTATTTTTTAAGATTGATTTTAGACTGATAAAGTTATTTAAGATTGATTAATTACATCATTTATATATATAAATACTGTGTTGAAATATTTATAATAATTTGTTTCTGTTTTTTTAATTTTTTTAATTTTTAATTTAAATTTTAAACTAACAAATAATAATTAATTTAAATGGGTAGAAAGAAAAATATGTAAAGTTCAATTTAAATCTATATAATAATACAAAGAGTTTTCAAGACATATTTAAAGACTTATTGTGGGAAGAAAAATTTTCTCTCAAAAAAAAGCTAAAAAAGAAGGTTAAGGAAGCAATTCATTATGGTTGGATGAGCTCTTAGAAATGGAATCAACAAATAAATAATATACAGAAGTGTTGCTTTCTAGTCTAGACATTAGTAAAGATGCTTTTGCATGGAGAAACGACAATTTTTTTTATTTCAAACAACTATTCTAGATGATTTTGGGCATGATTCGGGCCCAATTATACATATTTTTTGAAATTGAAACATGAATCCAAAGATGGTATTCTCTGCATCTCAACAAGGAACCCATTGAAGGCATTTCTTTCCCTTCAGGGGTACCCAAAATGATCTCGATGATCTATTTAGACAAGCTGTTGTTTTGTGAATAGCAATATATTGCACCATGGCTAAATCTAGTTAATTCTGCGCTCAACCATGAATTTTGCAATGAGTTCTGCGCTCAGCCATTATGTTTGGGTTAAGTTGTACACCGATCAATATCTTTTGTTTTAACTGATCGGTATTTTGGGTTTTATATTTGGACCAATAAATAATAATAATCACAAAGATTGAGACACAAAGTATATAATAAGACCAATAAAAAATAATAATGAAAGTCTTTTAGTTTTATTTTTATGTTAAAATAAGAAAAGTCTATATATTTATGTTGATAAAGTTGCTTAAGATTGATTAATTACATCATTTTCATATATAAATATTGTGTTGAGATATTCATAATGGTCATTTTTTTTTATATTAATTTCTTTTAATTTTATACTAAATTTTAAGCTAATAAATGATATTTAATTTAAAAGCGTAGAAAGAAAAACATGTAAACTACAATTCAAATCTATATAATAATACAATGAGTTTTCAAGACACAAGTAAAGATGCATTGTAGGAAGAAAAATGTCAAAAGAAGAAGATTAAATGAATAGTTCATTATGGTTGGATAAGCTCTTGGAAATAGAATCAACAAGTAAATAATATACAAAAGTCTTACTTTCTATTATAGACATTGGTAAAAAAGCTTTTGCATGGAGAAATGACAAAAAACAAATATTTCAAACAACTATTCTAAATGATTTTGGGATGATGTGGGCTCAATTATACATATTTTTTGAAATTGAAACATGAATCCAAAGATGATACTCTCTACATCTCAACGGGGAAGTACATTGATAAAACAACATGATACTCTCCACACCTTTAGGAAGGGAGGATATTATCAAAATGGTTAGTGGTCAACCAAAACCACCACATTATTCACATAAAAAAGGTTAGTGGTCAAACAAAAAAATATGGGATATCATTAAAGAATAGAAGAATCCAAAAGATCAAGCTTGGATACCTTAAAAAAAAAATTCTCCTTGCACCTCATAGGGGAGAATATCAAATAACTAAGCTTCAAGTTTTGACGTACAGTTGGTAATTTTTCATACATTTCTTCATTGAATCTCTTGAATCTATTCATTAGATAGATAGATTTTACAGACTTTATCATATTTCTTTGAATTCGGCTCTTGAATCTATTCATTAGATAGATTTTATCATCTTCGATTTACTATGCTTCCTATTTCTTTGGGTTCATCTTTGAAAATATAATAAAACATAAAGTGAGACAATCACTCCAATGCAATGGTTTCTTTGTTAACCCAAGTAATGTGTTTGGGTTCCTTATGTTTGAATTCCTTTATAGTGCACGATCCTTGTTTTTTGAAAAATTAAAAAATACTTCTCCATATTCATAAATGGCATCTCAATAAAAAAATGAAGTTAATTAATATTTTAATTCAAATAAATATTTAATTTCATATATATATATATATATATATATATATATATATGATAAAATAATTTAAAAATGTTATATTTATCTCCAATATTTACATATCCACATATTTAAATTTTAATTCAAATAATTATAAAATAATATTAAATAAGGAAAAATGTCCTTGTATCTTTTCTGATAGTATTTTGAGATACTGAAAAAACAATCTTAAATATTAACTAGCAACAACCACTTTTATAAAGTGGTTGATATACGTCGATCGGCGTCATTAATTTTAATAGGTGGAAAATGACGCCAATCGACGTATATCAACCACTTTATAAAAGTGGTTGTTGCTAGTTGACGGCCGACCTGTATGAGAAACAACCATTAATATATAATTACATAATTAATCTATAAATTAATTTTTACATTATATATTTAAGTATTAATATATTGATTAATTAATACCTTAATGTAATGTATAAATTTAATTATCAATACCTTAATGTGTAATGTGATGTATTAATGATACAATAATTAAATTAATATATAACATTACTATATTAATACATTAATGTATTAAATACATTAAATATATTAAATTCATTAATACATTAATGGATTAAATACATTTAATACATTAATACATTAAAGCATTATTAATAATTAATACATTAGTAAAACATTATTAACACATTAATGTATTAATACATTTTGTAAAACATTATTAATACATTCATATATTAGAAAAACATTATTAATACATTAATATATTAGTAAAGAATTATTAATATCTTAATATATTAAATTCTTTAAATACATTTAATACATTTCATACATTAATGTATAAAATATTTTATAAATAAAAACATAAATATTGATATTAAAACATTAATATGAATTAATACATTAAAAAATATCAATATATTATGAAAATATTAATATATTAATAATACATTATAATAATGTATTAACTTAACTTATTATTATAAATGTATTAATAAAACACTAACAAATGCATTACCTAATAAATTAATGCATTATATTAATATTGTATTTAATATATTAAATAAATTAATGCATTAAATATATTAATGCATTTAATACATTAAAATATTAATACATTTATTACATTAATGCATTTAACACATTAATGCATTAATACATTAAAACATTATTACTAATTAATACATTAGTAAAGCATTATTAACACTTTAATATATTAATACATTAATAAAATATTATTAATACATTAGTAAAACATTATTAATACTTAATATATCAAATTCATTACATAAAAACATAAACATTGATATTAAAACATTTATATGAATTAATACATTAAAAAATATAAATATATTATGAAAATATTAATATATTAATAATACATTATAATAATGTATTAACTCATTATTATAAATGTATTAATAAAACACTAACAAATGCATTACTTAATAAATTATAATAATATATTAACTCATACTTTAATAATGTATTATTAATATCTTACCTTATTAATGTATTAATAATGTATTAATGTTAAAGTAGTACATTATTATAAAATAATAATATATTATTATTAATAATACAATATTATAAAATAATAAAGTAATACAATTATAAGGTAATACATGAACAAAACATTAATAT
>Ga0316213_1000132_pt1 | contig 10800 bp, 8 predicted proteins | sample NRE2metagenome_FD_207798 | JGI IMG/M metagenome (GOLD analysis project Ga0316213, IMG submission 207798) | Spruce roots microbial communities from Maridalen valley, Oslo, Norway - NRE2 | ecosystem: Host-associated > Plants > Roots > Unclassified | place: Norway: Oslo | collected 2017-09-14
AAGGAATAAAGACTAAAGAAGGACCCAATCAATAGACAAAACGGATAATCGCTCGGATAATTTGAAAGGTTATTATATCCTACCCTACCTCTTGACTGATTAGACTGATGACTAACAGGTGGGCATCCTTAGAGTAAGAGAATAGGTGGGCATCCTCCCTAGTCTGCGGGCTGGTCATCCGAGGTAGTTCTTGGGCTGGGATGGGAGTCATTTCATCCCGAGATAGTTGCCCAAGAGTGCTAATCTATGGGCTGGTAATACCGACTTCGTACTTCTATTTCTCCCAGCCTTGGTATAACTACTTACTACTCGTACAAGGTAAAGTGGCATATCCCTGCCTTAGGAGAACTAATTATCGTACAGGAACTACTATCCCAGTAACTACTACTAAATATCCTTGCCTTAGGAGAACTAATTATCGTACAAGGTTGGGCACTAAGGAAGGTAACACAGCTAGGTAATTTGCTTACTCCGCTCCTGCATAAATGCCCCAAGGTGAAGGTATAAAGGTTAGGACCAAACCAGCTAGGCAAGGTCAAGGTTAGAAACAACCCATCGTAAAATAGGATTGGATTAATACCTATAATAATATAACTATCATTATATATATTCTTTCTTTAACGAATGACAGAACTAATGGCCCTTCGGAACTTCTATACGGATACGGAACACGGATACGGAACTAATGGCACTTCGGGACTTATAACGAATACCCCGGTTCAAGCCCATGTTCAGCTTCGCACGCAATGGTTTGGTTTCGGTCACTTCACTTCTTATACCTCTTGCTCTTTAGGGAGCTGTTTGGGAGTTAGACTCATACAGGTTAGCAGCGGTAGGGATGACCAGCCCGTAGTAGCTTAGTAGGTTGACCAGCCCAGCCCAGCCATAGTAGCTTGTAAGATAGGGATTATCAGCCCAATAGAAGTATTTGGATGGATGCCCGGGCATTGAGAGGTCAGGACGGAGGGCTCACCTGACAACGGAAGGTGAGGACGCTTCGAAAGGCGAAAAGGGTTCTATTTCATTTCAAATTCTATCCATATTATTTTGTGGTCTCCTTCCATACTTCACAAGCAGCGGCTAGCCACTCCATTTACTAGCTTCACGGATCACTTTTAATTACCTGAACGAGCAAGACCGGCCTTCCAGCGTGCGTCTTGGGTAGCCGTAAGCATATATTTATATATGTATTTTCGCATACTCTTTGCCAACCAGCCCTACCTTTTATTCCTAACTGTATCGTGGCCAGGAGTGCCAGCCATATTTGTTGATTCCATAGATGAGAGGACATGGTTCGCTTTGCATTGGTTATCGGAATAGGAGCTATTTTCCCACCGTAACCAACCCCTAAAAAACGAACGTATAGAATATGTTCCTCATACATGTAAGCGGACCCCAGATGAGCACGGAAAAACACCTTTTTATAGCTCCCTCCTCGATTATCGGGAAATCACATCACAAAGTAAGTAAGGTAGGGATCTCGGTCATACGTCGTATATTGATCCATTGATTTAGGAGACAAAGTGGTTTGCCAGTCTATGGCTGGTTCGAACCCCAAGTAATACTTTCATAGCCCACCCCGAATATCTACCTATTGACAGAGCATACATACGTACGTTCGTTGGGGGAAAGCCAAATGTCCTCCGTTCCAGCAGGCTGCCAGGACGTAGGTCGAGAAGCGAAAGCACGCTCGTTAGCAATGGCCCACAATCCAGAAATACTACTGACATATGGGGGGGAAAGTAAGTCGTTCGGGAAGGTAAGGTCAGGCAATGCCTAGTTGGTACAGTCCATATTTCATTCTGAAGCAGATCACGTTGGGCCCAAACATCACGGTTGGCAGTGTTCATAGTATCCCTCTCTTTTTCTAACAACTACTGCAACAGCTACAAAAACAGCAACATAAATAGCGGCCGGAAGGAAACAGCAACTTATCCAGAAACTGCTACTGAAGCGGCGGCCGGGCAGTCTTAGTATTCTCCTTTTCGTGGTGGGCGATGACCAAGCCGGGCGAGCGGTATCGTTTGTTGTGGCGCTTCCTTTGGAAGTGGTAGTCACTGTGTCCTTCTCGTTTAGCGGGGCAGGCAGTTTTTTCCACTTTATGGAGACATATTCATATATAATGAATTACATGCACCCATTCCAAGTTTACAACAGACAAGAGAGAAGTTCTTCAATGGCCGAGAGGAGAAGGAAGTGGTTCCCCATCATATATAGTCCTATGCTAGAGATGAGAACTTTCAATGGAGAGGATGAGAACTTTCATCGCTAGAGAAGAGAACTTTCACATACCCCGGGAACGGGGCTTACCCCTGCGGAAAAATAGGTTATACCTCAACTTGATGTTCTGAACATGCGTTACATACGACGCACCTGTTTAGGATCATACGCCATTCATAGCCAACCACCAATCAGAGTCGATCATAGACATTGTTTAGTCATAGCCAGTCATAGCTAGAAGCTATAGTCATTGCAATAAGCTCGAGTCATTGCAGTAACAGTCATAGCCATAAAGTCATACATACCCAAGAGAGAAAGACCCTCTCGGGACGGCACTGAACGGACGGAACCGTTAGGTTTCTACAGCACTTACCGATACGGAACATTAGTTTATACCTCGACTTGATGCTATGATGATGCTTACTTACGTTGATTCGCTATTTGAGGATCCCCCATTCATAGCACAGATAATCCGCCACTCAAAAAGGATATTGTCTATTTACTGAACTATACCCTTTATGAATGTTTCCTTATGATGGCGGGATGCAATTGATTCCGGGTTTTTCGCTTTTATGCTTGCTCGCTTTACGAAGGAGAACCCATCTTTCAATATTGATTATGTTATGTGAACACCTGAAGAATTAGATCGAGACATTACATTATGTTGTTACCAGATGAGCATATCAATTATTGGGGCAAGCACTAAGTTTGGGTAGAAAACAAGATTGCACAAAAACTTATCATTTTACTTTCTCATTTAGAGAAACCTCATACTCGACTACTTAGAGTCCCTCCGGGTCCTCGATCTCCTAGCGTCCGATCGAGTGGTGGATATATTGAGATCTATATATATATTGATCTGGGTTATCAAACTCGCTTTTATCTATAGGGTGAGTAAGCGAACTCTCGACCAGGGGGAGAGGAAATTCGAGGATTTCCAGCGTTTAAGGGTTGCACCTTCCTTCCCTCCTTCCTCTTGCTCTTGCTTTCCTCGCTGCTCCAGCTCTCTCTTGCTGACGGGGCAGCAGCCTCGGCTTCATCTCTTCTTCATCCTTCCTTCTAGTAGTATTATCCTAGTAGTATTATCTGTCCTTCTTCTCGGCTTGTCTGCCCCTTAAGAGCGCAGCCCTAACGTGAGTCGGCCAAGCCCTGTCCTCTCCCCGCCTTCCCACCCGCACCATCTCATCTCATCGGGGTCTTGATGGGGACTAATCTATTTGATCGGGGTATCTAATGGGACTCATCGGGAACAAGCCGCCCAACACCACAACCTATCCCTGCCTTCCCAATCCCGTATCGCTTTTTACCCCCCCTCACTATCCTACTTATCTTATCTATACCCGGTTGGGGTATATTGCTCAGGGCTGTTCCAAATAGTCTCTTTTCTTGCTTGTGTTAACTCGTCTATATAGTTTGGTTTTCGTAGAGCTCTGAAGGAGTCTAGCGCCAGTCAGACTCGCATGAGGTGCATGGAGGAAATGATTAGGTAGAATTTATCTTTCTCGCCCTGTATCTATCTATAAGGAAGGTGGGTCTACCAGTCCAAGGGGGATGGATAACTCAGAACTCATTAGCTCGTATATATAGTTCCAGTAGAAGATCCTTATCGATGAAGCTGAAGCAGTGGGGCTACTCCTACCGTCTCCGTATAAAGGAGGGAGGGTTGTTCTGTACGTGGACGGATGTATAGGAACAGGTACGGCGGTATCCCTCGATGCATGCAGAGGTATAAGACCAATGCCTCTTCTCATCTGTGTATGATATGGCCCATTGAGAGCAACTCCTTTCTCTATCTCCTTCCTTCAGTTCAGGTATGGGGAAAAAAATAGCAGTCAGGTTCTCACTCTCTATCCTTCCAGCCTCTACGCTGCTTTCTGCCCTGCCCAAAGCAAAGCCAGTGCCTTTACAAGGGCTGTAGAGACCAAATTCTTTTGACTACCGTTGTACATAATAAGCTTAACCACCTGATCCTTAATCTGGCAGTTGTGAGTCAAGATCGTGGCACGAGTTGGGTGAGGAAAAGGGCAAGACATCAGTACAAGGTTAGGATCAGGTTCAGTGGTATTCTCCACATTGATTATATCCACAGGACGGGTCACTGGCTCATAGAATAATGCTTTAGCAGTGCGTGGGTGATGAAGGGCACGACAATCTGCGGTGCTATAAGAGGTCATCTTGTGAAAAGTGCAATATTGTCCTATGGGAGGTGGGGAGGGTTAATCACAAGAGGAGGGCGCTGGATGAGGGAGAGAGATAGGCAGTACGCTACCTGGACTGGACGCTAGCTGGATGAGGGAGAGGCAGTACGCTACTTTCGCTTGATGGATGGGGGAGAGGCTGCTTGGCGAGTAGTTGGGTTGGTTGTTGGGCGACAAAGAAGGGAGTTGCTATCTGATCAACGAAAACCACCACATCATATATAAGGCGTATGCTCATTGTAAATACTTGTGTAAGCTAATATGCTTAGATTGTCGTATCTTAGTTAAGTAATGGAAACATGCTAAGTGATGATATATATTAGGGGAATACTGGTGCTTATATCATGTTACTAACTTGTATTACTATAAGTAAATAGCTCTTGTTACTATCTCTGCTTATTCAACATAGCTCTGTAATTAGGGAAACATAGAGGATAGAATACCTAAGCTGTTATAACTTGGAGATCTCTTATGGAATATGCCGTACCCTTTCATTACTCACATATTGGACATGATTAGCAAGTTGTGTTACTTATATCATATGTGCTATACTTACATTGACCTTTATTGAGACGATATAACGATTAGCTTAACTATAAGCTCTGACATATGAACCAAGTGGAATACCTCATCTTACTAGATGTATAAACTCATACGTATTATGGATAATAGATACAAGGAGGAATCATAACCAGTGTAATCATGTTGAACAATGGGAATAAAGCTTAGTTTCATTAGGATAAGCTTACACACTACTTATACGTTTTACTATGAACAATGATCACAGTATCCCCCTAATTACTGAGTGTGATTCATATCCAAGGGTTGGGGCTCTGATCTTAATGATAGCAATATATATGGAAAGCTAGTACATCATTACAAAGCTCTCTATTGAAACAGGTCATATCAGTAAACTAGTGTGATTCATTTACTCGTACATGCTTAGTTATAGTGATATCATGGGAATAATAGAGTACGTATTATCCCTAATAGCTTAGTGTTTACAATATGCTCATGTTGATGACTATTTTATGATTACTATGACTACCATTGTTATTATACACATATAGGTAAAGCTTCTATCTAGCTTAGAAAGGGGTCTATTAGTAATGAATATGGACTTACTTATCCCCCATGTGTAGTATCCATGCAATCGCTTGTCCTTATTCGAGAAGCTCTCACCGGTCAATCTATGCGTGGTACTAGAACATTGGTGGTATGAATAATACTAGTAATCCCATTGAGTATGGTACTTGGTGTATTAAGCTATGCGTAATTTGTCTAGTTCATAATGAGGTTGCAGAATGAGCTATAACATAGCGAATACAGGCAAACGATAGGATGATACTACAAATGGCATATCATATCAAAGGTTAGTGTTACGTGTTATGTGTAATGCATACAAATCTAAGCTCACTTATATCAAGCAGCTTAACTCATATGGTCTACTTCACCTTCCTGTTATGGTTTGATCATTACGTACCCAACACTGTGAATGTAATCGATATCCAATGGGTTTCATACTCTAAGCTTACTGATCACTGTTGTAATGATTACTGTAAATACATGAGCTCTCTACACTAATATGAACAAGCTAAGTAGTATGTTGTGATTCTAACCAATCCGCATTGCTCTAATGATGCTTACCCTATTTGATAGGTAGTACTCATATTCCAATAAGTGTGATTAGAAATGTAATCCATATATTAGTAATCTCTATTCTATTACACTGCTCTGAATAGTATAAGCACTATTACACACTAGCTAATATGCATAATTCACCTAATACTCTTAATGAGGTGATTCACTCAAGAGAGTATAACTACCTGTGTTTTATTAGTTGATTGCTTTGATTACGTAAGCTCCAAGCTATTACGATACATGCTCATGCTGAACTAGAACCAACATAAGCAATGGGAATACTAATGGTGATATAACCTGAACTATTTAGAAAATAACCATTACTTGCCGTATTACAACAATGGGATTAGCTTAGTTTCATTGCTTAATTACCTTGCTCTCGGAAGAAGCTAAATTTGAGGAGAGTTATGAATAAGAACGCGTGGTTCAAACGATCATAGGCGTTTGCCATGTCAAGTTAAACCAGTCTCTCTGTCTCCCCTCCTTTATTTTTACTTTATGGTATCCAGATTTGAGGTCCAACTTGGAGAAGTACTTCACTCATTGCAGCTGATCCATCAAGTGTTCTTTCCATGACTTATTATATCGATTCTTTCTTTTGATATGGCGACTCTGTATTGATTACAGATCCCTGAACAAGATCACAGTAAAGAACCGGTATCCCCCGAATTGACGATCTTCTCGATCAGCTCAAGGGCATTTTTTAGCTAGATTGATCTTAAGTCAGGCTACCACCAGGAATTTATTGCTTGACCCTCCGGGGAAAAGGTGCGCATTAAGCAAACTGATGTATGGAAGACAACCTTAAAGTCTAAAGAAGGTCTCTTCAAGTGGTTGGTCATGCCTTTTGGCTTTACTAATGCCCCAGCAACGTTCATGAGGATGATGGACGACATCTTGCGGCCATTCACAAATTACTTTGTGGTCGTATATCTGGATGATATCCTCAGCTTCAACAAAACTTGGAAGGAGCATTTGCAGCACATTCAGCAGGCCCTAAGCACCCTACAACAACACAAGTTATATGCCAATCTGGCGAAGTACTCATTCGGCATGCAGAGAATGAAATATCTGGGATACATGGTGGATGAACAGGGTGCGCATGTGGGCCAAAATCCAAGTCATTCGTGAAATGAGAGATCGATTAACTAAAAGGTCCCGGAGGGGCTTGCGCTTCTGAGGGCAATGGCAATCAAACCTTAAATGAAAGAATTGATTAAGAACGCGCAGCCTTGCCCGGTGCGGACAAGCAAGAAATTACCTTGCATTGAACATAAAGCGTAATTACATATATAATATATGCATTCACGCTCTATCGATCGAATAATGAATTCGATAGCATAATGACATATATAATGATATATATATATTTGTATACGATATTACGGGTACGATCGATGATTCGAGCTACGATCCCATACGACGCTAAAGCGTAATTACATATATAATATATGCATTTAAGAATGAAATAAGAAGAAATGCATAATTACATATATAATATATGCATTATCTGCTAAAGCGTAATGACGCAATATGAAGCAGCATCGGCTGCTCGGCAGGGGAAATGCGTAATGACATATGCCCATAATTGTCTGCTAAAGCGTAATTACGTATATAATGAATGAACGCATATCTCATTCATAACTTCACGTACAAGGATGCGTAAGCAGGCTTGACCAAAGGCCCGGTAGGGTGAGGGTGAGCTTGCCGAACTCTCGACAACGGAGAGGTACGTTAAGTGACTCGACAAAAGGCCCGTTAGGGACTCGGCCGAGGTTACGAGGTCGAGGAGAGGTCAAATGGCCAATCTTTCTAGGGTGAGCAAGCGAACTCTCGACGGAGGCCGCCATCGAAAGATGTTCAAACCGCCGCCAAGGGTGAGCCTGTCGTGTGAGGATAGGGTGTTAACGCTAACCATTCATATGGTTAGGAACAACTATCTTTTCCTACTCCTCCTTTTTTTCATCCTATTCTTTTTTCCTACTCCTCTCCCCTCGGGGATTGGGGTGGGTGGGTAAATAGTTTAGCGTGGATCAATTTTGTAGCTGTTACATAAAGATCGGACCAGCGAATCTCTCTCTCTTATACATTTGGTTGTAATGGACCTCACACAGAGGCATTCTTTTGGGTGGAAACATCACCAAGAGCAAAGGTAGGGGTAGGAGCCGTACAGAAGTTGGGATGCACGGTAGATATGTTACAGGGGAGCGGGAGGCAGCACAATAAAGCTAAAACCTCCTCGTGGGCGTGAGACAGGCGGAGATCGCGCGTAACGCACTGATTTCTGAGAGATAACGATTGGGGTTATATACGCGATTATTGCTGGCTAGTTTGGTCAATTAGATTGAGATCGCGGTTGAAAAGTTTGTCAAGAGATGGGACGAAATGGTTGAAAAGGACGGAAAGAACAGGGAGACAAGGACGGGAGGGGCGGGTAGATAAGAGGTAAACTACAACATAAAGGCAGGTAACTGTAGGCCAGGAACGCAGGGGCAAAAACTACTACGAGAAGGAGAACTAGAGGCTTACCTAATCTATTAACTGGCTCTGCCTTTCCTCCTGCTGTTGAATAGGCCTCTACCTTATATAAATCTTCATTTGGTAATGTGCTCGCCCCCTTCCCTTCTTACTTTTGTCCATTTCACTTCATAACCGGAAGAATTACGCGATCTTACCCTAATTTTCAAGGAATATTCCGGTAATAAGAATTCTGCCCCGGCGATCGTGGGATATGATCAATTAGATTATGCGCACATCAATTTATTGCCCCTGAATCGAAGCGTAGTAGGGGAGACCCATTACCAGAGATCACAATTTAGTTGTGGCCATCATTTTGCAGGTGGTCCCTTTCACTTTAGACTTTACCGTAGCATGATGGACGGGTCCGTAGTATCCATTTTTTGGGGGCAAGTTCGGATAAGGAAAAACCAAACTCGTAAAGCGATTCCCCCCGACGGGGCAGCACCCTGTAAGAATTACCTATACACGCATCATAGTAATGATACTAGCAATGATATGAGTCAAGAATCCAATACATTGAAGCATGCAGGCTAATTGCTACCAAGACCGATGAACTCATCCATGAACGATGAGAAGCCACTGCGCCCGATGAGCTATGGGACAAGCATTCCTACCAGTTACCATTTGGGAGTAAGTATCCACCGGAAACAGATCGAGCAGCAATCTCAGACCCATATGCAGAGGCAAAAGCAGGAGTCTCAGGAAGATAAGCTAGTTTTAGTCCAAGTGAATTAGAAAATACATTAACGAGCAGATCGAGATGCCCCAACCTCTGCAATTGGCTATGCTGCGAGTTTCATTCAGTAGCATCACCAGCATAGGTAGGGTAGGGTAGGGAGGTGGATATAAACTCCGAGAGTGAATTGAGTATGAACTCCGATAGGGAGTGAGTCCAATTTCAGAGAGTCAAGTTGTTCTTAATTCCGAGAGTAAAGTGGGAAAGAACTCCGAGAGGGAAGAGGTGCTTATTAAGATCTACAATTGGGTCTAAAGCCCGGTAAGGAAGTGGGCAAATTGTAGAGTGGATTGGTGGCATATGGGGATGGCAAATTCCCCTAATAAACCGGGCTATGTGGGGTGGTAATTTAAGTAATAAAGGGTGGCGTATGAGGACGGGTTGTTGCTGGCTGGTCTTACTCGCTGGGATGGCTAATGAAGAAGGGGGAGGTGGCCGGGGATGGTAATTTCTACTTCATGAACCTGGCCTATCGGGATGGTAGATTCTACGCCAAACAGTGGTAATTTCAAGAGTGAAAAGGTAGCTATTTCAGTGACCCTTCAAAGAGCGAGCAGGTTAGGTCCGGTCAGGTGCGAGGGTAGGTAGGCTCATTATAGAAGAAAGCCAGGCAATAGAGATGGGGAAGAAAGCTAGGTTTCCTTTTTGTTCGCTGCATAATAAGGAGTTTGCTTTCCAGGGCAGATTCCAATTAGCATATTTTATTATGCCGAAACCAGTCCCAATGCTGTCCATACCCACCAATACAGTCGAGGGCCCAAGACATGGGGAATTTATACCGAGGGGAGACAATACGAGGGCAGTCCTATGCTTACCGAGAGCTGGCATGCATACCGAGGGATAATGCCCCTTACTTTACGTTCGTGAAATACGAAGTAGTAGTGCGTAATGACATATATATATATAATGAGATCTCTATTTTATTGTATACGATATTATGAACGTATTGACTCTACTGATTTCGGTAACTAGATATAATAAAGAGAAAACATATTGCTCAGTAAGGTGCTCCGCTATAGAGAAAGAGTGCCGGGCCAACCATAGCGTAAACCCGCCCGGAACAAAACTACAGGTAACACGCCCGCTATTTGGCTAGGTAGGAAAGTCTTGTTCTTCACCCGGCCACACACTGGAATATTTCCTTGGCCCCCTATACTATATATATATATGCTATTGATCCTGCAATCTCTCTCTTTTTCTACCTGGATTATTAGACAGTATTCAGCCTCTTGAAGGAGCATATTTAGGTACTTAGACTTATGTTATATAGATGTAGACAGTTACATATTTGATGAAATTGAAAGAAGTTCATTTTCTGTACACCTTTTTTATTTTTGTTGGGGCATGTAGTATGTAAGGAATATTTGTTGGTAGATCAAGCCAAGATAGCAGTTATAGTGGACTTACCTCCTCCCACTTCTATGAAAATGCTACACGTGACACTGGGGCATATTGGGTATTACTAGAAATTCATAAGGAACTATG
>Ga0316213_1000133_pt1 | contig 10677 bp, 8 predicted proteins | sample NRE2metagenome_FD_207798 | JGI IMG/M metagenome (GOLD analysis project Ga0316213, IMG submission 207798) | Spruce roots microbial communities from Maridalen valley, Oslo, Norway - NRE2 | ecosystem: Host-associated > Plants > Roots > Unclassified | place: Norway: Oslo | collected 2017-09-14
GAAAAAGAAAAGGCGCGCTGCCCGTTGAGAGAGCGCTATAGGGAAGCGGGACTCTAGTAAGTAGCAAGCTGAGACAGAGAAAGGGGCTATAATATTGCTGCAATCTCTTTGCTATGACAATGACCGGTATGTTTTGGTCCTTGTGATAGATATATGTACTATCCCCCTCTGTCCAGTCAAGGTTGGTTTTTTGGCCATGAAGAGGCCACCTTTCATTAGTGAATTTCCCATTTGGAAAAAAGGCACTGACCCTTAGGTTAGGGAAGAGGGTGCTTATCCACCCATCATTCCCACCTAGCGTCCCGATCAACTCCCAATATAACGCCCCGATCAACCACCCTTCCCGGCGTCCCCAGCATTCCCAGCTTCGTAATCCTCAGTCCCAACTCACAGCCCAATCAACTCCACATATCACAGCCCCATCGAAGCACAATCTCACGTCCCGAGTAGAGTCCGCCAACCAACGATACTTATTTTGGTTCTTACACTTATGCCGGCCGTTGAGGAACCGCCAATGGGAGAGCACCGAAGAAGCCAAGTCGCATTAGGTGAGGGGTCACCGATTAAACGAACCCACCTTCTCCTCCGATCGAACCTTTACCTACGATGAAAGATAGATGATCGAAGCTGAGCGAAACAGAGCGGGGGTTGGGGGGGAAGAAAAAGCACAGTAGTCTCTATAGTATGGTGAGGAAAAAAGAAGCACAGTCTTTAATCGACGGATTCAAATCGACGGAAGCGTACGATTTCAATTAGAACGGTAACTTAACCAAATTTATGAAGTATAATATTGATAGATTTCAACTGCCGGAAGTCGGGTTGGTTGGTGGGTTCCAGCGAAGCGGGGTGATCTAGCTGGTTCGTCAATGCAAGCAAGCGGAGCTTACTAGAGGGAAACTGACTGCTGCTTATGGCTTTAACTTGAACTCTAAGAAGGTCTATAGAGCGTAAGGCGGCACACTATCTACCGTAGGCAAGTGACTCAGACTGAACTAAGGCAAGAAGGGCAAGACTTATTAAGCTAGTCCAGTAGAGAGAGGACTAAAGTAAGAAAGACTAGAGGATAGTCCAATTGAAATGGAGTTCACGGGGGGCGGGGCTATAGGCCTTAACTCTAGGGCTTGTGTCCTAGCCACTCAGTGCATAGAATAAGAAAAGTGTAGGCTCATTTACATGGACTAAGGAGGCGAACTAAGGCTTGAACGGAACTAAGGCTTAAGACTACAGCTACCTACTCGTAAGCTCTAGTAGATCTACTCGGAAGCTACAGACTACTGCTTGTCTCTAGAGCTATTACCTACCATAAGGTCGAAGGCATCAAGGTGGGGAGCGAGTTATCAGTTCTTAGAAGGCATTCACAGGTTGAAGGATCGGTGGATGGAAGGTAGGTTAAAGGGAGAAGGGAAGGTCAAAGCATAATCGTTATTCTTCGAAGGTCTGGCAGGCAGGTAAAAGCAGGAGACAAGGTCTAGAGAAGCGGTAAGTATTCACTGTATTATAATAGGAGGAGGGGAAAGGTTCAATCTTACTTTCTTAGCTCTTCAAGGATCACAACTACTAATTAGTTTGATTCAACTACTATTTCTTCTATTTCTTCTGGTACTACAGAGAGATTGAAATCTATAGAGAGAGTCAGGGCGGAATAAATAGTCGTTAGAATTCATATAGAACGGCAAGAGATTGATTTCACTATGCTTAGCTCAGCTAAGAGACAAAAAAGTTGAACTACTAATTAGTTAGATTGAACTAATAGTCATTATAGCACTACAGAGAGGCTAAGCACAGAGAGTAGAGCTAGGAGTTAGCTGATGAACAGAGAAAGACAGGTTGAAAGCTTATTTCTCTACACCTTACGGAGACAAACAACCGGCTTCTTCGTGGCTAGTAACCGTAAGTCTTCTATACCTTCAATACACTCTAAGGAACGGAAATGGAACTTACTAAGGCTAAAGCTAGTTTCTGTAAGGCTAGTTTCCATGGACCTTACGGGGTCTGACACAGCTTAAGAAGCTTTCACTCTGCTCTTTTTAAAATAATGGAGACTGAAAGAAAGGTATATTTTTCAATGGGTAAAACCATTTCTCTTTCTTTTTCAAATAATTGTACAACAAGAGAAATAGAATTTCATTTTATTCCCCATTCAATAAGTTTAGTTGGAACAGAATTTACAAAACCCTATCATTTAACGGTTTTCCTTTCTCACAACCTCTCTTTTACGGGTCTGAGGAATCATACTTCATCGGGGGACTAAAATGGAGTTTATTCTTACTGAAACATTCCTTTTTAGAACGTTTCTCTAACTAGAATCCCGATCTCTATCTCTTGAATCTAGATATAAACATCTCTCTAGATCTCTACATCAATACATCGATATACATATGATACTCGCATCTCTAAGAATCAATCTCTACATCCTTAGCGGCAAGCTAAACCGAAAGGACACAGTGAACCTGCTTCCGATCCAAATTTGTAAGCATGCTATAAAAAGGCGGTGCTGAGCTTATTGTGGGATATTCACATAGATAATGCAACCTTTGTGCTGTTAGTGGGTAAACGGCAAATTTGAATGGTTGATGTGAACGGCTTCGTGCAGTAAATGACACGAGGCTAGGTGCAGGCAGTGATATGATTGAATGAATTGAGTTTACTACTTACAAAAGCGAGTTCTTCACCCCAGAAGAGAAGGAAAGAGGACATACCCTTTTGAACCCCCGAAACCAATTCAAATACGCGCTTGGAAACGTTTCTTCGGATCGACCGGAACAACTCCAACCAACATGACCAACTAGCTTCTCGGATAATAACTTATAATAGGTTTTGACCTAACTTTGCCTAAGCTTCTTATGCTGCGGAAGGTATTACCAGAAATGCATGAAAATAAATTGAGTGAACTATTGATAAAAGTTAGTTCTCGGCTCTAAGGAAGTACTCCAAGAAGAAATCTTCCAAGAAAGGGAAAGCCATTGAATTGCATGTGGGAGAGGAAAAAAAGACTGTGGAAGAAACTCCAAGGAAAGAAACCCCAAGCTCACAAGGGGTTAGGATTTTGAAAGAGGATAACAACGTAGAAAATAGATATAAAGGAAAGGAAAGCATAGCCTAGCTAAGCAGAGGACTTTGTTCAAAACATTGCAGAAGTGTTCATCAAGATAGGAGACTCCCCTAGCCATTGAAACCCTGAGCCTATAAAGAAGTAATGGGTTCCCTTAATTAAGAAGGAGAAGGAAAAAGAATTGATAGAAGAACAAGAGCATAATGATCAAGAAGAGTACAAATCCCTACACCACCACTGCTTCTTGCAGTGGCTGCAAACTTCTTTGTGGCTGCTCTCACTGTTTACAATAGTCGTCTTCTTTTGCTCTGCCCACTGGCTTGGAGATTGTTGACGCGAGCCTCTCTTCTTCCCAAAGCACCAGAAACCATTCTCAAATGCTTGCTTCCACCAACATGCAACAAGTATATTATTAGTCTTTCCACAAAAAGCACATTCTTTTCATTCTCTACACTACTTTGCCTTATTCCCCTTCTTATTGCAATGAAAAAAAGTAATGGAGCCTTCTTTACCGGACCTCCGTGGACTGCCCTGAAGTTTGCTGGCTTCTTCACTTTGCTGATCAGCTTTGGATGCTTGAAGGTTCTCTTTGTTGTCCGCTTTAGAGCTTGCTCAAACTTGTTGCAATGGTTTCCTTCTTTCCTCAAGTGGCATTCTTTCACTTGCATTAAAGGCTAGTTGCTCCTGTTTTTAAATGACATCTTTGTCAGTTTCAGTGGCATTGACATGAAAAAAGATTCTTGGCAGGAATTACATATCCTTCAGCCGTACCCAAAGGTGCTTTGCATTGGGCGACTTTCGAGCATTCACCATTCATCACTATTCCGCCAAAATAACCGAGACCTTAATGTCGTGGATGACATTCAACTCCTATTGGCTGCTTTAGTCCTTGCCCATTCTTTCCGAGGCTTTGGCTTGCATAGCCCATCTTCATCAACAACTTAAAACCAACTCCCTTGGTATATACTTCTCGAAGCTCCCAATGGATTATTCTATTGATTCATATTGAAGACTAGGATTTGGTTACATGTTTGCCTTTGTCCTTTTAGTTTTGGCATCTTGAATTGCAACTGGCTGCTTTGCATTAGAGGGTTCTGCTCTGTTCTTCAACTCCTCAACATTTTCTTGGAGTTCAAACAAAAAATCCTCCTTTGCTTCTATCTCTTCTTGCAATTTCTCCATAGTTTGTTGGTGCAACACTTCTGCTCGTGCCATGCTCTCCCAAGCACAAGTAGTCACTTGTGTAGCCTAAACTTGTAGTTCAGCAAGTTTCTTTGTCATGGTAGTGAGGACGTCTTCTACTGTCTTTAGCCTAGAATGCAACTCTTCATTCTCTCCGGTGGTCTACTACCACAAATTATTAAACTCCCAATTCTCGTCCTTAATTTGTTGGTTAATTGCATTCAACTCACCAAGTCTTTCTCTCTTCAAAGCTTTTCCCGCGGCTGTCTTGCTACAATTTATCTTTAGGTCAAGGATTCCTCGCTTTGATACCACATGATTTGTAATCGATCAGCCTATGGCCAACTTGATTCATAAACAAAGATTTTGCTTTCATTTTATTTCTTCTTTCTTTCTGCATTATGTTCCTTATGTGCGATTAGCTGGGGTTATTTATGAACTTCTTAGTGCTACAGTGCATGAATCAGAAATACAGTGCAACAAAAACAACATTAACTCACACCAAAAACATAGAGATTTTACCCTAGAAACCCAACCCAATTGGGAAAACCAACAAAATAGAAGGCGCTCAGCTCTTGTTTTCTTCAGTTAATGCAGATTACAAGGGGGTTCTTCTTGAGTATCCACTGGTGTTTGAAACCTCTACATACACAAAGTGATTTGCCTCCTTGGCATTGTGACAGTTTTTCCTCCAACAATTTATGCAACAGTCAGTCGGGATGAACGTTCTCTTCCTCTACTTGCTCTCGGCAGAACGATGGGTTCTCTAGTAGCGGCGGGATACTTCTCCTTCCTACAACAGACGTATCGAAGGCTTCTATCTTACAACTCTTCTTCTTTCTGCCATTAACTGTCGCTGATGTAGAAGCATGCAACAATCTTTCCTTGTTCTCAGAACAAGAAAGGTTTTAAAGCTTTGGACTGCTGCACTGGTTCAGTACTTTGTCTTGCAAACTTATTATTCACAACTAGAGAGATAAATGAGCATTCAATAGATTTTGGCATTTAGATGGAAGCCAAAACCACTTTGTTCTGCTGAACAACTATGGCCCAAGATTCCGCTCATGCGAAATCCTCTCTTTGCCACTCAATCCATTCCTGTCTTCAACATGTAACACGGTTTCACCCTCAGACTTGGAGACCGTCTCTCTTGGCAATCACTGGAAGCCAAGTAAAACTCCTTTAGTTTAAATAAACTCTCTCTTGGCAGAGTCGATCTCTCTCTTGGCCAGTCGATTCATTCAGTAGAATCGATTTTTTACTTGGCCAGGTCGACTCCTCATGGACAAATCGACTTATATCACCGCGGGGACTCTATCCCACTCAGCGGTTCATGTTGACTTAAGATTGAGTCGATTTCACTACCAAGCACGAGTCTTCCTATGGGCAGTGGACTCCATCTCTGGCTGGCGTCGATTCCCTCCGTGTCTTAATATCCAACCACACAAATTATTCTTTCCCATTCGGTCGACTCTTCTTCCCCAGAGCGATTTCCCATTCACCTAGTCAATTTCTGTCTCGGCTGTTGATGGCTTTTCCAACAACAAGAAGTTTTCTTTTCTCAGGCAGGTTTCATTCACCTCTGCACTTGACCGATTCCCATTCCCTTCGTCTAACGGTTTATCCGCCCACTCAATCACCGGCGACTTATCTCCTTTAGAGAGTCGATTCTCATGGGCAAAGAAATTGATTCGAGCAGCTGGCTCCCTATTCAATGTATAGTCGACTACTTATTTTCCCGTTCACTTTCCATGCTCAATTCGTGTGAGGGGAAGCCTCTCCTGATTTCTTTCTTACTCGGTCGGATTGCTTCACACAAGTGTCTTTCCATTTGGCATTTTTGCTTGCGGCTTCTACCAACTCCAACAACATAGGTCTCTCCTCTTATACAGCGACGCCTTTTCTTGGGATGAAGCCATTCGACTTCTAGTTGACTGCCTTTCCGTGCCAAGAACTTCAACTGAGGGCCTATCCAAGAGTGTGTTTCCTTCCTTCCTTCACCTGCATACAACAATGAAGGTGGGTCGTGATCGTTACAGATTGGATGAGATGGTTGTGGGGTCTCCATGGTATAAGCTCTCTCCATCACGTAGTCTATCTCGTCGTAGACATCAACCAAAGCTTTTCCTCTTAGGACTTATTGAGTCTCTGAAATATGAGCGTCATGTTATTAATATATTGGCTTCCCCTTCCCCTTTCTATAAGAGAGAATGAAACCATAACTTTAACAAAGCTCACCCATGGTCTTCTAAAAGAGACTTTTTGAAATACTTCACAAGAAGGGACTTTCTTCATTCAACTAGCTAGAAAAACCCTAAGTCCCGACAGAGCGGAACGTACACAATCTTAAGAGGCTCATGCTCCTGCCAAAGAGATCTCCGGTGACAAGCGGACATGGCATAGCTCGGATAAGGTTTCAAAATAGAATTAAGAAACAAGGGAGAAGCGTGAACAAGGGAGAGCTCGATCCAAGAAATGTGTTAAACTTCATTCAGAGCAGACAAAAATGGTCCTTGGTGAGGATATCTTAATGAGTCAGATCATTTCATATCGGGAATTGGCCCTAGTTGGTAAGTTTTATGGCTTACAAATTGCTGATCATACTCTTCAATCCTAGATGACAATAGGTTTGGCTCCCTTTGTTAGGATATACTCCAGGAAATTCTGTTTTATCCTGAGGTTGGCTTGCCTTTCTATTCAAAAAGGCAGAGGACACCGCACAAGGATACACTAAGGTGGCTCTGGGCAAACTCCATCCTCGCCTTTAAGCCTTGGTCTCTACGATTTGATTCCAGAAGAGCAAAATCCTCCACCCAACCTATTTGGGTAAAGCTCCCGACTCTTTCGTTAGAATTATGGAATTGCTTGACCCTCAAAGCCGAATTCTATAGGCAGATTCATTTGCTTCGATTATAGACCTAATCAAAAGCATCAAAGGAAGGTGGCTCGAATTTGCATTGAGGTGGATCTGGCGGAGGGTCTTCCGGAAAATTTGGTTATAGAAGTTGGAAAGTGGAAGTACACCCAAACCTTAGATTACGTTAACATCCCTTTCATATGTTCTTTCTGCCATGTTTACGAACATCTGAAAGCTAAATACCTCACCAGAAGGAATATTGCTCAAGGACATACTATTTCAGGTGGTAATGGCTCCACATAAAAACATGGAATTGTTTTTCACCAGCGAGAAGGCGCCTGGTCATATTCAAAATACGATCGGAGGGCTAATCTCCCGAGGCTTCTACTCCATTGGAGGTCTCGCCAGAATCAAAGGAAGTGCGGGGAAAAAGCACAAATGAGGATAACTCCTCCACTGTGGATACCACAGTTAAAGGCATTTCCTCTGGGTCTAGAGCGGCAGATAGTGGACCTCGTTTTCTTGGAGTCTCAGAGGCTATGGAAGTTGTGTGTTTAGGTCAATTGAGTAAGTCTCTTCCTTTTTATTATTAAAATCCTCCTTCTGCTTTGTTGAGTTATGTTGTGCCCTCTCTCTCTTTAGATATCGTTCAGGACAATGAGGTTCAAGGGACTACCCTCAAGCCACATGCTCTCCCACCCTCCCTAATCTCATCCAATCCCATCCCTTTCGTCCCTCCTTTGCAGAACCTTGAGCCTTATAATGATCCCAAAGGGGTTCCCATAGTAAAAATTCCTCTCCCGTACCCCTACCCCTACCCCTCTTTCGTTTTGCATTTCTTCCAGTAATTAATTATATATGTAATTACGATGGCACGCTAACTCATATATAACGTATTGACATATCTCGGGTAATAGGGGGATAGCATAAAGCCAAGGAGATAAGTGCATAACTCCAAAGATCATTTGGCGAATACCGGCCAAGGAAAGAAGTCCACTGTATCTAATTTGTTTGAGGGAAGATAGATAATAGTATGTATAGGCTTTCCGAACTATTGGCCTGGCTTTCAATTAAGGTGCCTTACATTAAGTAGTTGGGCTAAAATAGTATAGACTTTCAGAAAGTTGTGTACTTATCTCCTTGGCTTTTTTTTGGGTACTTATCTTCTTGGTCTCCCTGGCTAGAGATAGAATAAATAATATAGAGCGCGCTCACTCAGGGTTTACCTTTCATTTAAGGACCTTATCTATCTCCGTTCCCAATCAATCACTGTGGAGACGTATTCCACCTCACCCAGGGGGATAATCATGAAATGAAAAGCAGACCGACCCCCACTTCTCTTATTTTATTTCTTACTTATGATCCATCCCACCCATCCCAAGAATTTCGAAGACGACTCCGCCGATCCCACCCAAACAAAAGAGAATTTAGAATCAAGTCCCCTCCGGAATTTCCTTCCCCTCCGTTCTACGTTCCCGACCGAAATGGATCTTGTCAAATATTCAACATTTCCTATGATCATTTCTCTCTCAGGTATTCGGGGAATCTTCCCAAATAGACGAAATATTACTATTATGTCAATGCCAATTGAATCAATGTTACTAGCTGTCAATTCGAACCTTTCGGTATTTCCCGTTTATCCGGATGATATGATGGGTCAATTATTTGCTTTATCGGTGTTAACGGTGGCAGCTGCGGAATCTGCTATTGGGTCGGCCATTCCGGTTATTACTTTCCGAATTCGAAGGACCATTGCAGTAGAATCTATCAATCGCATGAAGGGTCGAGCAGCACTAATTATTATCTTATTAGTTAGGAAGAAAAAGTTGCTTGTTCCCCGCTTCCTCTCCCATACGGTCGAGCCAGCTTTCGCTTCCTCCGACCGACGAACAAATACGAAGAAGTATACTCCTCCGACACAAGTGCATATTCCAAAGTTCCCATTACATTGGCTTCCGCCAACCCAACCAACAGTGAATTAACAGATAAAGCGCCAGCCCCATCCATAGGGGCACAGCTGTTCTATTTCATTCTATTTTCTAAGTCAAGCGAATTTATCCCTATTCTATTCGTTCCTTAAGTCAAGTACGAAATGATATAAGCGCTTTAGCCAGCCTTTGATTCCATTCAGACAGCCATTGCCCATTCAGACAGCGACCCATTGCCGCCGCGCCTGATTGGTTCGGGTATTAAGTATCCATAGAACGCCTGCAAATGGCCATAGAAATATAATTGGTTTATCCCAGCACCCACCCGTATCTTGCTACCCATCGGCCATGCTCCGTCATAATTACATATATAATTCATCCCGGAATGATCTCTCTCATTCAGGCTTGGATCATGGAAATCGGAATTACATAATCGGTCAGTTAGAGAAACTGAGATCATATCTGTGATATTTAGATAAGGAAATAGTGTTTGGGGGGTTGATCAGGACCTTACCTTATTGGGTGGACCTTTCCAGGACCTTTGGTTATGGTGCCTTTCCTCTACTATTACTATTCTATAAGGGGCAAGCCTGCCTGCTCCCGGTCTCAAGATGAGGGAGAGCCTATAATCCAATGGCGAATATCGAAGTGTCTTTCGGGGATGGCTACCCGCGCCCGGTAGCTAAGCTAACCATTAGCGCTTGAGCGGAGCCAATGGGGAGGTGCGCACGCTCGATGGATGCGATCAGTGCCTTACGAACCATCAGTGCGTTACAAAGATCAATAGCGATGGACTTAAACTGATCGATCTATTCTACCAGTTCAGGAAAGTTATAACCTTGCGTTAGCGAGGCACGAAGTGCTCTAAAGACATAAGGAGAGCGAGGCACGAAAGTGAAGAAACCTAACTAAACGTTCGTGAAATACTTCGTTTCCAGTAATAAGGTAAGCATAATTACATATATAATTATATATATCTTTGTATACGATAATATTATTCGATGCGTGTTTTCTTTTCACATTTTCATTTGACTTATTATCCAGCAAGCTCGAACAAGCCCTGGTTCATCTCCCAGCCAGATTGGACCAGCTTCGTCGGGTGATTTCTCCCAGCCCTCGGGTTCAACCAGCTCCTCAGCTCCCCAGCTAACAAGTTTTCCAGCTAACAAGCCAGCTCCTCCATTTCTATTTCCATTTCCTTAATCATCTATAATTTGAATAAGAGAACTTAATAGGTTTTTAACTACCTCCAAAGAACCTGATCCTCCAACAACTCTAGGTTGTGCTCCTTGCATGCTCCTCCCCGGCCATAGATAGTTAACGATATTCTGGGCAGTGTCACTGCTACTTGTACCATTCCCTACCGCAACAACAACTTCTTGTAACGCTTCCAATGCTTCCTGAAAGTATACATTCTGTTTAGCCGCATCAAACCCAAGACCTATAGGGATGGATTTTATAATCTAGGTAGGTCCTCTGGTGACATCATCACCATCGGTTTTAGCTCCCCCTCTAGTTATCACATTTATCCTAGGGTCCTCGCTCTCAGAGATTGTCCTTGGCTCGAAATTGACTAGATTCACATTGTGCTGCCACGTCTTGGCTTCCCACTTCGCCAACAGGTCAGGACAATCCTCAGTCGCATGACCTATGTTTCT
>Ga0316213_1000140_pt1 | contig 10356 bp, 4 predicted proteins | sample NRE2metagenome_FD_207798 | JGI IMG/M metagenome (GOLD analysis project Ga0316213, IMG submission 207798) | Spruce roots microbial communities from Maridalen valley, Oslo, Norway - NRE2 | ecosystem: Host-associated > Plants > Roots > Unclassified | place: Norway: Oslo | collected 2017-09-14
TGAAAACCCAAAAATCCATGGTTTCCCGGTAGAACCCCATTTCGACCAAGTTGCAGAACCGACGACGGCGAACTAATGGATAGAAAGGAGAAGCAAGGTTGGTTCTCCGCGCAGCTTGCTCATAGTGCAGGTCCCACTTGTATATTGTATTTGACCGAGAAAGCACCGGGCAATATATGGTCGGAGTTTATACCTTCTCGGGACTCCATGAGCCGAAATATTATTCCATCATACGGGCAATACCAATATACTTTAGTAGATCATATGGATGTAGAAAAAGCGTCTGATTTGGAAAACGAATCGGAATTGGAAACATCTCTCTTCCATTTCCATTTACCCAGTTCATATCCTTGTTTCGTGTGTTCCCCAATCTGATGAGGGGGTTAAGGATTTATATCCCGGGAATTACTTGACCGAATTTAATTTGTGGAGGCCAGAATGAAAATTCTGTCACTCTAGATCTAGCCTACACAAATTATTTCTGTTATCCCGGGTGCAGAGCAGATTTGTGAATTTGTTACGGCAACTATGATCTATAGTGACAGAATGGAGGTGATCCCAGAATGCACTATATATCTACGTTGCTTACCTGAGCATAGCGTAAGGGATACCCTTCCCTTGGGTGGGATAACCTGACCTCCCTTCGCGGGGCAAGGGTGAGGGTGTTAACGCTCACTCATCATATGGGTGAGTTTCAATTATATATGTAATTATGGAGGTAGCGTTAAGCGGGCTCGACCAAAGGAAGAGGAAGCTAACTCGATAAGCTTCGATAACATCTCCTAGCTCCGAGTGAGTGGTGTGGTTGGATAACTCGATAAGCTTGGATAACTCGATAAGCTTCGATGACATCTCTTAGCTTCTAGGTATTTGATAGGGAAAAGAGAGAAGACGAATAATCGATAGATTCGCTATTATATATGTAATTACGCTTTCTTTATTAGAATATGTAATTACGCTTTAGCAAAGAAAGAAAGCCTTACCTTAGCCAAGCTTCCCGGATTAACCTTATCTTACCTTACCTACCTTCTTACCTATCAACATGGTGAGTTAGTTTTCACTTATATATGTAATTACGCTTTAGCATCGGGTCTCATAATCGATCGTACCATAAAGGAGATAATATAGTCTCTAATCTAGAGTGAGTCCCCCTATTTCTATTGGTCGAGTACCCATCTTCCTCCTTATTTCCAAAGGTCGAGTACTCTTTTTAATCCCTATTTCCAGAATACCGGTCCTATCTTTGCTAATCAGTGGAAAGGCGCTCTTCTTCGCCAGGCCTGCAGGTTGGCTATGAAAGAGAGGTTTCTTTTACACCCGAGTCCCTCTCGGTCCCCTCTCGGTATCTTCCTATCCGTTTCTATATCTATATCCAGATATCTAAAGCCATCTAATAGACGATGCGTAAGCTTGGTTAGTTAACTAACCCAGATCCAAAAGTTGATCAATCGATTAAGGAGTGGAAGTGGACTAAAGATCATGATTCGACTGGTGCTTGCCTAAAGGTATGTTCCCGCTATATCCATAACGAAACGATTTGTCGTTGATTCCTCTTTCTTTCCCCGCTCCATTCAGGAAGAAATACCTATGATGCTGGCGTTCGGTTGCAACCTTCCTCATCGTACCGCTCCGGCGCCCCACACTCTGGTTGGTTTCCATTCCCCAGTAGGACGTAGGTCTCCGCACTCCCAATTCCTCCTTAAGGGTAAAAGGACCCGGTCGCCCAACTTAAGGATTTGGCAAGTGCCATTTCAGTCTTCATTATGTAGTATTCAGCCGGTTTGATCTGTACCGAACTGGAGGAAGTTGTCCAGCTTTCGATGATGCTGCGGGCTTCGCTAGTGAAACCTCTGTTTCCCAGCCAGAGGAAATATAGGTAGCAGCTAGAGAGGCGGGATATGATCCAATTTCAGATCCGGCGGTTTAGCTTGTTGACTCATAACCCAGGAGCACAGCCCATTCCAGTTCCCTTTGCCCTGTTCCCAATCCATTACCAGAGCAAGAAACAGTTCTAAAGCCAGTTATAGATATAGTAGAAGATATAGTCCCGGAGCCCGCTCGAGAGGCGGTTGATCCCATTAACCCAGAGTCAGCTCCATATCCATATGCAATTGTACTTGCTGATTATTCCTATCAATCGTCAGAGCCATCGAGCAACTTTACACATCTCACGCAGAACGCGCACAGATCTAAACCACGACACATTCCCGGCTCTCTTCGGTCGCTTAATTGACCTAGTTCTGGTTCATAGGTATTTGTTACCGACATAGGTAGATTTTCACCACCCAATCAATCTTCGATCCCCGACCGACCTATGTAAACCCAAGTACTAGCACCTTGAGTGTCGTAGCATGAGGAGGAAGGAGGGAAATGCCATGATTTATTGTTTGACCCTTTTATATATGTCTTATGCGCATCCTCTTTATCCTATAAGTAAGGAGGATGAGACGGCGCAGTGATCTGGTCCCCACATAAGGAAGGAAAGGTATAGAATCACGAATCATAATGCGCAGGTCAGCTATTTCCGTTTTCCCGGTGTCCCCAACAGATAAAGTTCCAAAGTAAGCATCTTTTCCATTTGGAGATCCAAAGTCTATATACCCATAAGCAGCTTCAGTGCTAGTAGCATAAGTTTACCCAGAATCCTCTCCAGTCGTATACCCCGTTCCATATCGAGATCAAAATGCAAAGCTATTGGTTGAAGTTCCAGGACCATAGCCAGCTTACTTACTAGCGTCCCTCCCTGTTCCGACTTTATTTGAAAGGCTATAGCTGCGAATCAATTAATAATCGTTCAAGTATTAATTAATAAAATAGGTTCTGTTCTAACATGTTATTTTGTTCCAATAAGTTATGGAGTTGGTGGTATTGGATTGCTATCTGGCGAGCCCGGGTCCCTGTCCTATAGGTGATCCGGAGGGGGTAGGGGAAGTCTAGTAGATTATAACTGTTATGAATTGGATTTGAATAACAAACAAATGTGATATCCGTCCGGCTTAGTGTGAATTGCTGGTTCTAAGTCAACTGTCTCTGTTGCTTTCACTTGGTAAACTGAATCAAGGTAAACCACCTCTGCTCTCCATAATCGTTCAAGTATTAATTAATAAAACTCCAACTGTGTCTTTGTCTCGATTTGAAACCGCACTGGCATCTACTGCTTCTTTATCTCGGCCTGGAAAGAATCCCAAGTAGGGTGCTGCCACCTTGACTTCCTTCGCTGACTTTGTTCCACCCGCCTATGACTCTGGTACCTATGTTGGCGGATCAACCTAAACTACTCGATATGGATTTGAAACTTCACCTACCTCTGCGGACTCCGGCTATCGAACTTGCTTTGTTGCTGCTGCCTATGCTTCTGTGGGTTTCACCTTTGCTTTTGTCTCTGCTACTTAAACCGGAGAAACTTTATCTCGGGCTCTCGATCTGGACTTGCCAATCATGTAGTATAGCCAACTTATGGGAATGATTATATGTATAGGGAAAAGGAGGAAAAGGTAGAGCCGGGGACTTTCGCACATGTGGTGACCTATCTATGTTACTCCAGCAAGATCCGGTGGTTTGAACCAGCCGTCCGATTTATTTCTACAATATCCAGTTCCTTCCTCTTCTTCTCTAGGCAGACGCACCAGTCGACCCTTATTATGCAAGCATGCTGATCAGCGCCAGAGATCAAATCCAGTTTTGGTTATATTATACAAATCATCTTTCCTAAGTTCCTATTCTGTTGTTGCACCCGGCTCGACACGCCGGATCAGCCATGCCATCCCACTTGTTCCACTAGACTTATATATCGTTCAAGGCTGCTTGTTGTGGATCCAAACAAACCTTCCTCAAGGATCTATGAATCTGGAACTTCGACAGCCCAGCACCACACGTTCCAAGCGCCCTTAAGCTACGCATTGATCAGTGGAAAAACTAGTGTAGCAAGTCATTAAACGAGGGAGACCCCACACTCTGTCAGCCTTTCCGAGGACCAGGAGAGGGCTCACAGCCAAGGATCGAGTTTACGAAACTATACGCTATCTGTCCGCCGTGCCCCGAACTCCACTCAGAATCCCAAGATTTCAGGGGATGGCCGCCTCTAGGTCGGGAGTCTATTCAACTCCAGGCCGGAACACCTCTTCTCTTTCAGTGCTCCTCATCTTATCTCTTTTCACGGTCGGTCAGGCTTTCAAGCGGACTTTTTATCTTGCCCTGACCTTTATCTTAGCCTGTTTTTCTGGATCTTGAGTCTCAAGATCTGCTGGTCACCTTTCCTTGTTATCTGGATCGGCTTATGTCTCTATCTTTCGATCCTTTTGATTCACCGAACGAGAGAGAGTTAGGTCCCCATGTTTCCATATCCGAGAGAGGATAAGTCCCCTTTTGATACATACCCAATAGGATAAGGCCATCACAGGATACCCGAGTCACCATCAAACCAGACCCCTTCAGGCCCCGAGAGAGAAAGAAACATACCCCCGGACGGGAGTGCTGTAACCATGGCGGCTTTGTGCATGCAGTTTATGGATGGCTTATTTGCAGGCTGTGAACGGACGGCTTCTGGGACATCGCTTATATGAACGGTTTCTGAACATCGCTTCTTATATGTGTCCTGGAATGCCTTCTGTTAACCGACGGCTTCGGGTCAGTTTGGGAACGTATGGATGGATTATGTTAATTGTCTCTATGTTCGCTGTAATGCCACGTGCCCCATGTTCCCACCTAATGGTTTTTCAATATTGTGCCACCTCTCCCCAGATATAGTTCTTAGCCTGGCCAGGACTGGAGCCATGCGAGCAGCTCTTCTAGTCAGAGGTGAAGTAGGTCTGCTATGAACACTAGTTGAGATGCTGGTCTCATAGGTTAACATGTATCTATGCCAACATAATATATGAATCAATTGGACTGGTTATGGACAAGGTCAATGTCTCCATGACCACCTTCTCTTGCAATGACTGGCTATCAGCTTTGACAACTACTGGCTGTCGTTGGATTTGGACGGACACATGAAGGTTAGTGGACAAGTGAAACGTATCTATGCAATATAATATATCTATGTCTTTCTTTGTTGTTACAATTTCACTCTGGGGCTATGGCTTAGGGCATGGGACTAAAGAACACACTTGTATGGACAATACTTTCACTATAAGGCGGGAGTGCATGGGGCCTCTACGGCTCAGAGAGACTGACTCTGCAGACTACTCACTTAGCGGCAAGGGACCGGTGATGTATGAGGTTCCAGGGTGGTGAGGTTCCCCACAGAATTGATTATTTAAGAGTATATATGCTAGTTTTGTCGAGCCTCAATCAACATCCTGCCAATACTAATAGGGGAAACTTTAATGAAATGGTCATGTTAATAAACAAGAAAGAATCTCCATTTGATTGCCCCGATGAGCGGTAGTTCCACAGGCTAGTGTATCTTAAGGCGGAATAAAAGAAAAGGCTGCATTTTCAGTATCAAGTGCTAGTGGTGTCTCCATGGAACTTACTTTTTCTTTCTTTTTCCAAGAATGGAATACTATATTTCTTCTTTTGTTTCTTTGGACGGAAAGACACATATCTCCATTTCGCGCAAAACTTTGACATGCCGATCATAGTGAAAACTAGGGAGACTATAGTTTTTTTAGGAAGGACAGAAACTTCGAACCGGATATGGCGGTAGAAGCTCCAGATCATAGCTGCTACTTTTCACGCTCTCGCTTGCATTATTGGGTGGGTGGGCTTAATCGCTATCGCTTGTCGTGGAAAGGCGGCTGAGGTGGATCGCTATCGCTTGTAATGGATTGATGAGTGAGCGCTACCAACCCACCCTTACTTCCGCTACTTACCGCTACCTACCATGCTGTCCTCCCTACTGCTGCTGGATTCTTATTCTGTTGGGACTAATGCTCCCCCCTACTGCTGATTCTGCTGGGACTAATGCTGCTTATTCCGCTGGGAATACTTATCCTTTACTCCCTCTCCTTCCTTACCCTCCTTACTTCTCGCATCACGCCCCAGGAAGAACGACCACCAGTTCAGGATTAGCACTGGTAACTGAGACAGAGGACCAAGGAAGGTACGAAAAATAAGGAGCACAGGCATTCAATCAATGAATGGCCAGTAATCCATTGAGGTTGCTGAGGAGCGGTTCATCGAGCTTGCCTGTCGTTGAAGGTCAGTCCTGGTCAAGTCACGTATGGGAAGGGCAGGTCAAGTCGGCGAAGGTCAAGTAAGGGAGGAGGAAAGGTCAGGAGCTTCGAACCAGCCCCGGCACGGCACACGGTACTAGGGAAACTCACTCCAACATATAAGTATTTCCAACCCTACTGAACTGAGCATCAAAGTGTAATTACATATATAAAGCCATATGTTCCCCACCCCATTAAATCTCTTTCTTATCTTCTGGCAGTAGTGAAGTGAATCCATAGGGCATTTTCCTTTCCACGCCAGGAGTCAATGTGAAAATGAAGGGTACGCTTTTCTTGGGAGATGCGGCAGTTGGTAACGCCCTTTTCAGAAGACTCATAAGTTGCCTTTGGCCGCACCTTGTATCGAAACCACATTTGTGTAACCAAGCTCATTTAACAGGGCTATTATCCTCTTGGAACCAGGTCTACTGGAACCAGGCTCTTCCTTGGGGTTTCTCTTTAAACCAGGTCTCTTTACGGGGCTCCTTAACTAGGGCTTTTCTCTTTAGCGGGGTTATTCTTTCAACACAACAGGGCTCCTTCCTATTTAACGCTCTTTAATCGACAGGTTTCCTCTCCCGTTGGTCGAGAGTTCGCTGCCTCACCCTCTTTTATAAAGGTTCCTTATTAAGGCTCATTAAGGGCTGGCTCCTCGTTCATAAAGCGCTCCTTTATCAACAGGTACTGTTAAAAGGTTTTGATATCCTATCCAGTGTTTCCCTCCTGGTCTTTAGAATTACAAACTATTGATCAAAGCGTCATCCCCCAGAATCCTCATCAGTTCCCTTTGGCCGCTCCTTACCGGCTAGCCAACTCAGAAGACTCATCAGTTAGAATAAAATCCAATCCAATCAGTTCATTATAGCTCTTAGAAATTTGATTCTTTCTTTCTTTTTAAGTGGAACTGTGATCCTCCCTGTTATTATTGCCCTGTGGAAATGTGGGGTAGTGCCTATGTGTGTAATCAATTGATAATGTGTTTTTCAATCCCAACCAAACATGGATTCAACCAACGGGTTGTATATTTAGGGAATGGGTGCTCAGGAGATGGGTCACACTTCTTAAAATGAAAATTGAGTATAAATGCAATATAATATGTATATTTCTTTATAGAGATCGAATATCACGTAGAAATGCCAGTATCACAGGTATAGGGATGTTTTGATGTAAAGATTGATTCTCTAGGTGTTCACAGAAGCCATTCACTTAAGCCCGTTCACTAACTGACGACATTCACTCACAGCACGAAGCTGTTCACTAACTGAAGCCGCCTGTGAACTACGTGCAGTGAATGAAAAGGTGGCTACACAGAGGCGTTACGAGGAGGTGCTACAAAGAGGTGCTACGAACGAATAGGTCCTACCCAGAGGTCCTACCTAGAGGGTGTACCCAGAGGTGCTACCATCATCCCATTACAATTTACTACAGCGATGTTATATACTATTCACCTGTTGAGCTTCATACGCCATGCAGTTTCACATACGCCATATGGTGTTCATACACCTTACAGAGAAAAGAGAGGTTTCACACGCCACACAGAGAACGGGGTAGAAGGAGAGGGAGGAAGAGAAGGTAGAAAGAGAAAGCCCTATATTTATTCTATGCACAATCCACAATCGAATAACGAGAACTGTAATAACGATTGCCTCCGTACCTGACCTAACACTTGTATGACTCTATTCTATGGGGCTAGTGTAAAGATGGGTCTAGGAAAGACTCTTGGGTTAAGGCTCTATCTCTTAGTAGCAGAACCTGAATTGCCTTCTTATGCGAGAGACCTTCGGCTAAAGTATATAAAGGGTGGGGTCCTTCCTTACCTTACCTTAATAATGAATAGATACGTTCGCCTACCTGGCTAATGAATACCTTTATCTGTCTAATGTGCTTACCGGGGAGAAAGACTAATGAATAGCTAGCTTCAATAAGAAAATAATATAATAATATAAAGTGAATTGCCCACCACCCAATGTACGGAACTTCCATACATACTTAAGATCGAGGTCGAAAGCCAGCCCCATCTAAGCCCAGCTAGCCAGCTACTATACTACCACAGCTGGCCACAGCCTAACCAGAAAAAGCCATCCAAGCTAGACAGCGACCAGCTACATTAGTTCCATACCCCATCCAGCAGCTCCAGATCGAGACCCAGAGCGACTTACTGATCCACTACCAGCATCTAAGCCAGGAGCAGTTCCATACCCAGATTAAGCCGTTGATTAAGTAGTTGATCCAGTTCTTTATGATGAGCGTGATCGTGATCAAGATTCAGATGCTCGTGATCCAGGTTATTAGTTCAAGGATAGATAACCAGTAGTTTTAGTCCCTGACTCGAGAGCCCACCCTTTCTGTCGATCCAGCACCAGCAGCAGAGCCATCAGTAGATCCAGTCGAAAGGAGCCGTTGATGCTGCGTTGATCCAGGAGTAGATCCAGGTCCAGATTAAGCAGGCTTAGCAGCATTTAATTTTGATCTAGCAGCACCTGAGCCAGTCCCACCACCGGAAACAGAGACAAGAGCTAGAGCAGCAAGCTAAGGCAGTTGACCGAGTGGCGAAGTAGTGGAAGTTTTAAGCACTACTAGCAGAGCCAGGCGCAGAGTATTTAGAAGATCCTCCAGTCGCAGTGTCAGTTTCTGCAGTTCCAGATCCAGATTCAGCAGTAGACCCAACACCAGTAGATGTAGAGTCAATTGGTGAAGTAAGACCAGTAGCAACCCATTTAGAACAAAGCTATTGAGAGCCCCCCTCACCAAGCAATTGACTGGTGGGCTTATACGCCTGCCTATCCTTCTATTGCGCGCTGCCTACAGTAACAGGGAAGGAGACAGACAGGGAGAGGGAAAGAAAGGGAAATTGAGAACCCAAAGAGAAGGAAGGGAAAGCACACCGCCTTACCAACTTCTATCTCTCGGCTTTGAGCTGGCAAATTCCCCTCTATGAACCTGGCGTATTGGGATGGTAAATGGGAGGAGAATGCGAACCTGGCCTTGACCTGGTAAATTGGAGAGTGAAAAGGTGGCGTTGAAAGATGGCTTCTCAGCACCACACTTGTGTTCGGCTTGGTTTAGGTATAGTAAACTCTTTAATCTTTTCAGTTAAAGCAGCAATTTGATTCTGGACTTGAGATAATTCAGTCGTATGTGATGATGGTCCAGTCGGAACTTCACCTGGGTAGTTAGCCATTGCTTCAATCTTCATCGCCTGTTCTAGAGCGGCTCGAGAAAACACGCGTTTGGCGAAGCTTCTTTGGATTGACGAACCAGCATTGCTTTTCTATCTTGTTTCAGGGGAGGGCATGGCAAGGAAGATCAGGTCAGCGAAGGCAAGGCTCTCTTTGATTGCCGAAATTAGGAATGAATCGAGTTACCCTTTCTATGCCTACGTGCCAACTCTGGAATCGATAAAATGAACTCCACTTTGTTAAGAAGAAGTGCGTTATATCGCTGGACCCCAGGATATTTCATTTGGGGTGCTAATCGAGCTTTTTTATGTACAGACTTTGGGGTTTTTGGTTCTTATCGGATGGCTGCTTTCGAACTAATAAAAGAGATGTTGGTACTAGCCCAGTTAAGTGATCAACTTCAATTGCTGAAACCACCAAGCCTTATTTTGACTCTAAACCTGCCTGTTGTTTACTACTGGCTGGACTGAAGAACCTGCTAAATGTAGGGACCTAATGGAGTTTTTTTACTGGGATATACAAACCTGAGACTGGTCTACCAGCTTAATTGGGGAACTTGCTGAGCCTGGGATAGGTTGGATGAATGCTACTTACTGGAGGTTTACTTTAGATCTGCAAAACCCAAGGCGAGGGATTGGTTGGCTGAAAATATGTCAAGGCCTACCACTGAGTGGTTCAATAATATGGAATCCAAAGGAGGCTAATTCGGGTATTTGATGTTTTTTATAAAAAGGCTAACTGACTTATTTGATTACACTTTGCCTCGCCCCTTACCTCGCTCCTAATCCTTTACCTTACAACATATATAGGGAGGCCCAACTTCCATTCATACAAATTTTATGTATATCTTTCCACTCGGTACAAAGTACCCCTTTTTGCTCGTCGTTTCTTGATCCCTGAACGCTTCATTTTGGAGTCAATTATATCTATAGGGGGGGTTGGTTTACAAGGCCCCCCTCGCTCAATCACTCAACCAAGGTCACTGAGGTTTCCTGCGGAGCCCGAGCCCGTCTTATAGGGTA
>Ga0316213_1000141_pt1 | contig 10304 bp, 6 predicted proteins | sample NRE2metagenome_FD_207798 | JGI IMG/M metagenome (GOLD analysis project Ga0316213, IMG submission 207798) | Spruce roots microbial communities from Maridalen valley, Oslo, Norway - NRE2 | ecosystem: Host-associated > Plants > Roots > Unclassified | place: Norway: Oslo | collected 2017-09-14
GCTATCAAGAAAGAATCCAGCAAGCAATGCCCGGCTCGCCATCAACTTCAAGCAGAAAGGCTATCGTTCGCTTATCGCTCACGCTAGGAATTCGGCATGATCGAATAAGCTCATATATACAATTATATATAATTATATATAATAAAAGCTCAAGCTAGGACAAGGCCAAGGTATAGGCCATTGAGAAAGGCTTGAGGATTAAGGGAGAAAGGCCCGAGCATCAAGGCTCAGACCCGAAGCTAAAAGACCAGAAAGAGCCCTTCCCCGAATATGTTAGATATGTAGTTGAGGTAGAACAGTTCTAACGGATAGGAGGCAGTCCTCACGGATAGGAAGTTCTCGAAGTCCCTCGGGGATTACTTAGGGGGTGGGGCTTATGGATGAGCCTGCTTGCGCATCCATAAGCCCCACCCAATAAGCAATCAAGGAAGGCAGGGCTCTCATTCGCATCAACCATCGCAGTTGAGCCGTTAAAACTCTAACCCGTGTACACCAGGGGCGAGTTGTAGAGCCGCTCTAAAGACCATCAGGAGGGCGAGGTTCTTTACTTGAATACGATCTAAATTTGGGAGGAGTGTCTACAGAGTTAAAAGAGATAGATAATGAGGTTACTATGAGGGATTTTTAGATACAAACCAATGATGCAGAGCCAGTCCAAGAAAAGGTAGTGGAAAAACCTGCCTGATCCAGCTGAGAATGGATACAGTCAGGAAATTGAACCCCCCTTAGTTGCGAAAGAAAGGTCGGAAAGCAATGAAACCAAACCAGTTTCGACCACTCCCCGGGTGTCCATAAATCATACAGTATTCTCTTTATCTAGTTCCATATTCTATTTGCCTTGGTATAACCACATTAGTAGTAGCCATAGTTTCCAAGTTGGAGTAGTAATGGGAGGAAAGAATAGTGGTCCTAGTTCTAGTTCAGTGGCTAGTAGTCAGAATAGTAGCAGTAGTTCCATTCCAGTTGTGGCATCGAATCTGGTTTCACAACCAAGTCCTCGAGTATTTATTTTGGTAGGATCTCTGACAACCAGAATGGATGGGTCTCATGGTGGATCCCCCATGCAGTATCTAGAATACTAAGGTAAAGGAGCTGAAGAATATGCAGAACAAAACTGGTTTCTATGTGAGTTGGAGAGAAAAAGGGATTTAGGATGCTACTGCCCTCCCAGAACACCAAAAAAAGCTCAAGCTTACGGGGTTAGACACACGGATATTTACAATACACCTGCCCAGCCAGGGGGACTTACCACCAGACCTCACCAGACACCCGCCAAAGGATGGATGGATTTATAGATTTATGGATGATTTATGGAGGGATTGATTGATGGAAGGCACTGTGCTGCTTTACCAGAGACCTACCCTGCCAGGGACCTTTCTTATTATTATACGATGCATGCCACCACCTCACCCAGACCAGATACCTTTTAAGCCAACCCAAGCCTGCTACCCGGGTTTATCACTATGGAAAGGAAATGAAGCTTGCTTCACGTGTTCGGACAAGCGGAAGGACAGCCAGCCGATGATACTTCACGCCATCCCCCGACTTTTAAAAAGCTTCAGCCTACTGTAAGACAGGATCACCAAACAAAGGATTACGATGGAACCTTAGAGCTGGACCGGGGTCAGCCCGGGGACACCAACCCACCATTTTCACTTATGTTTATTTAGGTTATTACCACTGAGGTTTGACGCGGATACACACCCATTACCTTTTACACTACCAACTACCAACTACCTGTCACCCCAACCAACCAACCACAGAGAGCTTCTTGCCCGGGCTGCGTAAGTCTCTTTCATCTTTAGCCTTAGCCAGCCAGGTACCTACCTCTAACTCGGGCTAATCCACCGGGCTACGCTTATTAATTAACTCTCTAATTCAATTCACTTTGCTCCCCGGCGGATCTAATTCCACTAGCTCTATTCCTTGGAACAGAATCACTCGATATATGTGTTTCACTTTTACATTTGAAAACAAGGTTCATACATGGCCTGGGCTACTCTCAGCTTGTCGCCCTGACTCTAACTGTTGCAATGAGAGTTGTTCAGAAGCAGTAGTTCTAACAACGACTATAAATGCACAATCCGTAGAATTCATGTCCTACCCAGGCAGGCTCCTTCTACACCAAAAAGAGTTGGAAAAGCCATGCATGCTTAGTTTTTCATTTCGTCTAATTTGATGAGGTTTTTGCTAAATGAAACCTCGTTCTGACTCTACGAAATATACATGGATTCTTTCTGTTGGACGGTCGCTTACATTTCATGCCTTCATTCTAGCTGATGGCTTCTGGTCTCATGCCTCTCTCACTCTACCAACCACCTAGCTTAATTCCAGCTGCTACTTCTCCCTACCTGCTTACTGAGATTGTTTCACTTCTTCCTTCCGGATTCGCATAGAGAAGTTTAACTTGTTCATAACAAGAGAGAAATCCATTTCAATATGAGACTCGCATGGAGACGTTTAACTTGTCCGTGTGTAAATAAGCCGCCTAAATAGACTAGCCAACATACATAGTCTCTAGCCAGGGAAGGGAGGGAGATGAGGAGATGTTGGAGCTGGAGGATTGGGATTCTGCCCACCGGAAGTACTCTGCCAATCAGGAGTAATCTGCCGGGATATTAGGAAGGAGAGGAGCGGTATGGGGGGGACAGCCTGGATTTATTTGATCGATGGCCAGTTGAGAGGGGTGGTACAAAGAAAGGACGGAAGAAAGGAAGAAAGGCGTGGACGGACTGATTGATTCATTGATGGCCTACCAGGTTCGGCGCAGGCACACCTTTGGTTGGAAATGAATTGATAAAAACTTCTAAAAGAATGTCTTATTCACAGAAAAACTCCGGTTGAGGGCACAGTGATTTCTTTTTTAGTTAGGTGCCGTAAGGCCGCTCGACCATAAGGCCCGTTAGGGTGAGGGTGAGCCTGCCGAACTCTCGACTAAAGGCCCGAAGGCCCGGTAGGACCCGTTAGGGGGCTCACTATTCATATGGTGAGGGTGAGCTTGCCGAACTCTCGACAAAGGCCGCCATCGACTCACTATGAATATGGTGAGGAATGAGATATATATATATGTAATTACGCTCTATCGAATCCAATCACCGTACTTCTCTGAATGAGAAGTCACTAGAATGCATAATTACATATAATATATGCATTGTCAATGGAGGTGATCCCAGAATGAACTATAGATCTACGTTGCCGTAACAAATTATGAACCTACACACACAAATTGGGTCTTAGGAAGAGCCGTATGAGGCAGCCCACGTACGGTCCGGGAGCCGAGCCCCGGCACACACAGTGATGGTGCGGTGGAAGCCTTATCGGACACCCTAGCCTGGGAAAACCATTGCTTTCTTTCTACTGTTCCCATTGCTTTCAGAGTGGGAAGGTCAGCCAGAGTGGGAGTGCAGGAAGTCAGCGCTTCTCATCCGTTGTGGCAGGTAATACCATTTTAGAATATGGAGGTTAGCCGAGCAGTCATTAACAAGGATTGAGACTCCAGCCATAACAGTGAATTCAGGGTATTTTTATGACTATAATAATGAAGTCTCTGGGCCAAGGAAAGATATGGATAAGGAAGCGTTAGATTTATTGAGTGAAAATAAGGGCCGGGTAACGCGATTCACCGAATAATTTGTCAAATAGCTAATCCCTTATCAAAGTTCCTCCTCCCTCCCTCCATTTTCGAGTGATTTGATCCCTTGCTCGACCTTCGAATGGAGAGAAACATCCTATATCTACTGAGGGTTTGAATTCGAATATCTCGTATATCTACGTAACGCTTTTACACAAGATCGGTCCGTTCAACTGTGCTCTGTAAGTCCAGCCAGGTCAAGTTACTTCTTCGATTAAGCAAAATGCATAATGACATATATAATATATGACTTGAAGAAATGGGAGAAGGGAAAGAAATCGATCTCTCGAAATGGCATAATGACATATATAATAGCAACATGATCTGCTAAAGCGTCATTACTGCTATAATGAATGACGTAATTACATAAACGCGGCACTTCTTTCACTTTCCTGAATGTAATATGAAAAAAACACACAAGTTCTAAGCTAGTGATCCACTTATTATGGAAACATCGATATCAGTGGTGTGTATAAGCTATGGGAATAATAGACCGTAGTGAAACATGTACTTACTTAAACGTATACCTTATGCTTGTTATGCTGAGATTAGCTTAGTATGAGCCAATCGCTCCAAGTATTGGTTTTCACATATAAGATTGGTCTTAGTTATATAGGGTAAAACAGTTAAATCAGTATATACATAATAGAGATAGAAGCTCTTATCAGCCTTATGTGTGTTCATTACCAACGTATTCTTCCTAATATATAGAAGAGTGACAAGTATGTTTAAAGCATGCTTTTTTGGCCCTTATATAGAGAGAAGTTGGAGTTCATTTTTGACCCTGCTAAATAATAATTGGATGCTAGATATAAAATATCTATCCTACTAGAATATCGTTCAACATGCCATAAACGACACGGAAATGGCCTGATAATTGGTTTTTATATGTCATAGCCCCGAGCTCTCCATGATCGATTGCTGGATGGCATGGAATGGCTGGTCATCTTCCGAGGTATGGAATAGCTTTTCGTCTTCCTTCTTGAACAGACTCCGAATCGTTTTCAATAGCTGACTCCCTTTATATAGTAGGGCCCAAGTGGGGGAACTTGAGACACCGATGAGGGGATTCATTGTGGGCAGGGACAGAGGAGGACCGAGGAGATTCCGGAAGGGAGTTCGATGCTGGTCAGCAAGACAAAACAACGCGAGCATTGGCTCCAACAACTATAGTTCCAGGAGCATGAATTTGAACAACTGCCTGAAATGCCCTATATATAGTAGGGCCTTCTTTTTCTAGATTATAACCATCGATTCATTGAGGAGCATAAGCAGCAGTGGGACTTGCTATAACCTATTCTTTTTAGAAACTGAGATAAAGCATAGTTCGCTGTAAGGCCAATTCATTCCGGATAGAGGTTCTTACTAAGTCAGAATTAATCATACGGGGTTGATGCTGGCTCAGAATGAGCTCTACGTACGCTTAACACATGCAAGTCGAACGGATGCTTGTTGCGTGCTTCCCGGGCATAGGATGTGATAACGGTTTGTCGCTTCCAACCACTCGGCCACTCTTCCCTCTCTCCGCTGTTCCCAATTTGCCATAGATAGTCGGATGGATGCCCGGTCATTGAGGATGTGGATATGGAACCAATTATGCCTTCCACAGAGTCCCCGCCCCGGCTTTCCTAGCCACTATGGTTTCGTTGTTCCAGTCAAAGAAGCAGTTCCAATTCCAGTCGAAGAACCCCTTTACCTAGAACCACCAGCATGAGCGAAGGCAGGGGCCTATGTACAAATAAATAATTCACAAATCAAGGGTTGAAAAAGTTCCATCTCCATTGAACCTCTATATTCTAGCTACAAGCTTAAATTGTTACATCACCGCTAGCATCTGACAAGTTAAGTTGATGAGCAAGCACCAAGTTAAGTTGACCCAGCATCCGGACCAGTAGCACCAAAGAGAGAAGCAGCAAAGGTTGCAGGAGAGGCAAAGACACCATAGGCAGAGTCCCCAACGTCCCTTACGGTTCGATAGCCAGAAGTAGCAACCAAGACGGGAACAGGAGCAAAACGAGTAGTAGCATATATAGTTCCCGGCCCCACCAATAGCTTCGATATCGATCGATAATGGCAGTTAACCACCTTATAATGCCAGTGAACCAGAGCCAGTAAATGATCCAGTGGGGGCTTGCCTTTAAGGTTACAGCTCTAGTGCGACAGCTAAGGAAGGAAGGCTAAGGCTAAGGCTAAGGCTGAGGAAGGCTAACAGACTCTAATGCTTAATGAACGTGGTCAGTAACGTGGTAAGGGAATTAACTAAGCTTATCTTTCTCTAATGCTTCTCTTTAGAGCTCTAATGCTTATGGTAGAATGCAATGCCATAGGGGCCTCTCTAATGCTTATGTTCGTGAGTGTAGTTCGGTATTGAGTGTAAGGAGGATGCCGGGTGTGGGCCAAAGGTTCAGTCAAAAAAGAAATCTATCCAGTCCAGGTAACATGGGCCTGGGTGGGTTGGTTGGGTTGGTATCTCCTTGATGTTATAACTAGGATAATAGCCCTTGAATTGTAATGCACCTTCCCAAACAACTAAAGAAATATAGGCCAGGAGAATGCCCTTTAGGTTAGGATTCATTGTGTACGATTCAATGCCCTTTCAGTCCAATTAATCTAGTTATTAAAATAAATCCTGATAGTCACATACATAGCCATCTCCCCGATAGTAACATACATAAGAAATAGCCCTTCCTTCTTTAGTGAAATAGCCTTTCCGCTGGATTATTTGTTTATGCCCACCGGGATTATTCTGCCCACCGGAAGTATTCTGCCGTTAGTCTTATGCCGGGAGTACTCTGCCCACCAGGAGTATTCAACCGAGAGATTAGGAAGAAGAGGAAGGGGCGGGATAGCCCAACTGCCTTGATTGATTTGATCGATGCCCAGTTGAGTGAGTGCGTATGGTCCCACGGACAGAGGGCCCACAGAGAAACCCCAACGGAAGGAGGGAGCAGATAGAGCCCCGATAGCCTTCACCTTTCGCCAAGTACAACAAGCCGCCTAATCAAGTTCAACAGAAAAAGGAAGCCTTTCAACGGCAGGAACTGGAAGCCTTTAACCTCTCAACTGAAAGAAGAAGCCCTTAGCTGGACATTCGACCTCTAGCCAAGAGCCAGTCCCAAATAAGCCTAGAACCTTTTCCAGAAGCCAGATCCTTTGCTTTTTGCCAAGTACAAAAAGCCTTTACCCTTTTTCCAGAAGCCCTTAACCGGGAGGAAACAGATCTTTACCCTTCTGCTTCTCACCTTTCACCTATAACCAGAACCCCTTTTGACATAAGCCCTTTGACATTAGTAAGATGCTAAGTCCACCAGGTCCACTAACCTTTACCCTTTTTCCTTTCACCTTGAACCTCTCACCAGAAGGCATTCACCATTAGTAGCCAGAAGCCTTGAACCAAGGGCCTCTCGTCTTTTGACAGAAAGAAGCCAAGAGTCGTCATCAGGGCTTCACTCACCTCACCAAGTACCACAGATGAGATGCCTTTACCCCTTCTGCCAGAAGCCTCCTTGAAAACCAGCAGGAAGGTGCCTTCATCAACAGAACCAACAAGGACAACAGATGGAAGGATGGAATTAGCCTTTTGCCTGTAAACAGATGCCAGGTACAAAAGTGAAACAGATGCCTTTAGCCCTTCACCTTGAACCTGTTACCAGATGAAGTGCTTTACCCTTGCAATTAGCCCACTTCAACTTGACTAAAGCTTCGACCCTTGAGCTTTAAGAGGAGCCTGATTCCCTCCGGGGGATAATGAACAAAGAAAGATTCATTGAGCAATGACAGATTAGCATAGCGCTAATAAGAGCAGAGAAGAGCATAGCAGCAAATATGGTTGGTTGGAGCCAAAAGAAAGACCGCTTGCCGGAATTAGGTTTTATAATAACCATCCTTTTTTGGCTAGAAAAAAGAACCACCGCTCAACAACAGGAAGGAACAGGTAGCTGTCAACCATGAGCGTTAGCAATTAACTGGTGACCATATTTACCTTGCATAAGCCCATTTTGCATATTAACATATATAATGCTAGCTAAAAAACAATGACCCAGACTGTTCATACACACATGGAGCTGGAAACAATAGAGGACTTCACGAGAGAGAAAGCCTTGACAAGAGAGGTATTGACTAGAGGCCTGGCAATTTAGGTCTTCACACACAATAGAGGAACAGAGCACGATACCTTGGAGCCTCACCATTCATACATTCTACTGCCCAGGAAGGATGCTCTAACGCCTTAGTGGATGAAAGAAGGACTTACGCTTCGACACTTGCCCCTTTAAGCCCGCGTAAGAGACATTGATGCTACTTGGGTGGGAGCCAAGGGAAGTATTGAACCAACGGACAAACAAATGGAACAGACTGCAGCCATGTACGGGGGAACAAGAACCACACATACTGACACAAGGAGAAGGATTACTCACTTGATAGAACAGCTTAGAGCTTGGTTACACATACAGCTTGAATGGGATGGCGGTTTAATACACTTGCTGCCTTTAGTCTTCAGAAATAATAGATCGTTCACTTTCTCCCTTTAGTGCTTGGGTGGGGTATTGATTCACTTACAGCAGGAGGGAGTGGGGATAGCATTTCGATACTTGCCCCTTTAGGACTCAGTACTCACGACGCTAACAAAGCTAATTAAGCATTAGAACATATATAATAATAAAAGAAACAAAGAAAGAGCTAATAGAGAGAGCTAAGAGTTAATCGCTAATAACTAAGAGCTAATAGAACTAATAGAGCTAGATAGCTAATAGAACAAGAAACTATAAAATGAACCTACAAAGCTAAACTAGAGCATAGATATAGATAGATTAAAACTATATGGCGCATAGCGCAGAGAACCGATAAGAGCGTAGAGCGCATAGTGTTGGATAGTGGGAACAAGCAGAGCGCAGAAGAAGGACTGATCAGTGTGCGCAGAGCGCAGAGGACTTCTCGTGGCAAAGAAAGAAGAGCATAGCACTAATAAGAGCATAGCGTTACCCGGATAGAGCTTTAGCTAATGGTTTGTTGGTTGGATCCTACCGCTTGCTTGATTGTTACCGCTACTGATAAATAGTTTCCCTTGCGATCACAACGCTTCAACTGGACATACGCCTCGACCCTTGAGCTTTAGCACTGAAGAATAGTTCCCCTTGCGATTACCCCGCTTCAACTGGACAGAAGCATTTACCCTTGAGCTTTAAGAAAGAGCCTGATTCCGGGAAAAAGAACAAAGAAAGAATGAGCAAAGAAGAAAGAGCCCAATGAGGTCCCACTAACTCCCATGAAACTTCGACCAAAAGAAGGGCCACTTGAACTTCGACTATGAACCTTTGAACTATTTGTTCGTCTTCACTGAACCTGCGAAAGGAGGGTTGGAAGAAACGAAGCGGAATAGATGTCGGCTTCAGGTCAACAACAAGGATGGATGAATGGAAATGGATGTCACCTGTTAAGAGCGAAAGCTAATGGTCCTTCCTTCATTGATTGCGATTGAAATAACTCCAGGAAGAAAGACGCTCCCATAGAACTGAATGAGTAGATAGCTCTTATTGTCCACTCACCAAAAGTATCTTATCTTTTTATCTTTCAATAACTAGAACTCCTCCCTCGGTGGGCTTGGCAAAAGGTGAGGGGTGAAAGCTTCCTTCTTCTGCTGAAAGGTTCAAGGTGAGAGGCCCTTGTTTAAAGGTTCCAGGTTCAAGGTTCCAAGGGTAAAGGACTCTATCCGTGGGACTTACTTGTTTAGGCTAAGGCTTCTGGAAGGCCCCTGGTGAAAGGCAAAGGTTGAAAGGCAAATGGATCCCTTCTTACTCCCTCCTTCTGTTTAAAGGCCTTTACTTACGTTGATTAGTTACAATATAAAACCATCTAAATCTGATATTTTAGCTTTCTGGAAACGATCTTTTTCACTTGATTTGACAAACCAAGTACACTTTAAAGCGACGTTTTCTTTATTTTAAAATGACATTTCGCGACGTTGAAAACAGATAGATAGGCGGGATGCTAAAGCTACGATTGCTAAGATTGCTGGTACGGCTGGTACGGCTAGATTGGATCAATGTCTTTGGCTTTTAGGCTTCGCGGGACCCTCGCTGGATGGGATAAGGAAAAAATGGCGGGCTGGGAAAAGAAAGAACCAGCGGGATTTTATTACTTACGTGCTTCCTGGCTTATATTAACTGGCTGAAAGGAGACCGACCGGGCGGGACCGCGGCGGGGCAGGTCCAGTTACGACGGACGCTGGAGCTAGGCCTTCTATGCTTGCGTGGGTTGTATTGTGTTTGTGTTAGGGTTCTGGTTCTGAGGTGAGGCGAGATGATAGTTTCTTCAGAGACAGGATGTGGGGTGTAGTTTCGATCTTCGTTCGTGTTGGGTTTTCTCTTGGCCGCTTCGGCTCTTATTCCTCTTCCCTCTTCCGCTGGCTCCTGCTTCCTTGCTGCTCTGGCCGGCCCTTGCTCTCGCTTGTTGTTTGTGGGATTATTCTTTCCTTTTAGTTATGAAGAATGGCTCACCCGAGGTACGCCCCCCCACCCAAAATAAGCAACTTTGGAATAACTGCATTTTAGGGCGTTTCAAACTATTGACTAGGGATGAAAAACTACGATTGCTAGGATTAATTGGATTGCTGGCTGGTGGGAATTGAAAGCTAGCTTGTTGGCTGGCGGCTGTCGGTGGGATATTCCGATGGGGT
>Ga0316213_1000142_pt1 | contig 10274 bp, 7 predicted proteins | sample NRE2metagenome_FD_207798 | JGI IMG/M metagenome (GOLD analysis project Ga0316213, IMG submission 207798) | Spruce roots microbial communities from Maridalen valley, Oslo, Norway - NRE2 | ecosystem: Host-associated > Plants > Roots > Unclassified | place: Norway: Oslo | collected 2017-09-14
TCTCTCTCGTCGAAGAGTGAACAACCAGGGCTGATCCTTACCTCCGTAGGACAGCGCTTGTATAAGGAAATATCCTTTTTGTATTGGCTGCTTCGTTACAAAGCGATGATCTACCTCTGTATTCCGTTCCGCATGTGAGCCCGTGTCACTCGAGGGTAGGGGGGAGGATTAGGACCCTTCTATTCTAGTTGCAGGACCAACCCTCCCTTCTAGCTAGTTGCTGGAGCTCCTCCACCTCTAGCTGAGTGTCTTTGCGATTCGATTTCTTCTCCGGGGCGGCAATATAAATATAAAGGCACCTCGCTCCTCCTACTCACAAGGTAACAAAAAGGTATCTTAATACTTCCCAAGCCCCAGCCCGCCCTTGAAACGAAGACTCAACGCCGAACGGCAGACCTACCTTCCTTTCGGTCGGGGATAAAACCCGAACGGAGACCTTTCGATCGACGAGAGAGAGCTCCGCAGACTGCCGAACGATAGAATAGAATAGATAGGGTTCCCCCACCCTGAGAAAACAATGTAAAAACTCTTTTTTGTGCCTGGTCAGAGGTAAACAGCTAGCTCTTGCTTGTTCTGTTGCTTGTCGTGTTTGCTGCTTGCCTTCCTTCTTTGTAGTGTAGGGGAGGGTTCCAGGGCAAGCTATGAGCAGGGAATTTCACTTTTGGCATTGTCACGAGATATGGAGGTAGGTGGGGTGAATGGGGAATCAAAAGAGAGAGAAGGTAGAGGATGGGTGGGTAGAGTGGTGGAAGCTCCAGGTGGAGTTGAGAATGCAAGTAGAAAAGTTCCTGGTCCTCCCTTTTTGGAAAAAAGGGGGATAAAAGCTGCGGATTTTGTTCCATATCCATAACCATATGCAGACTATTCAATAGATAGGGGTACGCTCAATAGATAGGCATTCGGGCTATAAGGTTTACTATTATTGCTATAACAACCAACCCTGCGTAAAAAAGCATCCGCTACAAGGCAAGGAACCTTAAAGCGTTTCGTATTGGTATCGGTTCCAATGGTTGGCTACTGTAGAGGAGGAAACATGACTCTCTGTTCGACGGAGTAAGGCATTATCTCTCCTGGTTCACCATTGCTACTACCTAAACTCTTCATGCCCGGTGCTCCCTCTCCTTAATAAACTTCTCCTCAAGCTAAGCCATCTCTGCCCGATGCATATAGTGGAACTGTTGCAAGGTCGCTTCGTGATCTGCCGACATTTGATTCTTTTCCTATTGCATCTTTACCAACTTTTAATCTCTCACCCAATACCAATAATAGAAGGGACCAATACAATAATAGAAGGGCGGCTCGGTGCAACGGAGCCTGCTGGTCCTGCAATCCATTCATGCTATTACAGAACAATAGGTCTCATATCTTTCTGTCAACATGTTGATGTAGGGTTTCACCCATCACCCACATCAACCGGGTCTCACCCTCCATGTCTTTTTCCAGTCCTTATTCCATTCTTCCCGTTTGCACAGATGCTCTGATTCTTGGGTGCCTGCATTTACCCTGCTAATCTCCTGGATGAAAATGTTGGTCCGGTTTTCTAACCGGTCCTCCATCCCCTCGAGCCATCGTCATTGCTTTAAAACATAAAGAGTCCACGTGCTCGAGAAGCTCCTTGGTCCTGGCACTTTAGCCACTTTAGATGATCCGAGGTGGCAGTTTTTACTTTTATTTCCATTGTGATCCGACTGGCGTTCCACTAACAAGTCCACCCACAGGTTTCCCTTAATCTCAACCTCAGGTTCACCACCCCCCCTCCTGCAAGATACTGTCCATGAATCGGCCCCCTCCTGTCCCCCAACCCACTTCACCCTGTAGATTTGCCGCCCAGAATCCCTGCTTCATCTTTCAAGAGAGAGATTGATGGAGACCAATTAGGGACTTTGTAATCTAGAAGACCCTTGAGGTAGGGCACCAACCAAAAAGGAAGATCATTACACCGTTGCTCTCCCATGAGCCATGAACTCATGGACTCAGCCACCATTCACAGCTTCTATGTCTTAAATTGGGCAATCTCCACTCCCCAATCCTCGTGCCAGGGATGAGGCCTATCTACTTACTCTCTGAGGCGCAACTCCCTGGCTGCCTTTTCCTCCTTGGAAATCTGTTAGGGAGGGCAACCTCCTCACTGCTAAGCTGTAGTTCAGTCAATGGATGTCCGCCAGCTCCATGGAAATGAGCCCATGGAAACACCCACACTTCTTGCTTTTAGGATCATACCCTTGTAATGCCGAATTTCATGCCTGGGTGATCCCAACACCGGTATGGTAATGCACTAGGCCACCCCCACCCTGAAGCTGTACGAACGAGGTATTCAGGTAATCCATTTCACCATACCCGAATGGGCGGGTAACCAACCAAATACCAACTGATGTTGCGAGGAGCACTTCCTACAGCTTGGTCACCCTTATCTCCCTGCCTCCACTTCAGTGCGGATGGCTGAGGAACCCCCGAAAAAAAAGGCAAATAAAAACCACCGACAAAGAACTAATGTTTAGGGGAGGGCCGAAAAGAACTAATGCTTTTGAAGGAGATCATAAGTATGGGAAAGCTGGAAAAGGGAGTTGAGTATAGACTCTATTTTCTCTTTTCATAAGGAAAGGATAATTTCTTAACAGAGGCGAAGCCTTATTTCTAACAGGGGAAGTGTCCCCTGTACCCCTCCCTCTCTTCAAAGGCACTTTATTTATTTATTCACCAAGCCGTTGATTGGTTAATTCGACGAGCTAGCCCGTAGCAAGCCGAAACTTCCCTCCCAGCATCAGTGGTCGACAAACTAGCCACTCAATCCCGAACGAAATAGGAACGTGCGAACTTACTTAATAAATAGGGGGGGTCAGGCACAGTGATTCAACAGTGATTCAGCTGCCTTTCCCGAACTACTTACGACAACTCTTCCCCCCGAAACTTACCCAAGAAACCTTTTCAATTGCTAGACGAACGTCTTTTCTTTGCTTGACGATTGCACTTGAACAGATGCTGGCGGCCCCTGTATCGAGATCGATTCGGGCTGCTGCTTTATTAATTAATTAAGTAAGGCTGCCCGGAAATGAAAGGTGGGGTGCCTAATGACGTCCTAATAACCCCTCGTCCTTTCCTGCTGTCACGCGGAATTCGCTCGCAAGGGGGACCAATCAATCATAGGTGCTGCATCCAGATCCCTATTTTCCCTGCCGTATCTGGCTCAAATGGTTCTTAAATGCTCCCAGTAGTTTGTCCCTCTCGCCAGGCAAATTGGGAATAAATTGCAGCGCTAATTCGATTGATTACGGGTCCTCCTTCCTATCTGATCCCTGATGAACTGAGCTGGCTGGCTTCCTTTGTTAAGGAAGGGGTTGGCTCCGGTTTCCCTTTCGCTAAGAGGCGTGCTTGGGGGGCTTGCTTGTAAGACCAACCTGCTTGAAGCGAGCATTTGGTAAACGAGATAAGTTCCTTGGTAAACGAGATAAGTTCCCGAGAGAAAGACTCTTTCTATTGCTATCTGAAGAGAGAATAGAAGAAAGGACTGACTATTTCTATCAGAGAGTTAGTTTAGTTCTGTTATATATGCTATTATGCTAGCCAGGTGAAGGTACTTTCCCCTTCCTTATAGATAGGAGGTACTTTCCCCTGCTAGGAGGTGAAGTGAAATACCTCGTAAGGGCTTGCCTTGGGGCTTGCTGAAGAGAGCGAGAGAGATATCCGTAAAACAAACTGAAATTTCGTATATAATATAACACCGTAACATCTATCTGGGTTCTCCATCCCCTCCATCAGGCAAGCCGGAGAGTCCGGCCCCTTCAAGCCCTGAAATGCCTTAGTTCACGAAGTATTATCCCGGATTACTGAACTAGAGCCTTACTGTAAGTATACTTATCTCCCTGGCCCAACGCCCAATAGGGCCTTTCAATGCCTTATTTTTCGAAGTATTCATCCCTGCCTTTTTATTCAAATAGGTCCAAAACGTGAAAGGACCTTGCAATGCCAGCTATTTTTCACTTTCCTAAAATAATGGGCAATATAGCTATCAATTCAGAATCACCTTGCCGATACCTTCCCCTCTCTCGCCCGCCTCTTCCGTCGCGTAGGGCAGACAGGGGGACCAGCCTCTAAGTGATTGCACGTTCGAGCAATTAACTTTAGATCATCTGCCGATAGGAGACTTGGAATCACAGAAGGGAGAACTACTTAAACTCCCACGTCAGTTGAAGTAACTTACTTACATGGATCTACCGCTACGGCGGCAGGTGATAAAACGTAACACGGAGCACTAGTACCGACAAAACACCTCTTTGAAAATGGAAGCTTGGAAAACCTATTATCAGAGGACAGAACCTTCTTTTCAGAAGAGCAACGATACCACACCGCCGCTGGGGGCCTTTCCATTCCAAATCCTGTTAAGCAAAAGCCTGGCGGTGAAGTTGCTCGACTGGGGCTTCAAATTGGAGAAAGAGAGCAACGTATCTAATGCGTGTATCTCTAGCGGCCACCTGACTTCAACAGAAGAAGAGAGAGGGCTTACAAACTGCTAAGCCCAGCGTGCACCATCTAATTAGACAGTTGACATGTAGATGAATGCACGGCAGAGTGAGGTTAATAAGCTACCGGTGGATCTTCTTCCACCTTAGAGATTCGGCCCAGGCTGAACCTCGTTCCAACTGCAGAAACTGCAAGGACGGACGAACAGCCTCCCCGAAGGGGAGGGGAGTTGGTACCTGCCGTCCGAGCAGGAATTGTGCGCCTGCCATCCATCTAATCGGTGCCTGCGCCTGCCGGTTTACTAAGAATCCCGCCTCAATCCTATAAATCAAAGGATTCTTTCTGACCAGTAGGTTTACCTGCTACCATACCCGTACCCTTAGACCTGCCTACCCCCTTATACCTGCTACCCCACCAAACGCTATGCCCAAGTGCCTTTAACCAAATGTAAGACCGCCACCAACGCTATCTCTTGAGATTTCTATCTCTTGAATGGCGGAAATTACGTTACGTATAGTGAAGGCATTTCGGAGCGTAGCTGTTCATTAATGGAGAAAGCCCCGAAATCTACATACCTCCGCCCCCCTAAAGAAGAAAACCTGATCTGAGCTTTCTATATGCCGCCCCGCTTCACCATAAGAATTCCCGTATCTATGAGAAAGCGGGGTGTAGCGAAGCGATATTCTTTCATTAATGAAGAAAGCCTTACCCAAGAAACCACTTCCTCTTTCTTTTTTGATGAAGCCACCTAAAAATGCGACCGGGATCTGTGTGTTCCCGGGTCTTACAGGAAGTTTGTGAGGAGCTATGCAGAGATTGCGGCTCCCATGGAACAGCTGTTGAATAAAGATGCCCGGTTCAAATGGAGTCCTAGAAGTAAGTAGTTTGCGCATGATAATGGCCTTTGACGCGGTTTATCACTAATATCTGAATGCCAATTTAAAAGGCGAGTACATCAATTCTATTTATATATCGCTCAGGGCTGCCTTCCAGCTCTCTTCTTCTGAAAGCTGCACAGCGAGCGATATATAAAAAGTGATTATGATTGCAGACAGATTTCCAACTATATCAAGTGCAGGGCGAGCTCTTCTCGATCTTTATGCGGTAATTAAAGCTGCGCTCTCCTTCTTATATAGCAAGTCCAACAGCAAAAGGTAGAGTGAACCTGCGACTTCTTAATACGTCTAAAATAGAAAAGGCTCTCTCCATTCAGTAGGGCTTCCGACTATGACGGCAACAACTAGATTCCTTTCTGTCGAGCGACCATGAGAAGGAGTTCAGATCGAGCAGTCCCAATTAATAAAAATCATCGGAGCTAGACGCGACCGGAGAAAGAAATCATTGTGCATTCCATTGCCAACAGCTTACCAGATTAGCTTCATGATTGCCAGTCTGAAGAGCAGCGGATAGGAGGAGCTCTCTCCATCGTATCACTTCTTCTATGCCGAGTGTGGGAGGATCGAACCCATAACCCTTCGCTTAGGTCGAGCAATTGATAGATAGGTTTTATTATGCAGGATAGCTCCCTCCCATTGGTACGAATATGCTAGTACCGGAGGGGAAATTGGATATCCTTTCTGCACTCCCTGGGCACATTATCCTATCTTCGGTACTTCTCCATCGCATCCATAAGAGCATTCGTTTAGTCTTTTATATCTCTTGGTCGGTAAGGCTAATCATCTCGTTAGCGAGACCAACCTTTCAACCTCGAGGTGCGGCAAGAACCAGAACTGACCCTGGAACTGGTCAACCCAATCCTCTTACCTTTGCATTTTAAATACCGGGTAATAGGATCTGAAACACGATCACCACTCAACTATTATGTGAATTCTTCTCCATCGTGATTAAGTCGTTACTAAGGATCATGACAAAAAGCGGAGGGTCGCGGAGGATCTAAGCATGGCAAATAGTTGTATTCCAGGGGTAGGTGAGACAGCCTCTCAAGTTCCTGGGAATCTGACTGGGCCAATTCAACCACTTTCAAAGGGTAGAGTTTCAGCTCGAGGTGCACCAATAGCCCTTGGAACTTACTAATCATTACTCAGTTCCAGTAGGTGCTCCCCATGCACATGTATTCATTATTCAATCCGCTTATCACTTACTTCATTCTGCTTATTACTCACAATCGACCAGTAAGTATCTCAATATTTGGTATATAGAATAGATTAGTGGGATGATACTGGCATAGGTGGAAATATGAGGTGAAAGGAAAGAACGCAAGCACGCAACTCAAGCTCCGGAGAAATCAGTTGTACCCGCAGCCAACCATTCTCTCTTTTTTTCACATCCAACTCCGGCAGGCATTCATTCAACACGTGCTCCAGCAGGAAACCTATATCATTCTATTAGAAAGCCTTCTCTGAATCGTATATAAGTACCGGATATGGGAAAATCGGTATGGTGCAGGGTCGACTAACCAACTCTTACAAAGCTCGAATCGGCCTTTCTTTGACCAATCTTCCTCAAACTCGACTCTTTAAACTGCAGAACACCTCACCTCTACTAGGCTCGATAACACCAATCCTCCTACGGTAGAGCTCGCTCGGTTGAAAGGCCATTTCTTATCAATTGCATTGGGGTGGACGGCTATGCATATCCATTTCTAAGCATCTATCTAAGCAAGTACGGATAGAATAGAACCCGTATAGCCTAGGGTGTTAGATACTTCTTTTAACGGGTGGCAGTCTTGAACGATTATTAATAAGTACATGCAATTAATAGAGGCTTAGTGAGTACACTGGATAAATCCTATCTATTCCAACGGCGGGAGATACTATATCTATTCCCGATGGAGCGTAGCTCATTTGGCACTTTTATTCATTAGGTTGGACCAATCCTTCTCTATATCGAATTGAGAGGAAGCAGCTACTAATGCACTGAAAAGTATGTATCTTCCCAAGCTCTCTGAGCTCGGGAACTACACTCTAAGCGGCATTAGCACCATCAGCAGGAGCGGGAGGCACATGAATTTCTCTATTTCATTTCTATTCGGCGTAGCTAGCTCACTTGGAGATTCTAGCTCATTCGGGAGATTGTAGCCAATCATCAGGTTATCTCAAAGCGGGATCAGAGAAAATAGCACTGGAAATAAGAGTATACCAGTAAGCTTAGCAATCATATTATTTAGAAGAATAGTTCAGTGAGTCGTACGGAACAAAGCAAGCTTATTCGGCCGCGTCATTCATGGAGATTTGGGAAACATAGCTCGATCGGGAGGAAACATCCTTTCATGCATCGTAGCTGAACGGGGATGGAACTCGACTCGTACTGGGATTATAGCTCACTTGATCGTATTACCACCTTCTAAGCATGCATCTCTTCTAGCGGGTGTGGGAGTCAAGTACAGGTATTCGTAAACAGTGGGAGCAGGCAATAACGCATGCATAGCTTCGGAGTGGGCCTCCAGCGTACCCAACCCTTTTCACTCCTTCTCCAGCAGGCTCAATATCTCCATGGAGCTAAGAAACACGTCCTTTTGAAAGCTCAGAAATGGGATAATCGTCGGGAATCTAATAAGCATTCTTAGCATCTCTCTACAGGATCTATACTCACAACCTAGCTATACTCCCACAATTGCAGGGATGGTATTAAATAAAGCTTTTGACAAACAAGTATTCTCCTAAAGGAGGTGCTTCTAACCTAACCCCCTGAAAGAGGAGGTGGGTAAGAGTCGGTGTAAGAGGTTCGTACGAGTTGGTCCTTTACGAGTTGGTCCTTAGGGATCACCAAGGATGGATAGCCATAGATAGACATGGATAGCCGAGGAGATAGCCGGGGAGATAGCCATGGATGCTTCAGTAAGTCCCATTTTAGTGAGAGTTAGTCTTATTGGCAGGACCAGCCAGAGAGAGTTAGTCGAACCAGAGAGAGTTAGTCTTATTCAAAGATTGAGGGGAAGAAAAGAGAAGCGGGACCTGAGCTATCTATAAGGAAGGTAAGGTTCTCCCTTACGCTATGCGAACGATTGATTTACTGCCAACCTTATTTCCCTTATGTAGATATCAACTGGAGATTTCTTTATTAGTAAAACCCCCCGTACGGCGGTTCATATATATTACTGTGTGTACAATTCTTTCTATCTAAATAAAGCTAGTGTGCGGATCAGAAGCCTACTCCTTTTATTGTCGGCCTGTGAACTCTTTTCTTGTTCCTCCGGCCAGTAGCCAGCGCCAACTTAAGGCCAGTCTCTCTAGTCACTCTTGGAAGGCCAGTCTCCGTATAACCAGGAAGAAAGGCAGTCAGACGCAGGCAAGCAGCAAGAGAGGACCACGTGACGAGCAAGCGCAGAAGCAAGAGAGAGAGCCGGAGCGGCGAAGAGTAAGAGGAAGAAGCGCTAGAAGGAGGGGAATCCAATGAAAGGACATGCCTGGATAGTTAGCCTTGTTATCAGATAACCAAACCCACCCAAAGGGGCGTGCGACTCTCAAGCTCGCCCAGAAGAAAAAGAAAGAAGGGATGATCCATCCTTGATGGCGGATAACAGAATCAGATCACTTCTAACGTTCAGCTTTAGTTCTATTTTCACAAGTAAGGACAGCTTTGAACGAGAATCCCTTATATAAAGGGAGGACTATTCAGGTTTTAGAGGGGATTTGTGAGGGGCCTTACTAAGGTTTTCCTTACTAAGGTTTGAAAGCAGATTCAAGGGATAAAGACTGGGGAATACGGCTGACTTAGAGAAGGAGATAATCAGTCAGTTATAGGACCTTTATTCCTTACACAAGGAAGAGTCTTTATTCCCTGAAATCACTGAAAATAGAACTAGATTCTCTAGGTCTTCAAGTCATGTTTTTGATATACGTAATTATACAAGCACTACTTACTTTTTGTCCCAACAGATATAGGAACAGACTTCGTACGCTGCTAGCTTTAGCTTTGCTCCATCTACTCCGACCTACCAAACTACCTACCCTACAGCAATAACTCAGAGAGACCAGGGAGGGGAAATCCCTGGGAAAACACAGGCGGAACTACTCAAACAACCTGGAACCTGGGCCTATACCTGTTACCTAGGATGGGGGGATACAACCTGCCCACCAATGAAGACACAATCCATACCAGCTAGGTGGTGCTTATTATTTGTAGCTGCTTATATACGTTCTTATACCTTGCTACCTCTTTATTTGATAGATAGGGATTGCTCTCTTTTGACTGATTGCTATATTTTGACTGATTGAATGATTGGATTTATTGTTTTACCCATACTGCCTTCTGAGAGGGGTGCACAATTGGACAGTCGGGGGTGGGTGCGGTTACACAGGAGGGACAGGTTGAAGAGATGGCCTTTCACTACGAACTAGACTTCTCGTGCATCGAACTATATGACGTGACTTATAGTCCATATATCCCCCTACATGTTTCCTCATAGCTGCTGCCCATATGCTTCTTATTACTCTTACCAAAATACAATTCTATTACTATACACGTACGTGCCGCGTTAAAGGCAAGTTGAAAGAAAGCTAATTTATCCACTCTAAGGCTTGTCTCTAGAGCTACTACCGTAAAGTTACTAAGAAGATTGAAGCTAGTAGTTGAGCTTGTAGTTGAGCTTGTAGTATGATGGCTAGTACTACGGCTAATAAGACTACTCTAAGAGTACTTTCTCTTAGCTCTTACTAGGGGAAGCAGGATGCAATCATTAAGACATTGAGAACTGCTAATGATGGTGCAACATGAGAAGAAGTTGCTGAGTGAGCTGATTTTGGTATAATTACGTATATAACGCAAGCATCTTCTCTTTATTTTTATATTGATTAAGAGATGGCCTCCTACCCATTGATACAGTCTTCTGCCAGGAGTATGCTGCCGGGAGGGAA
>Ga0316213_1000146_pt1 | contig 10085 bp, 4 predicted proteins | sample NRE2metagenome_FD_207798 | JGI IMG/M metagenome (GOLD analysis project Ga0316213, IMG submission 207798) | Spruce roots microbial communities from Maridalen valley, Oslo, Norway - NRE2 | ecosystem: Host-associated > Plants > Roots > Unclassified | place: Norway: Oslo | collected 2017-09-14
GTAGATACAGTGAGTCAGCTGCAGCAAGAAAAGAGTGAACTACAAGCCCAGCTCAAGCCCGCGCCAACTCCAGAAGACATTACAGCCGTGTTGTTTCCATACGAGCATATCCCCAAACTCCGTCATTCCAAGTTTCCACCAGACGAGGAGAGCTAGTCAATTAACCGAGCGAGGAGCAAGGATACGAGCCGCTCGCCCGACCTAAGAAGGGCGAGGGCTGGTCGAACCCGAGGGCTTGCTGGCTAGACCGTGTGGCGAGACACCACCCAATTAGGATGCTTCGTGCGATGCAAGCAATTAGGCTTCCCGAAACAAGAGAGAGCCACAAACCGGATACCTGCTGATTGATCTCTTGCATATCGATCTTCTCGCGTATCGACCTCTCCTGCTAACTGCCTGACATATAATATATATCCCTGAGATCTTATATCTACCTACTCGACCTTCCCACCCCCCTCCCGGAATGCTTCAACCTTCGACCTTACGAACTGTATTCATCGACCTTGCTTGCGAACTGCCTTCATCGACCGGGGACCAAACCAGAAAACTGATTGATATCTCGATTTAGACCCGTTTCGATCTCGACCTGATATCTTCGATCTTTATATCCGTTTCGATATCCTCTTTCCCAGCTCTCAGTCCTGTTCCCTTTAACGGAGCACTTTCGATATCGGCTTTATTCTCCGATTGCAGCTTACTATTTGAATGAGTTATTGTTATTAAGAGTTATTAAAAATTCTCTCGACAGGTTTGAGAGCGCAGGGGGAGGAAGGGAAAGTTTGCAGGTTAAAAAAGGCGATATATGGTCTCCTCGGGCTTGGTTCGAGATATGAAGTTTGGTTATGACGAGGGGGTTCCAGAAAAGCAATGCCGATCGTACATATCCAGTGTTCATAAAAAAAGGAGACAAGAGGAAGCCCACTGTTCTCTTCGGGTACTCTGTTTATAACTCTAAATTAAAAAGTAAAATTATGATATTAGTCAGATCAGATAAGTCAAGGATCGCAAAGGATTCAATCCAGCCCGGGACGGTCCCTGCGGCTACCTTATAGCGGACGCTTCCGAGTGAAGCAGCCCGCCAGTCTGCCCAAAGGCAAGTAGTGGCAAGAATCGGGTCAGATTCTGCCGGGACGCGATAGCTGATTCGCCCTACACTCGGGTCACGTCGTTCCCCCGAGGCCCAGAAGCTCAAAGCGATTCAGCAATATTGAGATGCTTTTAGTTACCGAGTGGCTAGTTCGGCTGGTGATTCGTTCACCTGCTTGCTAGCTTCCATCGCAAGCACGCTATCTTTTGTTCGCCCGCTACCGCACGGACCGACTCCACATAGAGCCGAGCTAAGGCTAGCAGTGAGCGGCAAAGGGAGAGCCGATCCAACTCCGAGAGGCCACTTTTCCATCCGGGTTGAAAATGCACGGTTTTAGTAAGCGAAATCGATTATTGAAAGCATTTAAGGTAGAACCTTCCATACATCTGGTGCTTATAAAAAGTCTCTAGCAGTCAGTGACTCCTAAGCGATTCATTCAAGTGGTACAGGTATATATAACAGGTCCAGGTCTTAAGGTGGTTAACTATGCAGGTGGGTGGCAAGTCCTAAAAGGTAAAGGCTCTTCGTCTGTCTGAAGCAGTAGGTAATCCTGAATCGTCGTATTAGCAAGGCTCCTCTTAAATCAAAGTAATATGCCCAGAAGTAGTGTTACCCAGAATAATTCATAAGATAATAAGATAAGTGGGGTTAAAAGGTTATTCATATCCTAGTGCTGTATGTAATACTGGATGTAGGCTGGGTGAATCTCATCCCGAGAAGAGAAGTCTAGCGCAGTAGCAACAATTCTTGCCTGAGTCAAGTGGTATAGGTAGAAGGCAGGTCTAGTTCTTCAGGTGGGTAATTCGGGGGAGTTGGTAACAGTAAAGGTCAATATCCTATCTTATTGCCTACCCATACTGAGAGTATTCCTGGCTTCATGAATGGGTTGGCAGCACTCCGTTTGTTGAGGAGCGTTAAGCCGCTCGACCAAAGGTACGAAGTCGCTCATCCATCCGATGGGTGAGGTACGTTAAGTGACTCGACCCAAAAAGGGCGAGGTACGTTAAGTGACTCGCCTGAGGTAGGAAGGCGAGGAACGAAGTCGCTCATCCATCCAAAGCTTGAAACCTTTGCTCGGTAGGTCTTCGATACGGTTCTGCTTATCGATCCGATTCGACCCGAATTGAAATATAGGGACTTTGTAAATGTATCTATGTGACATTATATATTAACATATGTAGTTACCACCCAGAGTAACCAAGCGGAGTCTCTTCTCTTAGCCCAGCTCTGGCATCCACCTTACGTGGTTTCTCCTATTCGCTCATATGAAAACAAATAGTAAAAGACTGGGAGATTAGAAAAGAGAGTTATTCTCTTTTATTTGGGACACATTGAATTATTATCTTTTCCATTGCCAGGTAGAGATGGTTATATAATACATTATAACAAATAGAGATGTAACATTGTAGCGGTTCGTACCTCACCCTCTCACCCCGTTCAATCCATAATGATGAGTAGTGCCATCTTAGTTCTAAAAAGAAATAATAACTACTTATAATAGCTCTAGCGAAGAAGCTTCTTGTTTTATCCTTGGTCATTATGATATTTATATTGCCATGGAGACGTTGAACCTGCCTAAAGCCCCGCTAGTCGCGGGTGTTGATGCACTTGGATCTACTAAACAACAATGCTGCTGGTGGTGAATAAACCGGTGCGTAGGCTGGTGCTATTTTTACTCGATCAATGAAATCAACTCAATCTCCAACTACTCAATATCGATCTGGGACTACTACTTCAATATATAATATATGGCGAGGAGGTGGGTCGAGGTACTGCCCCCTTGACTTATACCTTTCCTGCTACTAGTGATCCTGGGACTAGACTGAAAACTAGAAAAGCATAGTCTTTGGATAGTCTTTGGTGGGTTCTTTCCTTCCTTTGTGGGCTTGATTATTCTGAGATGGTCCCCTCTTTCCGCTCTAAGGATGTGTGCCGTGGTATCTCAGTATGTGGTTTCTTATTTCTTATAAGCATGCGGTCCCGACGGGTAAACCGTATAGCTCAGAATCGGGAGGCTCTCGAACTGCTCCTACTAGGTATTAAATGAAAACTCGACCTGTAGTATCCTATATAAGTGAATATTATCACTTATAAGTTAATATTCTAACTGTTATTTTTACCTTTGTTCCTGCTTGTGCCTCTCCGGCTGATAGGCTTTGATCTCGAGATAGATAGGCTTTGATAGAACTACTCCTTTTTTATACTTTGACTTTGTTGTCGAAGGAGCTTATGCCTCTCCTCCTTTAGAATCATCCTTTCCTTAGTTCAATAGTAAGCTTCGCCTTTTTTCAATCTATTGAGAGCGCGGCATTACCAATGAATTCATCATACCAATGAAGAGGGATGCTTTACATCCGATTGAGAGACGCATTACACCGAGAAACCCATAGCAGGGAGGGTCTCATTTCTGGGGCATAAAATTGATCACGTGAGGTTTCGCTAGAGGTGTTGAGTGTTGCCTTCGCTGCGAGATAAACTTCCACTCGGTCAATGAGATATGAATCCGGACAATATGATGGCTATTGAGCTGGAACTCAATCTGCTACGGGATACTCCGCGGCTGGTGGATATGCATCTGGATAGGGAACTTGATTCGCTGCTGTTAGCTCTGGATCCGTATCTGGAGGTGATAGCTATGGAATATCTGGGATGGGAATAGGCTCTATTGCTATTGATGGATCAACAGGGTCAAAAGCTAGCTCTGCTCCGGCTTTCGTCTTCCTCTGCTGGGTCGTTGTACCGTAGCTTCTTTAGTGATACCTGTGCCTGTCTGTCTCCGCGCTTCTTTCCTAAGGTAGTCCTTAAATAATCCTAAAGATAGGTAATGGAATTAATAGCTAGGTACGTGCCCTCGTTCCTAGGGATAGAACCCGGCTATTCGTTTTTATATACGTAATATGACATATGGAAGCTTCATTGGGGAAGGTTTGATCCATAGGGAAAAGGGTAAGGTCCCTTGATTTCTTCCCCTCTCCCTTATGGTCGAGCGACTACGTTCCTCTCCCTCACCCATATGATGAGTGAGCGTTAACACCCTCACCCATGAATGGATGAGCGACTTCGTTCCTCTCCCTTTTTGGGTCGAGTCACTTAACGTACCTCGCCCCTCACCCAAAGGATGGGTGAGCCACTTTGTTCCTCTCCCGTTGGTCGAGAGTTCGCTGCCTCACCCTTTTGGTCGAGTCACTTAACGTACCTTTAGGGTGTTCATAAAGGACTAAAAAGAAAGTCTTACTCTAACCCAGGTATGATAGATACTAAAATATAATTATATATGATATGACATAGAGCATATCATTATATATGATATGACATAGAGCTAAAAAGCCCATACCCCTACATCATATACTGCTGCTCTAGCGGCCTTTCCTGCTGCCATTCTTGCTTCTCCTGCTTTCTCCTGCTTCGGGATCTCGAAATGGAAGGAAGGGCCTTGCTATGATGCCTGCGACTTTACTACTTTAGGCAATTTGCAGTTTCTTTGCATGGTACGCTCTCCTTTGCTGTTTCCCTTTCGATTTGAGCTCTTCAGACCGCAGAGGGAGAGGAACAAGGACAAAGAGTGAAGCATTCAAGGTAAACATGGCTAATTGCCAAGGAGAACTTGATTTCTTACTTGTCCTTGTCGGGAGAGCTTTGCCAAGGTAACACATCTTAGCCTAGGTATTGGCCAAGGTAACACATCTCTCTTTACTTTCTTTCTTTCTTTAAGGAAAAGACACATACGATTGGGGTGTAGTGCGGCCGAGACAACTGACCCTATGCCAAATCCTTAATCCAAAGGGAGAGCGTAATTACATGCATTTCTGCCCTCATTATCTATTTTAGCCCACATAACAAGATTCATATAAGGCACTACGGGTCCCAGTAGAAAGAGATCTGTTGTACTCGAACAACACTTATAGCCCGCCCCTCTCACTGCTTCGGATCGGAAGGGCTTTCGCGTCCTGCTCCTGTGATGGTTTCAGGTGTGGGGAAGGTGTGTTCCAACCTGAACGTTGAAGGATTGACATCCCTCCAGTCAGTGCTTTGCTAGCCGACCTTTTGATCTGAGTCGGTTCCGTCGTTGTAAGTGCTGGTGGAGACAAAATATCCTTATATAGATTCTGCGCTAGAGCATATTATCTCCCCGCCTGGTCAATCAAATAAACTTACGGCACTATCCTCTACCATCAAGGATAGCACTCTTCTCTGACCAACTCGTTCCAAGCATTAAGTTAACGCAAAAGGCTACCGGAACTTCTCATTGGCATGTAAGCCTGGAGGGAGGGTACCGCACTGGGCACTCCAGCCGCTCCTATTGAGTGGTCGCAAGAGTTTTCATTATGATTCCGGCCTTGGACCTAGTACACAACCTCAATGCTTGGGAGCTAAGCTCGAGAGACTTTCCTTACTGAACCCCAAAGCTCTGGTCAGCCAAACCACAAGCTGACTTTAGATACATCTCGTAGTGTGGTTGTGCCCACGCATTCATTGCTATTAACCACTTATAGTCCCTGGGCGTCTTGAGTTGAATCTCGCCTGTAACCGAGAGTATCACAAAGCTCTGGGCAATTAGGAGGTCCCTGCAGAAGGTGCACCAACACTATCTTCCGTCTACCCACGATAGGCTTACCCCAACGTCTACAGTTACCCATAGAGTCAGTTATTCAGAGATACCGGATCAACAGAATTTATTTTCCCCTCAATCCATGTGGTAGGGAACTTACCCTTCGAAGTCCAGACTAACCCGTCTAAGTTCTCTAAATTAAAAGCCCCTTCGGGAAGGATCTCCGGTTTACCTCCAGTTCCTCCTTGGTTTCTGGTAAGGAAGCGCCTTTCCGCCCGCCATTCAATTACCCGATAAGCGGATAGAGGACCCACCCGGAATCTGGGTTGGGTTACCTTGAACCCTGACTTGGATAGTACTATTCAAAATAATAGGTCGATGGGAATGAATCCACAGGGCGTGTTTCCACCACTCGAACAATGGTCGGTCAGCAGATGATGCGGTCTGGGTTGGGTGACCTACTTACCTAAGACTTGGAAAGTCCTAGCGAATCCGAAACAAAGATAGAGGATTTGGTGTTTATGAATGAATGAATTTATAAGGAAAGAGATCCTTTAGAAGGATTGATGTTTATGAATGAATCTATGATCCAGGCAGCGAACCAGGATATTAGGTAGAAGTGCGTGAGTCCTGTCAGACTTGACTAAGGCCCGCCTCTTGCTATGACCCGAAGAGCGGAAAAGGGCCAAACAAAGGTGGTATTCAAAACCAAAGATAGATAAAGTTGTTCATTCAAAAGGCACTCACTATAGGTCGCAGAATAAGGTGTTTATGAGATCTATCCATCTATGTCGCAAAATACAATGTTAGATATATATGTAGCATAATACAATGTTTTTTAGAAGTCTTACTCTAAAGAAGTAATCTAACGAAAGCCTTTACCGAAGTAATAGTCAACGAAAGCCTTCTAGCGTGCGAAAGACGCTAATGATGTATCTTATCTCTTTCCTACTTATATCCTCTTTTAGTACCAACCATTCTGTTCTGCGGGGATAACTAGAATATCTGGGTCTACGATGAAGTTAATGGTATCATAGAGTCCCATCAGCATCTGAATACCATGCTAAAGGTAATGGCCAGCGGGTGGGTTTGGACCAAACATGTGGACGTATAACCGACCGAGAATATCCCGATAGTTATAATGGGTAATGAGCGCCCTTCCGTGCTGGAAACAGCCGCCTTCAATGCGCAGCACAATGAAAAGTCTAGCAGTCCAGATGATGAGAGAAGAAAGGGTAGAGTGCGGGAGTAAGGCAGTGGTCGAGCATAAGTAAGCAAGAGAATAGAGCTCTCCGTACCGAAACATCACTTACTTTAAAAATCAGGGGTTTCTCTTCTTTGTTTGAAAGGATCAAGTGAGGAATCAAAAGAGAAGTTTCATGCTGATCTTTGGGGGGCAAGCGTTCCAGGTCCGCCATCCTTCCCCTTGGTTGCTTGCTGCTAAAGAATATCCAAACATGCGTCGTCCTGCCTTCGGGTAATGCTTCGTTGCATAAAGAACGAAGTCTAAGGATGAATCCGGAGGTAATTGTGGCATCAATAACCCATACCTATAGTAGCAACCTGCCCTTCCAGCAATGCATGGTGGGATAACCTATTGGAAAAGTGGTGGGTAGAACCTTTCCCCAAGGATAGGGGAGTAGTATTAAATCGTGCTCATCGGGTGAAGATATGTAGAAGAAGCGGAGTTTGCGGAAGTTGGGGGAAGCCTATTTTAGGCCCAGTGAGAAGGTGGCCTGTAGTTCGAGTGACGGCAGTGGTGGTGACACGGCACCAAAGTCGGCTAAGGAAGGGGCAAGCTTTCTTTATTGTGCCCCGGGAAGGCAGGAAAAATAGGTCTCGTGCGAAGGCTGACCCTTGCCAAAAAGCACCCGAAGGGGTATTAATTAGAGCCGCCATATTGATTGAAAAACGCCTGATTTCTTTCTCAGGGTGAGGTCCTCGATCGCTGTAAAGCCTTATTTTATTGTGAAGCGTTATTGGTGAAGAGCATCACAAGGCCGAAGGTCGCCACTACCATATCGGTGGAATAACACAGTGAGAATACGCTTTTTCAGCAAATAAGTAGTAAGGGCCTGCTTCCCTCCCTGAGTTTAAGGGTTGCCAAATTGAGATCACATGCTTCAAAGGCTGGACTCTGCGAATATGTAACCAAAGAAGATAAGCGACCCGTTGTTTGGGGTGAGACGCTTTATGAGGTTACAGAACGCAGTATTGCGAGTGGAAGGTCGGCCTAGACATCGTGAAATCCCGGGGCACAACAAAGGGAAAGTATGGCCCGAGCGATATATTGGCCTGTGACGCCTGCCTACCACAATGCGTAGTCATACAGAACTCCGTGCTCGCAACCTTCAATTCAATCAATGATCTTCGAAGGTATGAGGAAATCCCTCCTGGATTGGATCGCTTATATGAATGAATACGTTCGTTCGGGAGAATCATTTTCCAGCAGCTTACTGCGTAGAGGACCTTGGACTGGAGAAGTCTGATGTACTTGCCTGGATAGGTAGGTCATAATCTGGTACAACCCCGTCGAATAAAGGACTTTCAATTATTTATAATATCAGGGGGGAACCCAAGACACAGAAGACGCTAATAATGCGTTTCGTTTCGGAGGTCCTACGGGCGTCCCCCCGCTCGTGTAAATGAAGCGGGGTTAGTGATCACAAGGACCTGTGGGTCATGGACGAAGTCAACTCATTGCCTACTTACTTTGAGGGGAATAAATATGGGCGCTCGTGTGATTGGGCAAACACCTTACTCAAAGTGTTGGACGGGCAACCGGTTGGCCTAGACGGAAAATACCAACATCTCTTCGAGAAGAAGAGGAACGTTCGATAATCCAAATGGGCAATTATATCCCTGCTCAATATTACAGCGAAGCATTTAAAGCGAGGCTCAAAGTTGTAGAGTGGGTTTCAGGTAGGCTCCTGTGGCGATATTAGAGAGAAGCGCATAGCAGCCACGCTTTTCTGTCAGGCTTTATAGATGCATATGGAGATACGCCACTCTATTTAAAAAGGGCGTTATGAATACCCCAATTTTGAGCCTATTAGCGGGGAACCCTAATTTCCTTCATTCCCAAGGCCAGATCCTGATAGGAAGTGGGGTTACAGGGACTGACTATAGCGCTAGAAAGTGGAATGATTAGAGTACGTTTCCCGTGTCGTAAAGTGTGCTGTCCGGTTTGTAACTTACTGAATAGTTAGCATAAAGTGGGGGAGCGCTATAATGACAAATATACGGGGAGGAGATTGTCTTAAGCTTTAGGATCACTAATGAAAGAAAGTAGGTGAATCTTGGTGATTCCGGAGCTGTCTGGCTTGTTGGGCGTAGCATATTGAAAGCTAGGTTAGCATTGAGTATTGTGTTTCATCGAAGTGCCCTCTGTTGTGTTGTTGAGTCCTTTTTCTCTTCAAATGGCCTTCGGCACAATGTATTAATGTTCGTCGGGGCATAATCAGTTAGTTCGAAAAGGCCCTTCGGCGTTGCGTCTGATGTGTGCCCAGTGTAGTTCGGCGCTTTGTTTTCCCCTTGCTTGTAGGGTCAGCGAAGCGTTTGTTCTGCGGGGTTTTGCTCTTACTGACAGGTTGGAAGGCCTTGGTGATCTATTGGGGTCGGGTGCTTTAGATCCAATCTTTGGCCATGGGGATAGGTCTAACCCATAGACTCTCTCCTTCGCTCAGGTAACAAGGAGGTATCAAATCCTTAGTTTTTTCTTTCTAAGGTGAGACTCTTTAAGTTCAGGTTGTCTAAATTAGCTTTTGAGGTTAGGTCTCCTTCCTACTTCCTATCTTTATAATTATATATTCTATTATTGGGATAAATAAAATGGGGTAATTTATCTTACAAGCAAGCGTCTACCCCTTTTATAATAATTAAGGCACTCGACCTATACTTAAGGGAGAGGGGAGTTAAATGCACTCTGAAGTTTAGTGTCTAAAGAGAGGTACTCGATAGAGTCGCTCGACTACCAATCTATAGGGAGAGGAGAGTTCGTTATTACATAAGTAAGATAAACTTTATTTCATGGTGCATTTCAGCTACTATTTTTATTTTAGACCCATATCAAATTTCAGGGTGCATTTCAGCTAGAGGGGTAGATCTCCCTCCTATTTTGCATCTTATAATATTACGGATGTCATAACGATCACTCTTAGAGATAAGATAGGTTTTATAATAATTAATAATGCGCGCAATTAAGAAAACCTTTTCTGGTCGAGCCCCAATAAGAGAGAGAAAGGAATAGATCCAATTAAAAAAAGTAGGTTCTAGGAGGAAGTTCAAAGGTAGCAGTGCAGATCAGATTCCTTGGGTGGGGAAGTGGGGTAATATTCGAGGAGCTAGGTAAGCTTGTCTGTCCTCGACCTCCTCCTGAGCTGCTCTCGGGTTACTCAATGGTTCATGAGGGGTTGAGGGGGTATTATCTCTCAATGTTGATGGAGGGGT
>Ga0316213_1000147_pt1 | contig 10084 bp, 10 predicted proteins | sample NRE2metagenome_FD_207798 | JGI IMG/M metagenome (GOLD analysis project Ga0316213, IMG submission 207798) | Spruce roots microbial communities from Maridalen valley, Oslo, Norway - NRE2 | ecosystem: Host-associated > Plants > Roots > Unclassified | place: Norway: Oslo | collected 2017-09-14
GGAAATTCGGGGTTTCCGAAGCTGGGCCGCGGGGGAAATTCGGGGTTTCCGAAGCTGGGCCGCGGGGGAAATTCGGGGTTTCCGAAGCTGGGCCGCGGGCGAAACCGCCCAAGCACGGGGGAAATTCGGGGTTTCCGAAGCTGGGCCGCGGGGGAAACCGCCCAAGTGCGGGGGAAATTCGGGGTTTCCGAAGCTGGTCCGCGGGCGAAACCGCCCAAGTGCGGGGGAAATTCGGGGTTTCCGAAGCTGGGCCGCGGGGGAAATTCGGGGTTTCCGAAGCTGGGCCGCGGGAGGAATTCGGGGTTTCCTAAGCTGGACCGCGGGGGAAACCGCCCAAGTGCGGCGAAAATTCGGGGTTTCCGAATCTGGCCCGCGGGAGGAACCGCCCAAGTGCGGGGAATTCGGGGTTTCCGAGTCTGGGCCGCGGGAGGAACCGCCCAAGTGCGGGGAATTCGGGGTTTCCGAGTCTGGGCCGCGGGAGGAACCGCCCAAGTCCGGGGAATTCGGGGTTTCCGAGTCTGGGCCGCGGGAGGAACCGCCCAAGTGTGGGGAATTCTGGGTTTCCGAGTCCGGACCGCGGGAGGAACCGCCCAAGTGCGGGGAATTCGGGGTTTCCGAAGCTGGACCGCGGGAGAAACCGCCCAAGTGCGAGGAATTCGGGGTTTCCGAAGCTGGACCGCGGGAGGAACCGCCCAAGTGCGGGGAATTCGGGGTTTCCGTGCCCTGTCGCGACGAAAACGGTGCAAGTGCGGGGAAATTTCGGGTCTTTGTGTCCGGCCGCTATGGAAACCGTGCAAGTGCGGGGAAATTCATGGTTTCCGGGTCCGGTCACGACGAAAACCGTGCAAGTGCGAGGAATCCGGGGTTTCCATGTCGCGACGTGATGGGAATCGTCCAAGTGCGGGATATTCGGGGTTTCCATGTCCTACCGCACCAGAAACCGTCCAAGTGCGGGGGAATTCGGGGTGTCCGTGTCCAGCCGCGATGGAAACCGTCCAAGTGAGGGGGAATTCGGGGTGTTCGTGTCCGACCGCGAGATGGAAACCACGCAAGTGTGGGAAACCCCTGGCGGTGCATCCCTGCCTTGCCTCGGCCGCAGGGGCGTGACCAACGTGCCCCTACTACAATCGGACTATGCCTCTTCACTTAAGGACCATTGATAACTGTGCCTTGAGCTACAGTTCGTTAGATATGCAACCGAGTTCTCTAACAATAGGCACACGTCCAACCGTGGCCTTAAAGCATCCCGGTTCTGTTTTGACACCTGGCCAATACTCATCAATACCTAGACATCCACAACAACGCAAGGAGCAATAGCATCCAACAAGTATAAAGAGACCACAACACACCGTTATGGGCGGATTCCTTAAGCTTATTAATACGAAGAGTGTTTCCGAAGATACAACAAGGGGGTGGGTGCAGCCTTCTCCCTGCGACTCTTGGTGCCTTGCCTTGGCTCTTGGTGCCTTGCCCCGACTTGCCTCCTCGCACCTTGCCTTGGCTTGCCGCTTGGCGCCTTCCCTTGTCTTGCCTTGCCCAGGACGTCTTAAAAAAGTTGAGTTGTGACCACCTTCACTCCTTATCCGGCGATTGACTCGTCCTCTTGCCTAGCACTACCTTGCATTACCTTTCCTCCTCGCGCGCCTCTCCTTGCATTGCCTTGCCTAGGCCGTCTTAAAAAAGTGTAGTTGCGACCACCTTCACTCCTTATCCGACGATTGGCTCGTCTTCTTGCCTAGAACTGCCTTGCCTTGCCTTGCCTCCGGGCGCTTTTCGTTGTGCCTTGCGTCCCGACACCTTGCCTTGCCCAGGCCGCCCTAAAAAAGTTAAGCTGTGACCAACTTTACTCCTTATCCGGCGGTTGTCTTGTCTTCTTGCCTGGCACTGACTCGTGTGGCCGTTCCCGAATTTTCGTGAGGTCTCCTCATGCCGACACACCTTGCCTTGCCTCCTGGCACCTTCCCTTGCCTTGCCTCCTAGCACCTTGCCTTTCCTTGCCATGCCTTGCCTCTTGGTGTCTTGCCATGCCTTGCCTCCCTTGCACCTTCCCTTGCCTTGCGTCCTAGCACCTTGCCTTTCCTTGCCCCTTGTCACCTTGCCTTCCCTTGCCCTACCTCATGTTTCCTTGCCTTGCCTTGCCAGGCCGTATTAAAATATCTACCTCGAAGCCAAAATCGGTTCTTATCCGTCATCCGTCTCGTCTTTTTGCCTAGATCTCCCTTGTGTTGTGTGGTCGTTTTCGTTACGGCTCTTTGTGCGTTTCGTTACAGCGCTTCCTGCGTTTGGGCACCCATCTTGCCAACTGGCCTCGCGTTGCGTTTGCGTGCCCCTCTTGCCAACTCGCCTTGCCTTGCCCGTGCTCTTCGTGCGTTTGGCCGCCCATCTTGCCAACTCGCCTTGCCTTTCCCTTGGTCGCCGAACCTTGGCCATGCCGTATAAAAAAATCTACCTCCAAGCCAAAATTGGTTCTTATCCGTCCTCCGGCTCGCCCTTTTGCCTAGTGCTCCCTTGTGTGGTTGTTTTCGTTACGGCTCTTCGTGTGTTTGGGTGCCCATCTTGCCTACTCGCCTTGCGTTGCGTTTGGGTGCCCCTCTTGCCAACTCGCCTTGCCTTGCCCTTGGTCGCCCAACCTTGGCCATGCCGTATTAAAAAATCTACCTCCAAGCCAAAACTGGTACTTATCCGTCCTTCGGCTCGTCTTTTTTCCTAGTGCTCCCTTGTGTGGTCGTTTTTGTTACGGCTCTTCGTGCGTTTGGGGGCCCATCTTGCCAACTTGCCTTGCGTTGCGTTTGGGTGCCCCTCTTGCCGAGTCGCCTTGCCTTGCCCTTGGTCTCCCAACCTTGGACAGGCCGTATTAAAATATCTACCTCGAAACCAAAATTGGTTCTTATCCGTCATCCAGCTCGTCTTTTTGCCTAGTGCTCCCTTGTGTGGTCGTTTCCATTACGGCTCTTCGTGCGTTTCGTTGCCGCTCTTCGTGTGTTTGGGCGCCCATCTTGCCAACTGGCCTTGCGTTGCGTTTGGGTGCTCCTCCTTCCAACTCGCCTTGCCTTCCCCGTGCTGTTCGTGCGTTTCGTTACGGCTCTTCGTGTGTTTGGGCACCCATGTTGCGAAACTCACCTTGCATTGCGTTCGGGCACCCATGTTGCGAACTCGCCTTGCGTTGCGTTCGGGTGCCCAACCTTGGTGAGGCCGTATTAAAAAATCTACCTCCAAGCCAAAATTGGTTCTTATCCGTCCTCCGGCTCGTCTTTTTTCCCAGTGCTCCCTTGTGTGGTCGTTTTCGTTACGACTATTCGTGCGTTTCGTTACAGCTCATCGTGCGTTTTGTTACGGTTGTTCGTGCGTTTCGTTACGCTTCTTCGTGCGTTTGGGCTCCCATCTTGCCAACTGGCCTTGCATTGCGTTTGGGTGCCCCTCTTTCCAACTCGTCTTGCCTTGCCCTTGGTCGCCCAACCTTGGCCAGGCTCTTGGTGCGTTTCGTTACGGCTCTTCGTGCTTTTGGGCGCCCATGTTGCGAACTCGCCTTGCGTTGCGTTTGGGCGCCCATCTTGCGAACTCGCCTTGCGTTGCGCTCGGGCGCCCAACCTTGGAGAGGACGTATTAAAAAATCTACCCCCAAGCCAAAATTGGTTCTTATACGTCCTCCGGCTCCTCTTTTTGCCTAGTGCTCCCTTTGTGTGGTCGTTTTCGTTACGACTCTTCGTGCGTTTTGTTACGGCTCTTCCTGCGTTTCGTTACGGCCGTTCGTGCGTTCCGTTACGGCGCTTCGTGCGTTTGGCCGCCCATCTTGCCAACTGGCCTTGCATTGCATTTGGGTGCCCCTCTTGCCAACTCGCCTTGCCGAGCCCTTGGTCGCCCAACCTTGGCCAGGCTCCTCGTGTGTTTCGTTACGGCTCTTCGTGCGTTTGGGTGCCCATGTTGCGAAGTCGCCTTGCGTTGCGTTTGGGCGCCCATCTTGTGAACTCGCCTTGCGTTGCGTTCGGGTGCCCAACCTTGGTGAGGCCGTATTAAAAAATCTACCTCCAAGCCAAAATTGGTTCTTATCTGTCCTCCGGCTCGTCTTTTTTCCCAGTGCTCCCTTTGTGTGGTCGTTTTCGTTACGGCTCTTCGTGCGTTTCGTTACGGCCGTTCGTGCGTTCCGTTACGGCTCTTCGTGCGTTTCGTTACGGCCGTTCGTGCGTTCCGTTACGGCTCTTCGTGCGTTTGGGCGCCCATCTTGCCAACTGGCCTTGCATTGCATTTGGGTGCCCCTCTTGCCAACTCGCCTTGCCTTGCGTTGCGTTTGGGCGCACATCTTGCGAACTCGCCTTGCGTTGCGTTCGGGCGCCCAACCTTGGTGAGGTCGTATTAAAAAATCTCTACCTCCAAGCCAAAATTGGTTCTTATCCGTCCTCCGGCTCGTCTTTTTGCCTAGTGCTCCCTTTGTGTGGTCGTTTTCGTTACGGCTCTTCGTGCGTTCCGTTACGGCTCTTCGTGCGTTCCGTTACGGCTCTTCGTGCGTTTCCTTGCGGACGTTCGTGCGTTCCGTTACGGCTCTTCGTGCGTTTCCTTACGGCCGTTCTTGCCAACCGGCCTTGCATTGCATTTGGGTGCCCCTCTTGCCAACTCGCCTTGCCTTGCCCTTGGTCGCCCAACCTTGGCCAGGCTCCTCGTGTGTTTCGTTACGGCTCTTCGTGCGTTAGGGTGCCCATGTTGCGAAGTCGCCTTGCGTTGCGTTTGGGCGCCCATCTTGCGAACTCACCTTGCGTTGCGTTCGGGCGCCCAACCTTGGTGAGGTCGTATTAAAAAATCTACCTCCAAGTCAAAATTGGTTCTTATCCGTCCTCCGGCTCGTCTTTTTGCCCAGTGCTCCCTTGTGTGGTCGTTTTCGTTACGGCTCTTCGTGCGTTTCGTTGCGGCCGTTCGTGCGTTTCGTTACGGCTCTTCGTGCGTTTGGGCGCCCATCTTGCCGGCTCGTCTTGCATTTCGTTTGGGTGCCCCTCTTGCCAACTCGCCTTGCCTTGCCCTTGGTCGCCCAACCTTGGCCAGTCTCCTCATGCGTTTTGTTACGGCTCTTCGTGCGTTTGGGTGCCCATGTTGCGAAGTCGCCTTGCGTTGCGTTGGGACACCCATCTTGCGAACTCGCCTTGCGTTGCGTTCGGGCCCCCAACCTTGGTGAGGCCGTATTAAAAAATCTACCTCCAAGCCAAAATTGGTTCTTATCCGTCATCCCACTCGTCTTTTTGCCTAGTGCCCCCTTCTGTGGTCGTTTTCGTTACGGCTCTTCGTGCGTTTCGTTACGGCCGTTCGTGCGTTTCGTTGCGGCACTTCGTGCGTCTCGTGGCGGCTCTTCGTGCGTTTCGTTACGGCTCTTCGTGCGTTTGGGCGCCCATCTTGCCAACTGGCCTTGCATTGCGTTTGGGTGCCCCTCTTTCCAACTCCCCTTGCCTTGCCCTTGGTCAGGCTCCTCGTGCGTTTCGTTACGGCTTTTCGTGCGTTTGGGCGCCCATCTTGCGAACTCGCCTTGCGTTGCGTTCGGGCGCCCAACCTTGGTGAGGCCGTATTAAAAAGTCTACCTCCAAGCCAAAATTTGTTCTTATCCATCCTCCAGCTCGTCTTTTAGCCTAGTGCTCCCTTGCGTGGACGTTTTCGTTGCGGACCGGTTTTTCGTTTGGGCGCCCATCTTGCGGACGTGCCTTGCGTTGCGTTGGGGCGCACAACCTTGGTGAGGCCGTATTAAAAAGTCTACCTCCAAGCCAAAATTTGTTCTTATCCATTCTCCAGCTTGTCTTTTAGCCTAGTGCTCCCTTGTGTGGACGTTCTCGTTGCGGATGAGTTTTTCGTTTGGGCGCCCATCTTGCGGACGTGCCTTGCGTTGCGTTGGGGCGCCCAACTTGCGGACGTGCCTTGCGTTTGCATTGCGGACGTGCGTTGGGGCGCCAAACTTGCGGGCGTGCCTTGCGTTGCGTTGGGGCGCCCAACTTGCGGGCGTGCCTTGTGTTGCGTTTGGGCGCCCATCTTGCGGACGTGCCTTGCGTTGCGTTGGGGCGCCCAACCTTGGTGAGGCCGTATTAAAAAGTCTACCTCCAAGCCAAAATTTGTTCTTATCCATCCTCCAGCTCGTCTTTTAGCCTAGTGCTCCCTTGTGTGGACGTTTTAGTTGCGGATGAGTTTTGCGTTTGGGCGACCATCTTGCGGATGTGCCTTGCGTTGCGTTGGGGCGCCCAAATTGCGGACGTGCCTTGCGTTTGCGTTGCGGACTTGCGTTGGGCCACCCAACTTGCGGGCGTGCCTTGCGTTGCGTTGGGGCGCCCATCTTGCGGACGTGCCTTGCGTTGCGTTGGGGTGCCCAACCTTGGTGAGGCCGTATTAAAAAGTCTACCTCCAAGCCAAAATTTGTTCTTATCCATCCTCCAGCTCGTCTTTTAGCCTAGTGCTCCCTTGTGTGGATGTTTTCGTTGCGGATGAGTTTTGCGTTTGGGCGACCATCTTGCAGACGTGCGTTGCGTTGCGTTGTGGCGCCCAAATTGCGGACGTGCCTTGCGTTTGCGTTGCGGACGTGCGTTGGGCTGCCCAACCTGCGGACGTGCCTTGCGTTTGCGTTGCAGACGTGCGTTGGGCCGCCCAACTTGCGGACGTGCCTTGCGTTGCGGACGTGCCGTGAGGCCGTATTAAAAAGTCTACCTCCAAGCCAAAATTTGTTCTTATCCATCCTCCAGCTCGTCTTTTAGCCTAGTGCTCCCATGTGTGGACGCTTTCGTAGCGGATGAGTTTTGCGTTTGGGCGACCATATTACGGACGTGCCTTGCGTTGCGTTGGGGCGCCCAACTTGCGGACGTGCCTTGCGTTGCGTTGGGGCGCCCAACTTGCGGACGTGCGGACGTGCCTTGCGTTGGGGACGTGCCTTGCCTTTGCTCTGCGGACATGCGTTGGGGCGGCCAACTTGCGGACGTGCCTTGCGTTGCGTTGGGGCGCCCAACTTGCGGACGTGCCTTGTGTTGCGTTTGGGCGCCCATCTTGCGGACGTGCCTTGCGTTGCGTTGGGGCGCCCAACCTTGGTGAGGCCGTATTAAAAAGTCTACCTCCAAGCCAAAATTTGTTCTTATCCGTCCTCCAGCTCGTCTTTTAGCCTAGTGCTCCCTTGTGTGGACGTTTTCGTTGCGGATGAGTGTTGCGTTTGGGCGACCATCTTGCGGACGTGCCTTGCGTTGCGTTGGGGCGCCCAAATTGCGGACGTGCCTTGCGTTGCGGACGTGCGTTGGGTCGCCCAACTTGCGGACGTGCCTTGCGTTGCGGACGTGCCTTGTGTTGCGTTGGGGCGCCCAACTTGCGGACGTGCGGACGTGCCTTGCGTTGCGGACGTGCGTTGGGGCACCCAACTTGCGGACGTGCCTTGCGTTGCGTTGGGGTGCCCAACTTGCGGACGTGCCTTGTGTTGCGTTTTGGGCGCCCATCTTGCGGACGTGCCTTGCGTTGCGTTGGGGCGCCCAACCTTGGTGAGGCCGTATTAAAAAGTCTACCTCCAAGCCAAAATTTGTTCTTATCCATCCTCCAGCTCGTCTTTTAGCCTAGTGCTCCCTTGTGTGGACGTTTTCCTTGCGGATGAGTTTTGCGTTTGGGCGACCATCGTGCGGACGTGCCTTGCGTTGCGTTGGGGCGCCCAACTTGCGGACGTGCGGACGTGCCTTGCGTTGTGGACGTGCCTTGCGTTTGCGTTGCGGACGTGCCTTGCGTTTGCGTTTGCGTTTGCGGACATGCCTTGCCTTGCGTTTGCGTTTGCGTTTGCGTTGCGGACGTGCCTTGCATTGCGTTGCGGACGTGCGTTGGGCCGCCCAACTTGCGGACGTGCCGTGAGGCCGTATTAAAAAGTCTACCTCCAAGCCAAAATTTGTTCTTATCCATCCTCCAGCTCGTCTTTTAGCCTAGTGCTCCCTTGTGTGGACGTTTTCGTTGCGGATGAGTTTCGCGTTTGGGCGCCCATCTTGCGGACGTGCCTTGCGTTGCGTTGGGGCGCCCAACTTGCGGACGTGCCTTGCGTTGCGTTGGGGCGCCCAACTTGCGGACGTGCCTTGCGTTGCGTTGGGGCGCCCAACCTTGGTGAGGCCGTATTAAAAAGTCTACCTCCAAGCCAAAATTTGTTCTTATCCATCCTCCAGCTCGTCTTTTAGCCTAGTGCTCCCTTGTGTGGACGTTTTCGTTGCGGATGAGTTTTGCGTTTGGGCGACCATCTTGCGGACGTGCCTTGCGTTGCGTTGGAGCGCCCAACTTGCGGACGTGCGGACGTGCCTTGCATTTGCGTTGCGGACCTGCGTTGGGGCGCCCAACTTGCGTACGTGCCTTACATTGGGTTGGGGCGCCCAACTTGCGGACGTGCCTCACGTTGCGTTTGGGCGCCGATCTTGCGGACGTGCCTTGCGTTGCGTTTGGGCCCCCAACCTTGGTGAGGCCGTATTAAAAAGTCTACCTCCAAGCCAAAATTTGTTCTTATCCATCCTCCAGCTCGTCTTTTAGCCTAGTGCTCCCTTGCGTGGACGTTTTCGTTGCGGATGAGTTTTGCGTTTGGCCGACCATCTTGCGGACGTGCCTTGCGTTGCGTTGTGGCGCCCAAATTGCGGACGTGCGTTGGGCCGCCCAACTTGCGGACGTGCCTTGCGTTGCGGACGTGCGTTGGGCCGCCCAACTTGCGGACGTGCCTTGCGTTGCGGACGTGCGTTGGGCCGCCCAACTTGCGGACGTGCCTCGCGTTTGCGTTGCGGACGTGCGTCGGGCCGCCCAACTTGCGGACGTGCCGTGAGGCCGTATTAAAAAGTCTACCTCCAAGCCAAAATTTGTTCTTATCCATCCTCCAGCTCGTCTTTTAGCCTAGTGCTCCCTTGTGTGGACGCTTTCGTTGAGGATGAGTTTTGCGTTTGGGCGCCCATCTTGCGGACGTGCCTTGCGTTGCGTTGGGGCGCCCAACTTGCGGACGTGCCTTGTGTTGCGTTTGGGCGCCCATCTTGCGGACGTGCCTTGGGTTGCGTTGGGGCGCCCAACCTTGGTGAGGCCGTATTAAAAAGTCTACCTCCAAGCCAAAATTTGTTCTTATCCATCCTCCAGCTCGTCTTTTAGCCCAGTGCTCCCTTGAGTGGACGTTTTCGTTGCGTATGAGTTTTGAGTTTGGGCGACCATCTTGCGGACGTGCCTTGCGTTGCGTTGGGGCGCCCAAATTGCGGACGTGCCTTGCGTTTGCGTTGCGGACGTGCGTTGGGCCGCCCAACTTGCGGACGTGCCTTGCCTTGCGGACGTGCCTTGCCTTGCATTGCGGACGTGCCTTGTGTTGCGTTGGGGCGCCCAACTTGCGGACGTGCAGACGTGCCTTGCGTTGCGGACGTGCGTTGAGGCACCCAACTTGCGGACGTGCCTTGCGTTGCGTTGGGGCGCCCAACCTGCGGACGTGCCTTGTGTTGCGTTTGGGCGCCCATCTTGCGGACGTGCCTTGCGTTGCGTTGGGGCGCCCAACCTTGGTGAGGCCGTATTAAAAAGTCTACCTCCAAGCCAAAATTTGTTCTTATCCATCCTCCAGCTCGTCTTTTAGCCTAGTGCTCCCTTGTGTGGGCGTTTTCGTTGCGGATGAGTTTTGCGTTTGGGCGACCATCTTGCGGACGTGGCTTGCGTTGCGTTGGGGCGCCCAACTTGCGGACGTGCGGACGTGTCTTGGGTTGCGGACGTGCCTTGCGTTTAAGTTGTGGACGTGCCTTGCGTTTGCGTTTGCGGACGTGGCTTGCCTTGCGTTTGCGTTGCGGACGTGCCGTGAGGCCGTATTAAAAAGTCTACCTCCAAGCCAAAATTTGTTCTTATCCATCCTCGAGCTCGTCTTTTAGCCTAGTGTTCCCTTGTGTGGACGTTTTCGTTGCGGATGAGTTTTGCGTTTGGCTGCCCATCTTGCGGACGTGCCTTGCGTTGCGTTGGGGTACCCAACTTGCGGACGTGCCTTGCGTTGCGTTGGGGCGCCCAACCTTGGTGAGGCCGTATTAAAAAGTCTACCTCCAAGCCAAAATTTGTTCTTATCCATCCTCCAGCTCGTCTTTTAGCCTAGTGCTCCCTTGTGTGGACGTTTTCGTTG